>Ga0315330_10002850_pt1 | contig 11893 bp, 13 predicted proteins | sample M140m34915metaG_FD_203453 | JGI IMG/M metagenome (GOLD analysis project Ga0315330, IMG submission 203453) | Ammonia-oxidizing marine archaeal communities from Monterey Bay, California, United States - M1 40m 34915 | ecosystem: Environmental > Aquatic > Marine > Intertidal zone | place: USA... | reverse complement strand
CTTAGAAGGATTGAAGCTTGCTAGCGGCAGCGATCTAGGCATGGATTTGATGACCAAAAGGCTGCGTGATCAAGGATTTAAGAAGGCTGCTTCTTATGAACCGTTAAAGCCCATTCAGAGGACAGCACTGGGGTGGATATTCATCGAATGCATTGAACATGGCACTCGTCTCATTGAGGGATACACCGGAACAGAACCAGGAGGCAGGAGAAAGAAAAGGGTCAGAGCAACGCCATTGTTTTGGGAATTCCTTGATAACTACAAAGAGATCGTGCGCTGGTTGAGGCCAGTCAAGTTGCCAATGATGGTGCCACCCAAGCCATGGAAGGGACACCATGACGGCGGTTATTTAACGATCGAAACTCAGTTCACTCCTGTTCCTTACGAGGAGTTCAACAAGGTCATGAAGCAGGCAAAGCCCTGCGTAATGAGATCAGTCAACATCGCACAGGCTCAGTGTTTCTTCGTTGATGTTGAGATGCATCAGCTGTTGCAAATGATCTGGGATTCAGGCCACTCCATCGGCAAGGTGCCAAGTAGCAACCGACTGACAGCACCAAAAGATCAGGATTACAGGGTCAGAGGTTTAGGTCCAACTGCTTATTGGAAAGCACTGTGGAAGTACAAGAGTGATGCGCGGCAGAACAGCACGCGCAGTCAGATCATTAGCGCCTTGTCTTTAACGGGACAGTTCGACAAGACGGGGCATCTGCATTTCGTCAACAAGCAAGACCATCGTGGTCGTATTTATACCTACGGAGGGCAGATACACCCTCAGGCCGGCGATCACTTCAGGGCGATGCTGCAAATGAAAGAGATGAGCCTCATGAAGGGCAATGAAGAAGCATTTGCTTGGTCATTAGGCGAGGCCTATGGGATTGAACGCAACGAGAAAGCCCGAATGGATTTCTTGCATGAGGAAAGGGGTGGGATATGCGCAGCAGGCAGTGATCCTCTTGGTCAACTTGAGTTCATTGACCGAGCGAAAGAACCGTTCAGGTTTGCTCAGTTATGCATGGACTGGGCTTGTTTCCAGGCCAATCCTTGGTATCGAACAGGCACCATCCATTGGTTGGATCAAACCTGTTCAGGCTGGGGGCATGTTGCTTGCCTGACTGGTGATAGTGAGCTGGCTCAATACACCAACGTCATAGGAACAAGGCCAGCGGATTTGTATACCGGCATTGGCTTACTGGTTGATCGTTATCTCGATTCAAAACTGCTGCTGTCTGATATTGATGAACGTCAGCGTCAGCATTTGGAATGGTGGGCCGCTCACCCAGTGCCACGGAGCTTGCACAAGAAGATCTTTATGCCTGTCATCTATGGCAGGAGCTTCTTAGCTCTTAAGCAAACGCTCAGGGAGTACCTGAGGGATGAGGTTGAAGACTTCTTGACCGACGAAGGGTACAGAGTTTCTGATTTAGCTCAGGTGTATGCCAGCGCTGCACACCAGACACTTAAGCGAAGCTTTCCTCAGGTCGGCAATCTTGCTCGCTGGCTGGGAAAGATTGGTGCGATGCAGATGAAACAGAACATCCGCCCTCACTGGTTCACGCCCAATGGATTGATGGTGCAGAGCTATAGCAATGTGACAGTTGGAGATTACGTTGACTTGCGCGTAGCGAATAGGACAATAAAGGTCCAACAAAAGGATCAAGACAAGACCACGTTCAATGTGGAACGAACTAAACGCAAGATGGTCCCTGACTATGTGCATTCAATGGATGCAGCTTATTTGCAGCGTTTCATTTGCCACTGGCACGACACCTACGGGCATCCAATCTCAACTGTTCACGACTGTTTTGGCACGACGCTTGACCATGTTGTGACATTACGGGCAGAGCTAAATGATCAATGGGCCAGGTTCTATTCGGTTGATCACCTTGCGAGACACAAGGCCACAGCCGAGGCGTCGCTCATGTGCGAGCTACCTGAGCCACCAGTTGTGGGAACGCTGGACAGAGAAAGGCTGGGGGAAAATCCCTATTTGTTCTGCTAGACATTGACAACGTTCAATAGCTTTAGTACGCTTACGGTGTTGGTTCAACCAACGGTCAATCTATTCATTCTAATGCCACAATTCAAGACATCTGTAGGTCGTGTTGCCTGGAGCAATCTGATCGAAGCGCGTACATCTGACTACGGAAAAACTGAGTGGACCTTGGGCTTAGTTCTTGACGAGCCAGCCACTAATGAAATGCTCACTCGCATGGATGACGAGCTTGAGACGTACAGAAAGAAGAACCCTCTTCATGCCAAGTTCCCTCCTCTTGCATCGCTAAAGAACGGCATCAAGCCGAGCGAAATCAAGGACGAAGAAGGCAACAAGACTCCTGATGAAGGCAACTTCCTCGCTGTCTTTAAGCGTCAAACCACATGGAAGAGCAAGCAGGGAGACACAAACAAGCAGACTCCTCCTCGCATCTATGACTCAGTGGGTCGCATCCTCACTGATCCCATTGATGTCCCTCGCGGAAGTCGCGGCCTTGCTGTCTATGAGCACGGGATCTACAACAACCCAGGCAACAAAGGCATCAGCCTGAGGCTTGTTGGCTTTCAAATCGCAGAGCTAGCGGAAGGTAACGACGTGAAACTTGAGGCCATTGATGGCGGCACGTTCGTTGTTGAACCTGAAGAAGAAGCACTGATCTGATGCTTGAAAAGTTCAACCGCTGGAATAAACAGCGCAAGAACAAAGAGCATCGTTCAGGTCTGGAAGACAAGGTTGAAGATGCCCTGCGTGAGCAGGGTTTCAACCCTGAATACGAAAAGGAATCCTTTCCCTACACCCTTCACCGCAAGTACAAGCCGGACTTCAAGATCGGTGACGTACACGTAGAGGTCAAGGGCTGGTGGCAGAGTTCCGATCGCCAGAAATTCCTTTCGGTTGTTATCAACAACCCTGACCTGAAGATCTTTGTTGCACTCCAACGTCCACACCAGACGTTGAACAAAAAGAGCAAGACCACCTATGCCCAATGGGCAACCAAGAACGGGATTGCTTGGTGTCCCATCCCTATCCCTAAGGAGTTCTTAGAGCAATGGCTGGCAGGGCAAAAACCCACCTTCCATGTCCCCGTGAAGACTGCGAAAGCACGGACGGGGCGTGGCAATACGAAGACGGAAGCATCTACTGCTTCGTCTGTGAAAGGAGATCGGATTCAAATGGAGATCCCTGGAAGCCAATGAGTAAACACACTTCAGTCGCTGACTTGTTGAACGTGCCACGCACGGATGAAGTCACCAAGCAAGTGGCGTTGCTACCTGGCAACCCACTCGACAGCCTGCGAAAGATTGCATCTAAAACCTTTCGCTTATATGACTACGTTGCTGGTCAGTTCAGAGGATCTGATGCACAGATCGCTAACTACAGAGACAGCAACGGACTGACCACAGCACAGCACATCCGCTACGGCGATAAGCAGTTCGGTTGGGTTGGCCGTGACAAGAGCATCAAGGTTCAGCTGTTCGGGCAGCACCTAGGCAGTGAAGGAACTCTCGTTTTATGTGAGGGAGAGATCGATGCCATGTCAGTGCATCAGGTACTGAGTAAGAACAGAGCAAGCCAAAAGTTTGTCTGTGCTTCCATCCCTGATGGTGCTCAGTCAGCACATAAGGCCTGTCAAGAACAGCTCTCTTGGATCCTTGGGTTCAAGCGTGTTGTCATCTTTATGGACAACGATGACCCAGGTAAAAAAGCAGCGGCAAAGCTTGCTGAATTGGTTGGGCCTACGGCCTGCATTGCTGCTGGCTTTGCTTACAAAGATGCCAATGAAGCGTTAGTTGCTGACGATGAAGCCGCCATCCTTGGCGCTATCAACAACGCAAGTAAGCACCGGCCTGACTCCATTGTTCATGCTCCTGATCTGTTGGATCAGGTGTTGAATCCTGTTGATCGGATGGGTCTGCCTTTCCCATGGGAAGGGTGGAACCGATACACCGAAGGGATGAAGCCAGGTCAATTGATCATGGTTTCCGGTGGCACGGGGATCGGCAAGAGCTTATTCACTAGATCCATTGCCTTAAGCCTGGCCAAGGGTGGGATCCGAGTTGCCTATCTCGGTTACGAAGAGGACTGCGTTACCAGTCTCGAACGGATGTTGAGCGAAGAGCTGGGTTATAGCCCTGGCTTTCACCTTGACACCGTTGAACAAAGACAACGCCGCGATCCTGAGGACATCAAGAAAGCTTTAGACACCTTTGCTGACAACATCTTTCTCGCAGATAAGTTTGGCAGTGAAGACTTTGATGACTTCGTTGCTGCTGTTAAACACTACGTTCTCGGCGAAGGCTGTCGCGTCGTAGTCCTTGATCACTTCTCTTTATTAGCTGATGGTATTTCTCTTGCTACTGACCAGCGCCGGGCTATTGACCGCTGCATCAAAGATCTCAAAACGCTCTGCGTTGAACTCAAATTCACGATGCTTGTCGTTGCCCATCTATCAAGAACCAGCGGATTTGGAACAGCGGCTGAGTCCGGTGGGGAACCAGGGTTGGAATCACTTAGGGGCTCGCATTCGCTTGCGCAAATTCCTGACCACGTTGTCATGCTTCAACGCAACCCAAGCAGCGAAGACAAGATTGAAGCGAACACGACTAACTGTTGGCTGAAAAAGAACAGGGTCAAGGGAACCCTTGGCTTGATGTCAAAGCTGCACTACATGGACAGCTGCAGGTTTCACGAAATCAACAACTAACAATCGGCGTTGTAGCCGGGCAGTCGGCTGGGGTGGAGTGTTCCCCTTAAGCCTTTGCCGATCCGGCTCATGTAAGTCCGACCCACATTTGCTCACTTGATAATCGACCTCATGACTTACAAGCTCAAAGGCCCACTTGATGATGACGCCATCTACACAATTACAGGTGCTGCGCTCAACGTGATGTACAACGACGGGATGAAAAATCTAGAGAACGCTGTTTGTGGTTATGAGCACAAGCTTCCTTTCTCATACGCCGAGGCTTACTGGTCTGGTTGGTGCTGTGCCACCAACGGCGTGCGTGACATTGTGCGTGACATGGAGATCAAATGACTCTGATCCTTGATGCAGACATGCTCTTGTTTAGAGCGTGCTCCTCGACTGAGGTTGAGGTTGAACTAGCTGATGACGTATGGACTAGGCACAGCGAGCTGCCTGATGCCCGTCGTTATTACTGGGACACAGTTGATCGCTGGCTTGATGCGTACAAGCTTCAACGCAGTGATGTCATCCATTGCTTTACTGAGCGCTCTGCCTTCCGGCGTGAGTTGGCACCTACCTACAAGATCAATAGGAAAGGACCAAAGCCGATTGGGTTTAAGGCTCTTAAAAACGAGCTGTTACAAGAGGAGGGTGCCTACATGTATCACCGCATAGAAGCTGATGATCTTATAGGTATCTTTGCGACAATGCTTAGTGATAGACAAGTGGTCATTGCATCAGGCGACAAAGACTTAAATCAAATCCCAGGACATCACACCTGGATTGACAAAGAAGACTGGGGAGTAACCGATGAAGAAGCAGAACGTTTCAGGTATCAACAAGCAATCAGTGGAGACACAACCGATGGAATACCGGGATGCAAAAGCGTTGGCCCGACAGGTGCCCAGAGAATTGTTGAAGGGTTCAACCTTGCGGACCCCGTGGAGTGTTGGGAAAACGTTGTTTCAACATATCGATCAAAAGGGAAAGACCCGACGCCAAGGGAAACTGCCTTACTACAGGCTCGACTGACGCGCATCTTGCGCAATGGAGAGTACAACTTCAAAACACATGAGGTCCATTTATGGAATCCCCCGACACACTGAAGCGCATCATTGTTCAAGGTATAAGCGATGAAGTGTTAGATGCACTTGATCGTTTATTCCCTGAGCGAACACCAGAGCTAGCTGACTCTGTTGATCAGATCAGATATTCTTCAGGACAACGGTCTGTGGTTAGGTTCCTTCAAGGACTTAAGGCAGCCGATTAAAAGTCCTATTTGATTTCAAAGCTATGGCTTCCGAATACGAATCGGGAACAGGTAACGCATGGGCTACCAAATACGGCATCCCATACCTTCCCCCAAGTGAACCTCGCGCCCATGAAGATTACGGGTTCGACATTAACTACACAGGAGGAGAAGGCTGGGTTGCTGTTGGACAGGAAAAGTACAGAGGCTGGACAGGAGCTGGCCGAGATGGTCGGCGGGAGAAAGGAGGCACTCGCACTGTCTACGGAAGAGTTGACGATGTTCTTGGCGGTCCCAGGAAGTCTGAACCTGAAGGAGAAAAAGAAGCATCGCCAAGAGACACTGGTGAATACGATGACATCCTTGGTTCATTAGCAGATGATGTCAAAGCTGCTAATGACAGAGCTGATGAGTATGCAGAAAAGGCAACTGAAGACATTGCAAACAACACCACTCAATTAAACGATGACTTCAATGCACGATTGGCCGAGCTGACGGCTGGATTTACCGAACGCTATGGGGCTCTTGAAGATCTGCTTGCAACTCAGCAGAACTCAATGACTCAATTCCAAACAATGATGCAAGGCCAAATGCAGGCTGCGCAAAATAGTTACAACCAACAGATGGCCATGATGCAGAACATGCAACGGGCACGAGTGCCTGAAGCAGAAGAGAATGCATTCAGCGCACAGATTGGCGACCAAAGAAAAGACACTACTCGCGAAAAAGAAAGCAATCGCTTATCTGATTTATCCATCCTTAGTGGTTTAGGCACTCAGTCCTCTCCCACCGCTGGTCTTTCCCTCGCATAACTATGGCCAACACCGACCTTCGCTCTTACATCGAAGCAAACTTCGACAGCCTTGGCTTACCTGCTTACAACAGGGCAAAAGAAGCTGGTCTTTCGACGCAACAAATTACAGAACTTGCGGCAGCGCAGGGCCTGTACTACTCGCCTAACGCTCAAAACCAAATCACAGCAGATGTCACTGCTGGATACAACAGTCAAATTGGCAGTCTTGGCCAACGCCTAGATCAACAGGCTCGTTCCTTTGCTGCTTCACAGGACAACTTTCGCCAGCAAATGGCTCAGCAGCAGGCCCAGTTTCAAAAACAACAAGCTGAGTTTGCAAACCTTTCTCGCGCTGATGTTCCTAATGCTGAGAAATCAGCAGCAGCTGAACAGCGTCGTGACCTAGGTCAACCAACAAAAAAGACATCAGGCCTTGCATCACTTGCAATTGTTAGCGGTCTAGGGACACAAGCCAATCCACTGTCAGGTTTACAACTCGCCTAATGAAAAACACAGCTCGCTCTCGTTGGAACAATCTCCAACTCCATCGTTCCATTTACTTGCAGCGAGCTATTGATTGCTCTGCTCTAACAATCCCTGCTCTCATTCCTCAGTCAGATCTGAACTGGGGTTGGACCGGCGAGGACTACAACAATCTGAAGTCCTTATATCAAGGAGCTGGGGCTGTTGGAGTGTCAGGCCTAAGCGCCAAACTTCTCCTTGCTCTCTATCCCCCAGCTCAACCCTTCTTTCGTTTGACGATTGATAAGGCGAAGTTGGAGGAGTACATGGAGCAGAACCAGGCTGACCCAACTGAGTTGCAGTCACAGCTAGACATCGCTCTCTCTTCTATGGAGAGACAGCTGTTGCTGAAGCTTGATTCCCTTAAGGCAAGGACAGCTTTGTTTGAAGCAATCAAGCATTTGATTGTTGGTGGTAACGCTCTGCTTTATGTAGGAGCAGAAGGCGTGCGTATGTACAGCCTGCGTTCCTATGTCGTTGACCGTGACCCTGAGGGCAACATCAGTGAGATCGTGGTCCGCGAGCAAGTGGCAGCAGATCACTTGCCACCAGGCACGGAAGTCAAGGATGTCAACAACGAGGACGACGTGTCTCGTAAGCCCTATGACTTGTACACCTACGTCAAGGTGAATGCTGACGAGGACTTGGTTGAATGGCATCAGGAATATGACGACAAGAAGATTCCTAAGACCAGTGGATTCAGCAAGCTTGCGAGCAACCCCTGGATTTGTTTGCGCATGCAAGCCATCGCAGGCGAAAGCTACGGTCGCTCACTGACTGAGAACGTGATTGGAGATCTGCAGTCTCTTGAATCACTAAGTCAGGCAATTGTTGAAGGCAGCTTGATTGCAGCTAAGGCCATGTTCTTGGTCAACCCCAACGGGATGACTAGAGCTGACGTGTTGGCCCGTGCTGAGAACGGTGCAATCGTTGCTGGTAACGCAGCTGATGTTGAAGCCCTTCAGACGAATAAACAAAATGACTTCTCTACTGCACTGCAGACGATGCAGATCATTGAACGTCGGCTGAACTTTGCCTTCTTATCTAACGAAGCAATTCAACGAAACGCTGAGAGGGTGACAGCAGAAGAGATCAGAGTCATGGCCGAGTCTCTGGATTCTGGATTGGCTGGGGCTTACAGCCTGCTGTCCACTGAGATGCAGCTGCCGTTGATTCAACGGGTGCTCTATCTAATGGAGCAGGACGGCGAAGTGCCACCCATTCCTGAAGGATTGATCTCACCGCAGATCACAACAGGACTGGAAGCGATTGGACGGGGCAATGACAAGGCACGGCTTACTGAGTTCCTGCAAACAATCAGCGCTGCGTTGGGACCAGAACAGTTCTTGTCCTTCATCAACCCATCTGAGTTGATCAGACGATTTGCTGCTTCTGATGGTATTGACATTGCAGGATTGGTGAAGTCAGAGCAAGAACTGCAAGCTGAACAAGCACAAGCACAACAGGTAAACTTAGAACAACAACTCGCGCAAGGTGCTATTCAAAATGGAGCAACAGCCCCTCCCCAGGTCACGGCGAACATCAACGCCGGACCCCAGCAAGGTCAACCCACAGCAGCAGCCTGATGATGCATTGCCACCAGGTACTCGCTATAGAGACTTGCCTGATGGTGGCCGCATGATTATCAAGGACAACTTCAAGAAGGAAAAAGGTTCTTACAACTAATGACTGATTCTCTTATCCAAACAGGTGACGGCTCCTTTGAGTCTGATGGTGCTGCAGAGGAAGCAGCAAAGGTTGAAGCAGCACGTACTGAACTAATTGATGAGGCACTTCCTGAAGGTGAAGGCCTGATCATGGGGAAGTACAACTCAACTGATGAAGTGGTTGAGGCTTTCAAGTCTCTGCAGTCTGAGTACAGCAGGTTGAAGGGCGGGCAAGAGGCAGCACCACCAGAACCTGAACAATTTGCTCCTCCGCAACAGCAGCAGCAGGACCAAGAAGCTCGGCCTGCCAATCAAGTAACACCTGAACAAGCGGCAGAGATCCGTGAGTCCATGTTCAGACAGGTTGGTGGTGAAGATCGCTACAAGGCTGTTGCAGGCTGGGCTAGCACCCATCTTCCTGAGGCAAGATTGACATCGTTCAATAAAGCCTTGGAAGCAGGTGACCAGTCGCAGATCATTAATCAATTGAAGGGCCTTCAATATGATCACATGATGGCAACTGGTTATGAACCAAGACTTGCACGTGGTACATCTGCAGCTCAATCAAGCGCAGTGCCGTTTGAATCTGAAGCGCAAGTTGTTGCTGCCATGAATGATCCTCGCTATCAGAACGGCCCTCGCATGGATCCTTCCTACATCAAAGAAGTAGAGCAACGTATGGCTGCAAGTACGGGTGTGTTTCAAAGTCGGTAACAATGACTTATAAAGGGAGCAGATACGACGCCATTTGCATCTGCTCCTGGCCCTCTACGGAGACACCTAGGTAGTGGTGATTGGTGAGCCAAACCAGCTCATTGTCGATCAACCGCAAATCTATTTAGGCAACAATCATGACGATGGATCCAATCTCCCTTTCAAGGGGTGGCGCTATTAATGGCGACACTGGAACGTGGGCAAAGGACAACGCACTTTTCTTAAAGGTTTTCAGTGGCGAGGTGCTGTCTGCCTTCAAGCGAGTCTGCGTGTTCGGAGACATGATTCAGAAGCGGAGTATTAACTCAGGCCGCTCTGCACAGTTTCCCGTGACTGGTCGCTTCACGGCAGATTGGCAATCGCCGGGAGCATTTGTTGGAGGTCAAGGCGATCTCGCGCAGAACGAAGTAATCATCAAAATTGATGAGTACTTAACTGCTGCCGCAGATATCTTTGACCTTGATGAAGCCAAGGCCGCATACGATATTCGCAGCATCTACAGCAACGAATTGGGCGAAGCTCTTGCAAGGGCTTGGGACAAGCGTATTGCTCGCTTGCTTGCCATTGGTGCTCGCACATCAACAGGTGACTTGACCGCTAACCTTCCTACTGGTCTTAGTCCTGACGATCCTTTCCGCACAGGAACGGTAGTAGACATCAACAAGTCAGCTCCTACAGCTGACGACTTGGTTGCTGCTGTCTTTGCTGCTGCAGAAGCGCTCGACTCAAAGGATATTTCCAAGGAGAATCGTTGCGTCGTCTGTACACCTGAGTCCTTCTATACGTTGATTCAGAGTTCACGCGCAGTGAACTTCGACTTCAACCAGCAAGGTTCTAACGGTTCCTACAGCGAAGGTCAGATCGCCAAGCTGGCTGGCTTCAGCATCTACTCCAGCAACAACATTGCCCAAGGCAATGTAACTGCAGGGGCAGGTGAAGCTGGTTATGTGTTTAACGGTTCTGACGTTAAGTCAACAGTTAACATGACCAACACCAAGATGCTGGCTTTCCAACGTAATGGTATTGGTGCTGTTACTTTGAAAGATATCCAGATGTCTTCAACCGGCAATGATTACGAAGTGATGTACAACAGTACAAAACTGAAAGCTCAATACGCAGCTGGCTTTGGCGTGCTTCGTCCTGAGTGTTGCGTTGAGATCTCAAACAGTCAGTGATCTTCACAGCTGCTTGAACGATGTCAAGATGGAGGGAGTCATATCCCTCCTTTTTTATGGCCAGCATTACCGTCAACCCACCAGCTGAGTGGACTACAGACCAAGTGCTTCTCCCTGAAGCTCCAGTTGATTACGTCGTATTCAACGGAGACCTGACCAAGGGCGAGCCGGTCTCAACAATTGCGCCAGACGTTCCCGCAGAACAGACCAAGAAGTCCGCACCTAAGAGCAAGAGCTGATGTCAACGATCATCCTGCCCCCTGTTCCACCAAGGCCAGCACCTGCTGTCAGGCCAACAATGGTTCGTGAACTAAAGGAGCCTGGCAATAAAGGAACAGAGGTTGTGATGGTCAAGGGTCCAGGTAGCGAACCAGGACCACAGCCAGAACCTGTCAAACCCTTAGCTGTTGCTGATGGCAAAGGATCCAACTGGGTAGGCACGAACGTCTATCAAATAGGCAAGACCGTTGAAGGACGAACTGCTGAATACGAAGGCGGAGTTGAACCTGTCACCTACAGGTATCGCTTTCAGACCAAAGCACTTGGTTCTGATACATGGGTCAATCAGTCTTGGACTAATACAACCAACTCGAAAACTCCTGTCTATTTCGAGATCACCGAAGCAGGCCAACTCAAGCTTCAGTCTCAAGCCCGTGATTCGTCTGACCCGCTAGTTCAGTTGAACAGTGTTACTGGGATCAAGACTATTGATCCTCAGACAACTATCGGACTGATATCCCTGACTGTGGATGGAGTAGCAGTTGTATGGGGTGAAGCAATTCATGTAGCAGTGAACACACCAGTGCATGTAGTAGCAACCATTAGCGGTGACGCACAACCTGCTTACAAATGGGAAGCTCGTGGTGGCTACCCCTTAACGGTAAGCAGCCAAGCAGCAACAACAACGCTTACTTTCCCCCAAGAAGGTGGGCCTACCGTCACGCTTACTGCAACAGATTCAAATGCTTCGGACTCGCCCATCAACTATGCAATGAATTTCTATGTTGCATCACAAGCTGAATGGGACGCTCTTCATCCAACAAGTTGAACGGCTTTAACAGTTGACAGTAAGCTGTGCCTAGCGACTGCCA
>Ga0315330_10002847_pt1 | contig 11898 bp, 21 predicted proteins | sample M140m34915metaG_FD_203453 | JGI IMG/M metagenome (GOLD analysis project Ga0315330, IMG submission 203453) | Ammonia-oxidizing marine archaeal communities from Monterey Bay, California, United States - M1 40m 34915 | ecosystem: Environmental > Aquatic > Marine > Intertidal zone | place: USA... | reverse complement strand
CTTGGGCGGCTATGCAGATACGGAGACAAGAAGTTGTTCAACCAGCGTTTTATTAAAGATTCATTAGAGCGTGCTATCTCTACCTTTGCTCAGGCGTGGGTAGCTGCGATGGCAGTGCCCGGACCAGATTGGTCTGACTCATTGAAGGTTGCCGGTGTTGCGGCCCTTGTATCTATTGGTAAGGCTGTTGCTGCCAGAAAAGTGGGAGATCCAGAAACAGCAGCAATTACCAGCTAGAAAGATGAGGCTTCCCGGTGCCTTCACCACCTGCTGTCAATCCTTACAACAAAGACGAGATTGAATATCAAGAGCCGGGGTTCGACTACGCCCCACAATATCCGGGTACTTATAACTACAGTCAATCAGGGATTCAGTACAACGAACCCAATTTTACTTATGTAAAACGTGATGTGACAATATCTGCTAGCACGATTGCGTGTTCAGCGGATTTGTCGCTCACGTTTGCATATGTTTACACACCGAAACGTCCGGGTGGCGTAGCGTATAGCTCAGGTTATGACTACAACAAGAGTGGCTTCACTTACCCAGAACGTGACACCTCGATACCCGACAACCGTATCTTGGTGGATTACAACCAGTCGGGTGTTGGCTATTCTCAGCCTACCGATACTGGCCTTACTGTGGCGGCGATTGCGACACCGGCCACAATCGGTGTTACGACGACGTTCTCGGCTAGCCCATCGGTCCCGGCAACAGCTACTCCATCAACGGTCGCCTGTCCGGTAGTAATCGTTTCAACAGTTACTGCCAACCTAATCGTCGTACACGCTGGCATAGAACTCCCAGCTACTCTCCCCACGGCGGCAGTCTCAGCGGTCGCTACACCGGCTACAGTGGCGGCTGCGGCGACGTTCCCCGGTCACACGCTCTACATCACTGTGGATGCAACGCCGGGAGTGGTTGCTACTACGGCAGCTTTACCTTCTCCAACAGTCAGCGCCAACTTTACATTCGCAGCTTCTACTATTGCTGCTACTACCACAACGGGTGCCGAACAAGTTTATCGCTTACTCATTATGCCCACAGCAAACACACTTCCACGTATAGGTATACCTGAACAATCGGCACCTGCCGCTCGTGCTCTTATGCGTCACTTTGCTCCGGGTGCCCAAGGTGAGAATGTATTTATAATCAATGGTTCTACAGTACAATCACATTTGCCAGCGGATTGGGCCACAGTTACTCGCTGGATTTATGGTGGACATGAAAGCCCACGTGATTTAACAGCAGCAGAAGAAACGGTTCTTGTGGGAGCCGGTTATTCTTTTAGAGTAGGACCAGAATAATGCCAATTTATGTTTACCGTTGTCTCGATTGTGGGTTAAACCACGAGATTCGTCACGGGTTCGATGAAACTTATGACGGTGTTTGCGATACGTGTAAAGGTACTGTCCGCAAATACTTCGGTGAAGTTCATATTGCTGCGTCAGCTACACCAACAAGAGGTATGCATGATGGTAAGGCGATTGATTGGAATGGATCTAAAGCTAAAGAAAGAGATAAAGAAAGGGATATGGCAGCCTATAAACGCCTCCGATCTGAAGGTCTTCAGCCAAAGAACATTGACGGCGCTGCCAAAATGGAACGAGAAGCCTCAACCTCCCACGAAATCACAGCAGGAACGCTTCTTCAAGGACCGGATACAGAAAAGAAACGTAAAGAACGTGCCCTTAACGACGTTCTCGGGAGCACATAATGACTGCACAAACATGGATCGATGAAACAAGAGACATGCTCTTGTCGGGTTATGTCGAAGAACTTTTACAAGTAAGCGCTCCTCTTGTGGAAAACGCAACTGGTACAGCGTTCAGTATCGGTGAAGCCTCTAACTCGGGGATTGTAAAAGGTGTCATTATAGAAATTAATGAAGAACTTATGTATGTGACTTCCGTTGATGGTACTACTGTCAACGTCATTCGCGGCTACGGCGGATCGACTGCTTCTACTACCGGCCATACAATTAATTCTTTGGTTCGGGTGTCTCCTAAGTTCCCCACACACCGGATTATTGATGCAATTAACCACGATCTTCGTGATCTTTCTTCCCCTGATTCTGGTTTATTCCAGATCAAGACAACAAGTTTCACATACAACGCAGCAATCGATGGCTACGATCTCGCAGGTCTTACCAGCGAAGAAGTCCAATCGATCTATTCAGTAACTTATGCACAAGTTGGTGTTGAAGCTAGAGAACCAGAAGTTATCTCTTGGAAATTGCGACGCAACAGAGACACAGCTTCTTTTAGTAGCGGACTCGCATTAGTTTTATATGGAACTGCATGGCCCGGAAAGAAAGTAACTGTTAGTTACAAGTCGCCATTCACAAGTATAACCAATGGTTCCACTGCCTTATCTACAGTCGGACTTCCCACTACCGCTTATGATCTACCACCTTTAGGTGCAGCTATGGCCTTAATGACAACTCGACCCATACGCCGAGAGTTCCTAGATGCTGAAGGTACTTCAAGAATGGCAGCGGAAGTACCACCGGGTGCCATATCTGCATCATTCCGTGATTTGATGGGACGACGACAAGCAAGATTGCGTGCAGAGTCAGCACGCCTCGCCTCAATGTACCCCCAAAATCTAAAAGAAAATTCTATAACTCATCCGGTTGGCAACTGGGGTCGTTACTGGTCGTGAGCTTTAACTCTGAATCTCTCCCTATCGAATTAGATGGTGTCTCTTATCTATTAGACACCACTCAATATCGTCGTACAACTGTTCCTGTTTCTCGTCAACAGCGAGACAACAGTAGAGAAGCTGGCGAGAACACACTAGATACAACTGGTGCGTGGGTTAGATCTCAAACGGATTGGTCGCATGGTGCCGGTCAACTTTATTTAGATAACGAAGACTCTGATCGTCGTCGCTTTTATTCTTCCCAAGGAATTGATGTATGGACCAAGGGTCAAATAACTTTACTTCCTATTACACAAACTCCCTCAGGTACTAACACTCCAACATTCACAACTGGTGAAATCATTGTTGAAGCTGTGACTAACTCTTCAGGTGTCGAATACCTTTATGTAGCGCAAGCGAACAAACTATTTTGGACAGCAAACCCAGAGGGTTCTTCCCCTACATGGAACGCATCAGCCGGTATCACAGTAGGTGGCACAGTTACTAGCCTTACAAGTGACGGCACGAACGTGTATATAGGATTTGATGGGTCAATCGTTGCTGAACAAACAGTTATAGGTAGTGGTACGACTTCCGCATTTGGATCTTTAGACCCTAATCTTATTAAGATTGTTAGCGGACGTGTCATCGCAGCCGACGACAACGCTATCTATGAGCTTGATGCTGCCGGAGCTAAAGCAAGTTCTTCCTTAGATTATTCTCTGCCTTTAACTAGCAGTAAATGGGTATCAGTTACATCAGGTGCATCAGGTATTTTTGCTGCGGCTAATACAGATAACACTGGAAGTATTTACTACATCGGTGTCAACAACAGTGACGGGACTCTCAATGTTCCCATCATGTCAGCGAGTGTCCCCCGTAATGAAACCATCAACGAAATCATGGCTTACGGAGGCGTTCTCGGAGTGGCTACTAGCCTTGGATTTAGGCTGGGCTTAATCGATCAACAATCAAACTCTATTATTCTTGGCCCAGTCATAGATACTGGTGGCGCAGCCTATTCCTTAGAAGCTGACAACAAGTTTATGTGGTGGGGCACAGACTACGGCACTTGTTACAGGGCAGATCTTTCCACGTTCACCAATACTCTTGTTCCTGCTTATGCATCGGACTTAGTGTCAGCAGAATCGGCAACAGCTAGTGACCTTACTAAGTCTTTAGCTCGAATAAATAACAGTGGTAACCCTAAATTGTTTATGGGTATAAAAAGTTCTGGCGATGCAGTACTACAACGTGAGCATTACAACAACGAACGAGTTGCATCAGGCACACTGATCGCTGGCGAAATCACATGGTCAACTGTCGTACCCAAACTCTTACGATCCGGTGTCATCGACCTCGACAGATCCCAATTCGAGAATCTAAAAACTGATTACCGTGCAAGCGATACCGACTATGCATCAGATATTACCTACACACTCGGCCCTGAAACAACCACACCAGTCGGCAGTATTACTTTGACAGCTAAGAATGGTGCTAATACTGCTGCAACTATACCTTCATCAGGTTCTCTTAAAACTGGTATCCCTCAAACCTTTTCTTTCTCAGACAATATAGATACCGCAGTATCGTATGACTTGACTGTCACCATTAGCAGATCAGGTAGCGACGCCACAAAAGCTCCAGTCTGCCATGATTGGCAACTAACAGCAGTCGCAGTTCCTCGTAGAATCGATGAGATTATCCTACCCATAGTTCTACGTCGCAATGTTCTTACTGCACGTAACTCTGGTGCTCCTGTCCGTTTGGCAGCAGGCGCTAGCTTTACCAAGCTCCGTTCTCTTATGGAAGCAGGTAAAGCATTAAGTTATAAAGAAGGAGATCGTTCTGAAAACGTGACGATAGAACGATTAGAGATGCAACCCGAACGGCTATCCGACGATGGAAGCTGGTGGGAAGGTACGCTAGTAGCACGGCTTCTGACAGTTCCTACATAGCCGTCACAAGGGTATGGCTAAAGTTCTTTTCTTCGATATAGAAACAGCACCCAACTTATCTTACGTTTGGGGGCAATGGCAGCAAGATGTCATCGACCATGACCGAGAATGGTACATGCTTTGCTTCTCATACAAATGGGAGCACCAAAAGAAAACGCATGTAGTTTCTTTAGATGACTTTGATCTTTATAAAAAAGATCCAGAGAATGACTTCGATGTTGTCTACAAACTATGGCAACTCTTAGACGAAGCAGACATAGTGATAGGCCACAACTCGGACGCATTCGATATCAAAAAAGCAAATGCACGATTCGCTTACCATAACCTTGGACCCACTAGCTTCTACCAAACTGTTGACACTTTGAAGTTAGCCAGACGCCACTTCAAATTTAATAGCAACAAGCTAGGACATCTCGGAGAACATCTTGGCTTAGGTGGGAAAGAAGCTACAGGAGGATTCCAAACATGGGCAGGTTGTATGAAGGGTGATCCTAAAGCATGGGCAACCATGAAGAAATACGCCAAGCAAGACGTAGATCTTCTCATTGATGTCTACGAAAGACTTCGCCCGTGGGCTACCAACCACCCCAATAGAAACGTGATCGACTCAACCTCACATGCGTGTCCCACTTGCGGCAGCAATAACTTGCAAAAGCGCGGTAAGAGACAGACTCGGACGATGGTTTATCAGAGCTATCAGTGTAACCGGTGTCGTTCTTATTGCAGGGAGAGGATAGCCATACTCGCCCCTCGTCCCGAAGTGGTTTAGTCATAGCTAAGGATACGTGCCTTACATTTTGTGCATCTACATTTGGCTATCAAATATGTGGCAAGAAAACCATGACGTTTAAAATCAGACGGTTCCCATTCCGTCCAACCACGTTCGTTTACTATCACTAGTAATCTTCAGGGTTTTGTGAATCTCTCTTTATTTGTTCTGCTATACGAGTAGCTGTATCTTTATCGAGTACCCATTCCCGTATAGCTTTGTCGCAGATTATTGCATACCCATTGATGGTCGGTCCTCCGACTATTCGGGCTGGCGTTTCTTCGATTGTTACATCCATCGTTATCTCCAATCACGATGCCGTAAGTTATTTTACCACGTTAAGTGGGATAAAGGGCAGGACACCGGGGTAGAAAGGAGAGAAAGCCCCCGGTGTCCCTTTGCCGGTAACGACACCGGTTAGCCCTTAGAGTTCAAGTTAGCTCGCAATTCACGTAGTCTTCTAATGTTTTCTTCTCGTGGAAGGTACTCCCGTTCAATAGGTTTTACTTCCATTTTCTCTCTCCGAATCATAGCGTCATAGACTTGTCGAAACTCAGAAATCGCAGGCCAATATGGATAATCACGAACAAGTTCGTTGATGCATTGAGTCGCTGCTGTTTTCTCTAAGTTCATTAACGAGGAATGCCATAGCTTTAATGTACCTTCAGGTACTCGGCTTGACTTCCACCACAACTGCGACATCAACAACAATACTTCGTCAGCTTCATCATCATTCATGTAGTGACGGCTCCTCTAGTCGCATGATCCACGTCGGTGTTGGCATGAAATGTTCTGCATAATCAGCAGCAGAATCAAACCCATTGAAAGGCCCATGAACTTCATAGCCTTCACTTAGATTACCTATCAGCACAACACGAGGATCTGTAAGTTCCGGGTTCTCTCCCCATCGGTCATAGTTTAAGCTCGCTTCAATGCTCACGATGCCCTCGCTCTAAGGATTTGTTCTCTAGTAAATGCATCATGTTCCACCAGAGGAGTATCACGTTTAGTTCCCTTTCGTTTCTTTACCCTGTCTTCTTCGCCATGCGCTCGCCAAGCATCCCGACATCCGGCACACCTGCATCCGTTGGCGTAGTTGTTAGCAGAGGGTTTACCTTTGCATCCCTTTCTCACCTTTTCTTTCCCTTCTTAATCTAAGAATACGTTTGCCTAGTTTTCCGTATCTATCTTCTTGTTCTTCTTTCTGTTTTCTTAACGCTGTTTCAAACGCAGACTCAGTGAATGCCCACGTTGTGTCCAAAGCTAAGTAGCAATCTTCCAATGTCCATCCAGCGTTCAATGCCAGTTCAACAATATGTCTGATCCGTGCTGGTTTAACTAAAGGTTTTGCTTTCTGTCCTTTCCACCAAGTATTGAGCATCTCGGCGGTATCAGAAAAAGCTGGTGCTTGTGTTACCTCCAGCTTGATTAGCTCCCCCATCTATTCTCTCCTTAATGAGTTGTGCAAAGTTGTGTAATTCCATGACGACATAGGCTCCGCCTGTTCCGACGTTCCGGCGCTTCACTAAAGCAGCAGCAAACTTTGCTTCAGCGTTCACTCGTTCTTGCTCTGTCTCTTTCATTATCTGGGACAAAGAAGATAAAGCGTCCTTCCTATTTTTGCATTCAAATACAAACTCAGGAAGATCGAGACACTTTATATCACCTACATCTTTAGTCCCGACAAGAGGCAGCCGCATGAACTCATGCTTGGTGTAGCTCTGCAAGTACCGAACGCATTCGGTTTCCCATGCAGTCCCTTTTTGTTTTGATTTGCTCATTAGTTCTGATCGTCAGGCAAGTATTCTTCACGGTCATTATCCATGAAGAAAAGTTGCATCCCATTTTGTATTAAGAAAGAACGAGCTTGCTGCAATTTATTGTTCGGGTCCATGTCATATCCTGATGGATGATGGTCAAACTGTTCAACCATTTTCATAGCTTCTAAATCAAATTGATCTGCAAATTCTTTAGGTACCACTACTGAAAAGATAGTTACATCTTCGTTCAGTATCGGTATCAGAATGCTATGTTCATCCATTAGAAAGGCTCCGTATCATCCTCGATTTCGAACCCTTTTTGAACAGTCGAAACTGCGTGTTCAGCTACCGTATCACTTCTAGAACCCCTTGGTTCCCACCTCCACGAAGGCCCAGCATCATCAGCATATAGACGCAATTTTTTAGTTGTCTTGCCTTCTTTATTGGTCCATTCATCTTCTTTCATGCGACCTTTAATTATGACTCGCTCACCTTTTGATAGCTCAGAAATACGTTCAGCTAATGTATTAAAACATTTAACGTCGAACCAATGCGTAGCCTTAGTATCATCTCTACCCGTTGTCACAGCAACAGAAAACATTACGTTTGCTGTCCCTGATTTAGAGAACCTTAACTCAGGTGCCTGCCCTATATTTCCTGCAATGGTGATCTCACTCATTGTCTTCCTCTCTTTTGTTTAATATGTCAGCAAGAACGTAGTTGCCGTCTTGCTTATGCCAGAGATGTAGACCTAAGCCAACCCTCATAGCACACCTTTTAATTCCATCGGATGCACATGCTTTTAAACGTGCTCCATCTGTCTTCCAGTTGTTCGGATTTTCGCACTCACCAACCTCTTGTACCGAGGTAACTCGTCCATCAATCTCAACAGTAAGAGTGCAGAGGCAACCAGTGAGAGTACCATCAGCATCCCTAACAACATCATCAATATGAAAATCATATGGCCCCAGTATTCCTAATAGAAACTGTGTAACTATCCCGTGTGGCACGTACGCTGCTGCGAACTTGCCCGGTTTAGTTTCCACATACCGATCTGAAAATGGAGTAGCTAATTTAGATAGCTGACTCATAGTATTCTCCTTTTGTTTTAAGTATTTCGCTTACCGAATCTCCCATTGGTATCTCACATAGTGAACGGTGAGAGCAATAGTTACATTCCCAAGGGAGTTCTTCATCATTCCAAAGAGTTCTTAACCCTTCAGGTATTTCATTGTTAGCTAAAGAAGTCCCAGCTTGTAGCGCTTCTTCAGACATAACAAAATTAGTTATCTGTCTTAATGTTGCACCACTCTGTTCAATAACATCGTCGATGTCTATGATCCACTCAACCATGTCACCTGCACGAGCACGATCTTTCCACTTGCCCGGTGTTGCATCAGTACATACATAGATTATGTGAATGAAGTTGTAATCCAAACCCATAGCGTATGCCGCAGCTTGTAATAGATGTTCTTCTTTGGGTCCATCACGTCGAGCCATCCGAAACCCATAATTTCTCATGGTTTTTATTTCGATAACTACACGTTCACTATCTTTGTTTGTATAGATACCATCCGTATGGCCTGATCTCATGTACTCCGGCATTGACACTGGTACTTCAGCTATAAAATCTTTAAACGATTCGCTTTGTTGCAGTGCACACTGGATCTGATGATGCAATGTGTTACCAATTTCTCTAGCTACTAGTCCATTGACTGCATTGTCATAGTCAACTGTCGAAGCTGGTAGTCGCAGCCCATCATAGATTTGTTTTCTAATACATGATCCGACACTCGAAGCTCTAAGAAAAGACCCATCTGCTGTGGGTTTTATCTCATCAGCCATGCCGAGGTCAGCTATGGCCCATCGAGCCATCTCTATCTCTTGCATATTTACCTTTCTGATATCAGTTTATCAGTTTCTTCCACAAGTCCAGAGCTTCCAAGCCCCTTTAGTGTTGTAAATATGGTGAGCCATTGCGGTATTTGTTGGTATCTCATACCGCTTGGCCCACATTTTTTCACCGAAAATATCTGCCCAATAAAATTCATTCACTTGGAAATGTCCATGATCCACACCGTTGTAAGCCCGAGGATTGCCTAGCGATTCACACCACACAATTCCCAAAGCACGTACACAATCGCTGTCTTCCCATTCATATGAGCAAACAGATTCAGCGATCTGAACCTGCTCTTGTGGAATTTCCACGAAAGAAGCAAAGTCTAGAATCCGCCAAATAGCTAGCCAGACGTTCATCTAGTTGCCTCTAGCTTCATCTATTTTTTGGTCGCACCAATCAGACTCAGCAATCTCCCGAGCTTCAAGCATCTCTTCATACTCTTCTTCGGTGAGGTCTGCGTAAGGATCATCGGGCGGATCATCACTTAAATAAATCATTCCTCAAACCTTTCACCATCTACAGTTAAGACTTTGGCATTGCGTACTTCATTAGCAGCAAACGTCCAATGCTCACTGAACTCAGGTAAGTCGTCATTCTCACATGCGTTTATTACCTCATGGATTGCATCATCCAACTCTGCTTCTTCAGAGTTAATAGTGACCAACCAATACAAGGTTTGACCTACCTCAACTTCAAATGTCCGTGACATTATTCTCCTTTGCTTTGTTTTATTTGACGATCTATCTCATCCCACATTAATTCTGGCATTTGAGATACGTCTTTCCCGTAGCCTTTCGTTGTGCTACGCCACATATATTGAGGTCCAGCATGGCGCTCGGGCCTGATAGATGGACGAGTTTCTTGGGTATGACACAGCAAGCACACCACTGGTTCAATCATCCCAGCTTTTTGTGCTCGCTTCATCATCGGGCCAAGCAACCTGCCATTTTCCAATGTGACTCCGGCAGCTTTTAATTCTTCGTGGACCTCATCGCTTGTCCATTCAACATAAGTATTAAACTTTTTATAGCACCGTTGAATGGCTTGCTTTACTGCCAGTTTTTGTGATGGCTTCGCATATGTTTCAGCTATTGCCATGCCTCGGTCACGTTCTTGTTGACCAGTCATGTTCTTACTAATACCTTCGCTGCTTTCTCAGTCATCGGCAGCTTCCCGAACATTACGTTCGCTTGATGTCTGCGAGTACGATCTCGGCTGCTCTTAATACCTTTAACTGATTTATCTTTTTGTTCCCACGCTTGGACAGCCATGAGTGCACCCCATCTAGTGTTACGCACTCCAGCTATATCTTCATCGGTATGGAACCTCTTGTTTAGATCAGCTTTAGTATTAGACCATCGAGTTAGCTTGTTGTAATAACCCTGCTTGTTCTCGTTAATCGCACCATCTTTCAATGATGGAGACGGCATGTGCCCAATCAAATCAACAACTAACTGATCCCATTGGTGATCGACAAACTCTTGGTTAGCCATCCGCTCAATCTGTGCAGCGTATTGTGTATGACGTTCATACCCTTTACACAACTCTTCAACAGCTTCTTGCATCATGCCCTGTGGATCACCCATCTTCTTGAACTTGAAGACAGCTTCTTTATCTAAGACATTCCACTTGAATGTGTTCGCACATACAACGGCTGTTGCTGATTGAGTAGCGATCAAAGGAACTTTCTTGTCGTGACCATTGCCGATGTTGAACATCGACTCAACCTTCGACCAGCCCGGTATATTTATTTCGTCTTTAAACTTTAAAGATACATACCCGACAGCACCATTGTCATACGTGCCTACTGATTCGATAGTCTCAACTAATTCAGTATCAATAAGCATTCCAGTTAAGTCATCAGCTATGAACCGATGCTGAACTATCTGATATTTACTACTAACTTCAGCATGAGCAAACGGATAGTGCTTCATCTTCAAGACATCTCTGCCTTCAAGAACTACATCTACTCCATCATGTTTAATATTTATAGGGTGACGTTCAACTTCACACCAGTCAAAAGCCTCACGAGCTTTTTTCCAGTTGATGTGACCTACATTCCCTAACCTATGCCAAGGAGTCAACGCATACAAAGCGTGCTTGGCATCCAATTCTGTCATCCGATGTGACATTTCTTTCTCCCTTATTTTTGAGATCTTCAGGAGAGGGGACGCTAGGGCATCCCCTCTCCCTTTCTTGCAACTATTAGGTAACGCCCCATGTCTCCCCTTCAGAAGCCGTGGTGCGGACATCCAATAGCTACGTCCTAGAAGCGGCGACCTTTCCATGTTTCTTCGGTCACGCCTGCGTCTAATAATTTGATTGCCATTTCTTTGGCACGTTCTTCAGCTTCACGTTCCATGTCATCAAGCATGGACCCGATGTCGCTATCGATATGGTTGTCTAAAGCGAGCAACTCAAAGTAAGTACCCCGATCAGCGTCCCCGTTTTCTTGCAGATCTTCTAATCTTTGTTGGATATAAAGTCTGATTCCCTCTGCTGTACTGCAATCAGGAATCCTTATAGTCTTCGCATGTATCTTCATGCTTCCCTTTCGTTTAGTTTAATTATATCAGATGTGGCTGCCGTTCCGTGACTGATTGTGACATAACACATCGAAACTCCCATGACTTAACTTAACTGCCGTGACTTAACGCTGCAAACCTTGCCGCGGACCACCTCGACGTAACAAGGCACCACTGCCGTTGCTGCCACTGCATAGCTTGACTGTCCCCAGCGCAGGGCTTCTCGCCTTGCCTCTACGGAACACGACTGCCTCACCAGAGCACCCCTCAACGGGCCTGACCCTAAGATAACTGGACTGCCATGTCGTAACAGGAGCCGCCTTGCCTAGAAACTACTGTCCAC
>Ga0315330_10002846_pt1 | contig 11899 bp, 16 predicted proteins | sample M140m34915metaG_FD_203453 | JGI IMG/M metagenome (GOLD analysis project Ga0315330, IMG submission 203453) | Ammonia-oxidizing marine archaeal communities from Monterey Bay, California, United States - M1 40m 34915 | ecosystem: Environmental > Aquatic > Marine > Intertidal zone | place: USA... | reverse complement strand
GTGGAGGTATATATTACTTCCAACATATGTTTAGCACACAATTAGTTCTTGTAGATATTACATGGGCATTATTAACATTCTTTATTGTAGGATTCCATGCCACGTTTAATAGGTTCATATTAGAGTTTAGACAGAAGCAACAGATTAAGAAACAGTTTGAACACTACTTAGATCCACGTCAAGTCAAAGCACTGCAGAAAAATCCTGACTTACTTAAGCTTGGTGGTGAAAGAAAAGATATGTCTTATTTGTTTATGGACATTATTGGATTTACACCTATCTCAGAATATTATAAAAACAAAGATGACCCAGAAGGTTTAGTTGTATTAGTAAATGAGTTCTTAGATGATATGACAAATATAATATTGAATAATGGTGGTATGGTTGATAAGTTTATGGGTGATTGTATTATGGCTGTGTTTGGTGCACCATTAGATATGCCTAATCATGCTGAGATGGCGGTGAAGTCCGCTGTTGAAATAGAAGCAAAGACATTAGAACTAAAACAAAGATATAAGGATAGAGGCTTACCTGATATTAACGTTGGTACAGGTGTAAATACTGGACCAGCTATTATCGGTAATATGGGTAGCTCTACACGATTTGATTTTAGTGTAATAGGTGATGCTGTTAATCTAGCAGCAAGACTAGAAGCAACAGCAGGAAGGGGAGATTATTTACAATATCCAACAATTTATTCCTCCATGACAATGACTCAATTGCCAGATGATATGATTATACGATCTCATAAGATAGGTGATATTAGAGTGAAAGGTAAGGAAGATGTTATAGAAATATATAACTTAGTCCCTTAATTATACTCTTTGTACTTTTATATCTTTCTTAAATGAAGGAAATGTAAAGCTAGGATCTGTATGATGTTCTTTTCTCAATCTTGTCTTATCACCATAACCTACACCCATTAGTAAAAATACATCTTCATCTATACCTAATATATCTTTAACATCAGCCTCATTAAAGCATTGGCAACAACCTGATTCATATCCTAAAAGATTAGAAGTGAGAGTTAAATATCCTGCAGCAATTCCAATTGAACGGTCTTCATCCATTTTGTCTTTGCCTTCTTCTATACCAAGATTTTTCTCTTCAGCTATTCTAGCATAATCTATTTTCTCATCTCTATCTTTTGCGAAAATAAATAATGTATTTGCTAGTACTTGAGGGTTAGTGGTCGATAAAAAATTCCCATCTTTATCTTTTTCCATATCTAAACCATAGGTAAAACCATCTGTAGCATCATGTATTCTTTCAATCTTATCACGATCTTGTGTATACAGAACTTTATAAAATACACGATTTTGTTTAGACGAGCAATGCTTGACAGACTGCTCCATTGTTTTAATATCCTCATCTGGGATTTGCTTAGATAGATCCCAATTTCTATTACATTGTTGTGATTTTGCAATAGTTCTTTCTAAAAATCTATTAAACCCCATCTTATTCTCCTTTTCGATTATTTCTTTTCATGAGATTTTTTAAGCTCTTCACGAGATTAGCTTTCTTGTGTGATCTATCATGACCCATCTCATGTAACTTTTCTTTTGTATGTTTTAATTGAACTGACTTACTAATATTCCTACTAGTTTTCTTTTGCATTTAGCTCCTTAATCTTTACTTCTTCTTGCCGCAAGCTCTGCCTTCATAGCGTCATACTTATCTTTCCTACGCTGATCTACTGCTGCTTGTTCTGCTTTCCTTCTTGCTCTTCGTTGTGCAGCCCATGGACCGACAACATTAGTGAATATTAAAAATCCGATTGCACCATATAGTATGGTTTCTGTTACATTTGCAAACATAAATGCCCTCAATTGTTCTTCGTTCCCGGCTTCAATATCGCTTATTGCAGGTTTATCTTCAGGTAATACTGAATCAACTGCTATAGATGTCGCTGCATTGGCCGCTGCCGGTAAAGGGCCTGCTATGACGTATGTGACACCAGTTGTTGCTGCTGTCTTTATTAAATTCTTGGGATCTAGTGCGTTGAAACCGCCTAACATACTACATCCACCTAATGAAAGGGCTAATGTGCCCGCTAATATCTTCTCAATCATAATTGTATTGTGTTTTATATATAGCTATTAAGAGAGCCATCTCAGGTGTAAACACCCGTTATTATCAGACCGAAGCCAGGTGAGATGACTCACTTAATAACTATATAATGTATTTATACAAATAATTCTCCCTGGTTGTATATATTAACTAGTTCTTGAAATGGTATATCAGTAGTAAATTGACAACTAAATCTGTAATCACTGCCAGGATTTACTGCATTATGGAATTCTTGTAAATTAAATATAACAGGTAATCCTATTGAATAATCTACAGAAGCTTTTAATTTAAATACTGCATTATCATAATCATCATAAGTTCCACTTTCTAACTCAAAAAAATTAGTTGGAGAAAATAAATCTTTGTTTAAGGGGTATATAGGAAAGTTAATAAGTGTCTCTCTAGGCGGATTCGTAGGTATCTGTTTGTCTATATGAATCTTTCCATATGTATATGGAGTTTGCCCGAGCAGTTCATAAGCTACAGGTATTTTAAATCGTTTACCTACTTCATCCATAAGATCTCTAGGCATTAAATCTCTAGGGCAAAACCAATTCCAGTCATTAAAACCAAATTTATCTTCTTTAGTTCCTGATCTAAAATAATTATCACAGTTTGCTAAAATATTATCTGCAATTTTTTGTCGTGTCTTTGGTGTAAAGTCTATGCCTTCAATAAGTTTAAAGTATGGTTCCATTATTTTCTTCCCTTATAATACATTCTTTTACCCATATCTAAAGCAACGATATCTCCTGTAGCAAACCACCCAGGTTCAATACACATATCGCTTTTAACATATAACTCATGGTCAACTATTTTCCAATCACACCAATATGCATTACCTAATATAGTATAACTTTTAGGCGTTCTTTGTTTTAAATATTCTATATGCTCTATACTATCTATCTCAATATTGATTACCATCGGGCCAATTTCACTCATACCCCAATTAGGTTGAACAAGTGCTCCCTTTGATACAAACGCTTCTATTATTTCCCAACTAACTGGATTACTACCACCTAATATTCGTATACCACTTAAGTCACAATCTTTAAAACCTTTGGTCATCATCACAGCTTTCATTTGCTCAGGTGTTAGGAATGTATGTGTGTATCCTTTTATCTTCTTTAAGAAATTAAATGCATTAAACTTTTCTACATCAATGACTTTGCACCCTAAGGTATATGCCGGCAATGTTTGTAATAGTAATCCACCAGCATGATCGGTTTTTGTTACCGTTAATACTTTAGATTTGCTAGTTAATTGCTGAGCATGTATAGCAACTTCATTACATGCACGAAGATTATCAGGCGATCTCCATATAAGCTTTGGTTCTCCTGTTGTTCCCGATGATACAATACCTATTCCAAATCGTTTATGATTTAAAATCTGTTGTAAATAATTATCCATATTTCTCTAAGCTTCTATTATGAGTATTATTAACTCTAATAAACTCAGCATGAGAAGATAGCTGTGTAATGTGAGATACACCCACATAAGTACATACACTTCTTAATCCACCAAGTATTTGATTAATAATATCTTTGATATGACCTTTTGCAGGTATCATTAGATCTCTACCTTCATTTGGTCTATATTCTTTTTCAGTTACACCATGTATATTATATTGCTTTGTTGAACCTAATCCATACAGATTTACATATTGTTGACCATCAATCTCTACCATATTACTACATTCATAACAACTAGAAACCATACCAGCAATCATAACCATATCTGCACCAGCAGCAATTGCTTTAGCTACATCGCCTGAAGTAACACATCCACCATCAGATATTATTTTACAATTAAGCTTTTGTGCTTCTTTATAACATTCTATTACAGCACTTAATTGTGGTACACCCACACCAACTTCTGTTCGAGTAATACATGCAGCACCTGAACCTACACCAACTTTAATATAATCTGCACCGGCATTAACTAACTCTTCCATAAGATCTTTATCACATATATTACCAGCAGATATTTTAATATGTGGAAAGTGTTTTCTATATGTTTGAATAGCTTTAATCATTCCACTAACATTAGCATAGACATTAGCTATATCAACATTAATTATGCCGACATCATTAAATTCACTTATAACTTCAATAGTTCTTTCTATATCCCATGATTGCACACCGCTTGTAATAGCAATGTAACTACGATCTTTCATCATAGCTAAATTGATTTTGTGCTCTTCTACAGTATATTCTTTATGAATAAATGTAAACACTTTCATTGGTGTCATATGCTTTGCTATCTCATATGTTCCTGTTGAAGGCATATTTGCAATAACAATAGGATGCGATGTTTTATCTAACCAAGGTATTTCTATATTAACACTTTGCCTTGTAAGAGGCTTAATTGATTTACGAGGTTTTATTAATACATCATCAAAATCTAATTTTATATCATAATTCTGTAGTGTAGTCATAATGTTTTGTTCTCTCTATATATTCACGTTGTAGCCATTCAGTTATTTTTCCAGTTCTTTGTGTTGCAGTTATACCACCAGATGATGATGCCAAAAAGATCTCTTCAGCATAATGCCACACATCTTCTTCTAAATGATTCCTAACAAATGTTATTCCCGGAGAATCATCACATATATCTTCGACAACACTCATTGTTACGCCATGCAAACAATTATTTAATGGTGTATATACTATATCTTCCCACACAAATCCAACATTAAATCCTGGGCCTTCTGTTATATGACGAGTATGATCTAATAATACAACTGTGTCAAACATATCTGATTTACCTAACTGAGCTCTTGTCAAATCAATCCAAGAAAAGTTTTTTGCCCTTTGGTTATAATAATTGTCAGGTACTCGAGGCTGATCCGATAATTGTACATTTACTGCACCACCTTTTGATGTCAAAGGATAGCTTGGCTTTATATACATTGCTACATTAACTGGTGCATTTTTAATGTCTCTTGGTTGACCAGATTCAGGATAACCTCTCCATGCTATGAACCACATGAATCCATTTTTTATACCTGGATTCCTTTCCATTAACTCACTAGCAATTCCTAAGTAATGTATATACGGTAACTCAAGATTGTAGTACTCAGCTGAAGCTACAAATCTATTTAAGTGTCTATCTAAACAGAATGCTTTACCATCATATATAGGCATTACATCATATGTTGCATCATTATGAATAAATCCAAAATCTAGTATTGTTGGTCCACAATATTCTAGTGGCAGGTATTCACCATTCTTATAACCAATTGTATTAATCATCAAAGTGTATCTTATTTAAATCAGGATCGTGTGGAAGTTTTGACTTAAGATATTTAAGCCTAGCAACTCTTGCTTTTAGTAATTTAAAATCAATAAGAAAAGGAAATATAGCATGTATTAAAGAACCAATAGCTGCAAAGAATAACCATACAGCTTCTATTGCTGCAAACTTAAAATGCCACCAATAGCCTCCTTTACCTCCGGCTTTTTCTCGTGCTTCTTTTAAATGATTCCAATTAAACCATTCCATTTAATTTACTCCTTCTATTCATGTACTGATCTATATTTAGCTTCCATATTGTTTGCTGTGTATCATATAATACCATGTCACCCATATTATCTATATACGCATCTTTTTGTTTGGCGAGTATATTCATAAGTCTATGGTTCCTCAAAGCTTTGCCAGAATGCTCATTATCTGTATTTGTACTTATATATAAATTTTTAGATGGAATATAGTCAATAAATTTAGGAATGAAATCTCTTTGTGTCACACTATTCCAATCACCTTTGTTTAATCCTTTATAAGGTGATGTTCCCGGTAATTCACATCCTCTAAATAATATTCTCCAGGCATCGTCACCTACTTCCGGTAATGTATGACACCCAGCTACAGCAATTATTCTATCGTCTTGCATAGCACAATAATATTCCCCATTCTCTTTACACCAATCATATCGCATTGCTTTAAGACTAGAGTTATTAGTATAACCTAATTTCCATGCTTTTTGGCAGAAGACTTCCAGATCAGGTATTAAATCATCTGTAATAACTTGTACTATCATGCTCTATATGAAAAATGATGTGTTACTTTTTTAAACACTTCTTCTGTTAATTCGACATTAAGCACTAACCAATAGCTTGGCTCATCTGTAGCATTAAATAGATAATGCACTTTAGCAGTATCTACATAATACATTCTGCCTAATTCCCAATTTAAAATTTTATCTTCTATTATAAATGTACATGGATTTTTTAAGGGAATAATCAATCTAAAATTATTAAAATTGGTTTGCCTTAAATCTCTATGTTTGGGAAAGTATCCACCTGGATTTAATTTTAATATGTGGGTTCTATAGAAATGTCCTTTAAAAGGTTCTAATACTTTTTGAAGATGAAGGTTTTGTTTATACACTTCTGTTGGTACATCAAAATCACTCTCTTCAAGAGATACATTATTTTCTACACAGTATTCTCCTATGCTATCTAAGTCAGGAATACCGCTAAGTCCACCATCATAACTTGTTATGCTTAATCCCCAACGATCTATATCTTTCCTAGGGTTATATCTTACATAATCAAAGTTGGCTTCTGTCCAATCTACAAATTGTTCAGGGTCATCTAATCGAATATTTAGTTCACTTTGTATTCCGTATACTGTAAGATACGAATATAATATATCTTTATTCATCTTGGTTTATTCATAGCAAATGTGTAGTGCACAAATTTTATATCTGGGTGAAACTCATCTATGTTGAGATATTCATTACCAGATTTTTCTTTATATAACTTATTTATATTAGATTTCCAGGTGTGATCTCCAGCATTAGTCCATCGTGTAAACCATGCATTAGGTAATAGTTTTAGGGTTAGCTGTTCATTCACAGAATCTTCTACAAAATACTGTTCACCATTTACTGGACCGATTGTTGTACCATTGTTTATATAGTATTGTTGCCAGTATTTTGGATCCTTCATAAACTTATCGAATATATACTTACAATCCTTTGGGTAGTACTTAAAGAAGCCACCATTTAAATGATAGTCATCTCTATTCTGCCACCAATCTGGAGCGCCAATAAACTCTCCTCTCTGAATGGGATAGTCAAAGATCAGTTTAAAGTCGTTCATAAGGATGACGTCAATGTCCATAACACACACTGGGTCATCAATATCGAGATTCATAGGTAACATCTTATTCCATTGAAGCTCAACGCGATTATCAAAAGGTTGCCTTATCCAATGTACGTCATAATCAGATAACTTCTCTTCAATATAATCTTCGTATTCCTCTCCGTATTTTGTTCCTATTCTTACGCAGAATACTTTCATTTTAAAAACTTGCCAAACCTCTTATTGATTACATGATACATTTTAGCATTCTCATTAAATACATACCACTTCTCATCTTGTACTTTATGGTGCCAGTCATCATCTAAATAATTAATTTTTATATCATTTACAATTCTTTTATATGCAAATACAGTTTCATTATCATAGTTAAATGATCTTTGTATATTGTGCGGATACATAGATACTTCATCATGCTTTATCCTTGTCATTAATTCAAGTACTTGTTCAAAATTACCAAAATAATCTAATCGTTTAATCATCTTACTTGAAGCAACCATAATTCCTGTATTGAATACATCGGTATCAGGTTCTAATCCGATATCGTTTAACATAGCATGACAATTCCAATACTTACTTGAAGGGTTTCGTATACATGTATTATAATATTTAACTTCTACTTTCTTACCCCACTCAGCTTCTCTATTTGAATCAGCACAACCAAACTCATTATGCTTTACTATATCAAATATAGATTTAGCAGTATTTGGTATAACATCGAAATCTAAGTAACATACTTCATCATACTTGTGTGCATATCTTTTCATAAGCTCATGCTTATAAAAGTTTATTATATCATAGATTGATATCTGTGGATAATTATTTTTAAAATAATTGACATATTGTTTATAGTCATTATCATACTCATGCAATACATAATCAACACCTATAATTCTAGCGTATTTAACTTGCCTTGCTTTTAGTTTATTACTATATTTCGCAAAGTAATCTTTTGTTTGTTTACTTTTATCAGTATCCTGCATCTTCCCTTCAGCATTATACCAACCTGGATTATCTAAATCTTCTTTAGGAATATCAATAAAGATAGAAAATATTATACGACTCATTTTCCTATTACCATATATCTATCAAAATCACCGAGCCTTAATGTACCTGCAAAGTAAATTCTTTCTTTAATTAGTGGCTCTACCCAATTTGCAAATGACATTACATCAGGATAGCAGTTAATATGGCTATCAAGTTCATCATAATTGTTTGTTTGTAATACTACCCATGCATTAGAGTTTTTGCTTCTTATAAACTTTTCTAATACCTCAGGCTCTACATGCTCGCACGAAGTTGATATAATTGCTGAGTATTCACTCAAGTCACGTGAGGTCATATCTTCGGTAACAAAATTAATATCACTATTATGAAATAGTTTCCAACCAAATTCTTCACACCTCGGATCTATATCACCACTTGTTAGATTTAAGCCTTCTTCCGGCCATTGCATTCTCATAAGATGGGATAATAAACCATACCATCCACCACCTACATAAAATGATCCTTGGTTGTGGTCATATAATTTATAGAATTCACGGACTAACCATTGTTTGCTTTTCCAATGATTTTTATCTACTGAATGTATAAGATCTTTAATGCGGTATATATCATTCTCACCATACATTGATTCATTATATACTTCTTCTATTAACTTAAGACATCTATTTAATATTTCTGGATTCAAAGTCTACCTCTTCATATGTCATTATTGCAGGTTCATAATCTATTTCTTGTTGATATTTATATGATTGGATATAAGTATGTGGAAATGTGTTATAGCTATAACCTTCGTGGGCTATATATCTATCTATACCTTTATATTTACGTAGGTAATAATCTTTATTAGCCATAAAAGATTCCCACATCTCTGCATGGTTACCTGCTGTCCATGTTATAACACCACTTGCTATTCGTACATCATAGTTAGTAGCTCTATTATATATAGGATCAGATTTCCATGGGCAATCAAGTATAGTTAATTTATTAAAATCAACTTGATCTAAAACTTTAAAGGGGTCATTTTGAATAGTAGTGTCTATATCAAAGAACATGCATTTTCCTTTAAGGGGAAATTCAGAAGAAAACATTCTTAATTTATTCCACCATTTTTTAAGTATAGGATATGATGGAATCCATATCACATTGATATTTTCATTTAAGCCTTCTGGATTATCTGTATAGCAATGATATGAATATTTTGAATTATATTCGATTAGATTATTATATAGTGCATTAACATCATCACTGGAATACTTCGTACCCCACTTCACAAAAATTACATTCATTTTTTACTTCATAAATTTTTCTAACTTTGATACTACTTCAATTAAGGTATTAGCTTTACGTATTTCTTGTTTTAGTTTTGTATCTTTAGATTTTTTAACATCATCTAATTCCATTACAGCTAGTTTAGCTCTAAATATCATATCTTCATCTGTATTCTTAGATATAATTGAACCTATGATATCATCTACCTTTATATTTTCAATAATAGTTTCAATTTCAGTAACAATTTCAGGTGGATTTTCTTTTAGCCACTCTTGAGCAGCAGCTGCAACCGCTGTATCATGTTGAAGACTAGCAGCTCTTTTATATCCAGCTGTTTCTTCTTGGATACGTTCTAAATCCCATCCAGCTTTTTCTAAATCTTTATAATCAGCTGAATCTTTATCATATTCTAATATATAAGCATGAGCTTTTTCATCACCTTTAATAGTATGAAGTACTTCAATTGTTGTATGTCCTTCATTAATAAACCTTGCAGTTATTACATTCTTTTTAGTAAACATTATACTCTCCTTGCTTTCAAATAATATGTGGCTTCTGTAACCACAGAACCATTAGGGAATTCTTGTGCTCTATAATCATCGGTATTTACATATCTTGTTTGATAATTACCTGAGCCATTTAATTTAGTATTTGCCATACCAGTTCCTAATGTCGTACCTGCTCCATCTATAAAATATCTTAATTTATTAGATGTTAAATTCACTGATGTATATCGTATTACTTCTTTTAATATAGCATCAAACTCTGCTGCGGTATATTCTTTTAAGTTTTGATTTGAATCAATGTATAATGGTGTTGGTGCTGTAACAGCGGTACCATTTGCTCTATGTAAGTAATAACTAGTTATTGTAGTTGGCTGATCAAGTGTTTCTCCTATACCACCTGCAGTATATGCAGAAACATTAGCTCTTGTATCAATAAACACTGGAGTTGAAGATACTAATGTGTATCCACTTGGAGGTGTAGTAGATGTATGAATCTTATATGGTTGTGCAGCTGGAATTAATTCACTTGCTCCATTTGATGCAAGGCTAACAAATGATTCATACATATCAGTAAGAGACATTGCTTTAATATTACCCGAGTCATAATACACAGGAAATCTTATGTTATTTGTATCGGCCGGAGCTGATAATGAAGTTGTAGCCTCATTAATTTTATCGTATGCAACAGTAACAACACTAGGTTCTGCTGTAGATGATTCACTAGGAAATGCTGTAGCAGATGAAGACATAGCACCAGCTTGCATTCTCGTATCATTTATACCAGTTAATGAACCACTATTTGCAACAACAGATAATGTTACAGAAGGATCTGTCAAATAAAGATAGACCATTCTCGATATGATATTACCAGTATCTGTCGATGACATCTCCTTTAGGTTTGTACTATCTAATTTTAGTGGTGTTCTTATAGCCATACTATTATTTATCTCGCATTAGAATACTTAAATGGTGTTTCTGCAAATGCGATGTAGATAAAAGTAGCACCATTTTGACCGTTTTGCGCCCAAGTTGAATCTCTATGTTTAAACCCATTAGATAAAATATCTAAATCAGAAATTCCAGCACCACCATTATCATCTCTTTGTCCTTCAGCCCAAGATTGATTAGCAAAAACTTGAACATTTCCTGTGGTGTTGTAACCATTTCTTTCGTTATCCCAAATAACCCAATTTGTTTCTGAATTACTCATACTTGATGATTTCACCATTACAAAAGCTGGTCTAAAACCTGTGTACACAAATGGACCATCTTGACTACCATTACCAGTATATGAACCGACTTTTACATAGCCATCTTTATTTGCCCACGAGTACATAATGTATGGTTGAGGATTGTCATCACCATCTTTAGTGTTTGTGCCTGCACCAGTACCTAATGTAACAACTGAAGTTGAAGGCATAGTGTTGTTTAAATGACTAACTGTATTTGCTGCACCAGTATTATCTAACTGTAAACCTTTTGTTGCTCCTAGACTTGTATTAGGAAAAAAGCAGTTCCAAGATTGTGAAGTTAAACTCTTAATAAATATTGCATCAGGTACAACACCCAAATGGTGTGGTATTTGATGTCCTGCTGTATTGTTTCCAGCATATTTAATAATTGAAAATCCTGCATCCGTATTAACTGAGCCTGTATATGCTATGTCATCACCTGAACCAGTTGTATTGCCTGACACAGATGTTCCAGCTTTCCAGTTCCAAGCTACATATATATGGTCATAATAATTTTGAACACTTGTTGAAGAAGTTGTTCCTAAAGTAAAGCCATTTGAATCAAAAGAAGCTAAATTATTATGTGCAGAATGTGTTCCTTCAGAAGCAGTATCATTTGAATGTATAGCTTTTGTATTACCAGTTCCTCTTACAGCATCATACAAAGTATGGAAATAAGTATCTTCTCTATTTTTTGTCCATACAAGGTCTG
>Ga0315330_10002843_pt1 | contig 11909 bp, 10 predicted proteins | sample M140m34915metaG_FD_203453 | JGI IMG/M metagenome (GOLD analysis project Ga0315330, IMG submission 203453) | Ammonia-oxidizing marine archaeal communities from Monterey Bay, California, United States - M1 40m 34915 | ecosystem: Environmental > Aquatic > Marine > Intertidal zone | place: USA... | reverse complement strand
GTTATGGTTGAGATGACACCATATGATTTAACTAAAGGTAGAATTACTTTTAGGTTTTAGGCCTTGTAGCTCAGTAGTAGAGCAGTACCCTGAAAAGGTATGTGTCGTAAGTGCGATTCTTACCAAGGCCACCATCAACAAGTTTTACACATCGAAATATAAAAAGTAATCTGATAATTATTACTCATGGATAAAAAAATTGGACTTTTTTGGTTAAGAGATGACTTTAGATTTGATAAGAACGAGGGACTAATCGAAGCCACTAAAAATCATGATCAAGTGGTAGTTTTTTATCTGTATAAAAAAGAAGTCTACAAAGAGCAAGAAGCTCAGAAATGGTGGCTTAGTAAATCGCTTTTAAATTTCAGAAAACAATTAAACAATCTTAATATAACTTTAGAAATAGTTGAAACTAATTCATTTAAAATTTTCTTCGATAAGTTGATCAAAAAAAAGGACTTCACAATTTATTGGAATAAAGTTTACGAACCTGACTATCTAAAGTTTGATCAATATTTGTTAAGTAGCTTGAAAAATAAAAATATCAAACATAAAAGATTTAAAGGTAATGTTCTTAATGAAATTGATGAAATTAAAAAAAATGATGGCACTCCATTTAAGGTATTCACACCTTTTTGGCGAACAGCAGAAAAATATTATATTGAGAAAATACCATCAAAACATAAAATAATAAAAAAATGTAAAAAGAAAATAGATTATTTCAAAAACTGTATTGAACCTATAAAAATTTTACCAAAAAAAAACTGGTTTGAAAATTTTGAAAAAATTTGGCTCCCAGAAGAAAAAATTGCTTTAAAAGAATTACAAAATTTTATTAAAGAAAGAATTACTAATTACTCTTTAGGGAGAAATTTTCCTAATATAGTCGGAACATCAAAATTATCTCCATTTATAAAATTTGGTCAACTTCATGTCGAAACAATATGGAACGAATGTATTAAAAAAAAACCAAAAATCATTGGAACATCAAAATACCTAACCGAGATTGGTTGGCGTGAATTTAATCATTCATTGGTAAATCACTTTCCACATATGTTAAAAAATAATTATTCAAAAAAATTTGATAAATTTCCATGGGAAAAAAATTCTAAATTTTTAAATGCTTGGAAAAAAGGCTTAACTGGTTACCCAATAGTTGATGCCGGTATGAGAGAGCTCTATTCTACTGGATGGATGCACAATAGAGTAAGAATGATAGTTGGCTCGTTTTTAGTTAAACATTTATTAATTGATTGGAAAGAAGGAGAAAAATATTTCAGAAACTGCTTATTGGATTATAGCCCAGCTAATAATGTAGCCGGGTGGCAATGGGTTGCAGGTTGCGGTGCAGACGCTGCTCCATATTTCAGAATATTTAATCCAATTTTACAAGGAGAGAAATTCGATAAGGAAGGGGAATATGTAAAAAAATGGGTGCCTGAATTGAAAAATTTATCAAAAAAATTTATTCATAAACCTTGGGAATTTAATGATCCTAAATTTAAATTAGGAAGAGATTATCCTTATCCAATTGTGAAACATGAAGAAGCAAGAGCAAAAGCTTTAAATGCATTTAAAAAGATATAAATTTAAACATTTCCGTGACAGTGTTTAAATTTTTTCCCAGAGCCACAAGGACACTTTTCATTTCGACCAACTTTTTTTTCTAATTTGTTTTCTTCTATTTCCGCTTTTTTATTAATTTTATTTTCCTCTTCACTTGATACAACTATATTGAGATTAAGAAGAAACTTAATTAAATCATTTTTTATCTTCAATAATAATCCCTCAAATAAAACGAACGCCTCTTTTTTAAACTCGGACAGTGGATCTTTTTGCCCGTATTGTCTTAATCCAATAACCTGTCTTAATTGCTCTAAATATTGCAAATGAGATCTCCATGAAAAATCAATAATTTGTAAAAATATTTTTTTTTCTAGACTATTATTTTGATTTTCCCCTAAAATTTTGATTCTTGAATTTTTCTTCTCTGAATACAAGCTTTTCATTTTTTTGTTGAATTCAGTCTCTCTTAGTTTTCCTAAATCTAGTATCTCGTTATCATTTATGATATTTCCAGTTATATTCTTAATTTCTGTAAGATAGCTTTTTTCATCCTCAGATTTTTGAAAATTTTGTCTTACAGAATTTAAATTAACGAGAATTTCATCAAAAAAATCTTGCAAAATTTCATTTATATTATTTGCCTTTAAAATTTTTAATCTTTGTGAGAATATGACTTGTCTTTGGTCATTCATAACATCATCAAATTTAATTAATGTTTTTCTGATATCAAAGTTTCTGCTTTCAACTTTTTTTTGTGCTCTTTCCATGGCTTTATTTATCCATGGATGATCAATTGACTCATTTTCTTTTAAACCAAGTTTTTGAAGCATTCCATCAATGGAGTCTCCTCCAAAAATTCTCATCAATTCATCTTGCAAGCTTATAAAAAAAATTGTGCTTCCAGGGTCTCCTTGTCTTCCAGATCTTCCTCTTAACTGATTATCTATTCTTCTACTTTCATGTCTCTCAGTGCCTATAATTGATAATCCTCCAAGCTCTTTTACTTTTTTTTCATTCTCTTTTACAAGCATTTCATTTTCTTTTTTACCTTCAAAAATAAAATCTTTATTACCACCCAATTTAATATCAGTTCCGCGGCCGGCCATATTTGTTGCAATTGTTACAGCTCCGACTTTTCCTGCTTCTGCAATAATTCGTGCTTCTTTTTCATGTTGTTTTGCATTAAGGACATTGTGCTTAATTTTTTTCGAATCCAAATAACTTGAAATTTTTTCTGACTTTTCAATACTAGTCGTACCAACCAATACCGGCTGACCTTTTTTGTTACATTCAATTATTTTATTAGTTATTGCGTAATATTTTTCTTTTTCAGTCCTAAATATTTGATCATTAAAATCTTTTCGAAGCATTTCTTTATTTGTAGGAATAGAGACTGTATTTAATTTATAAATATCATAAAATTCCTCAGCTTCTGTCATAGCGGTTCCAGTCATACCGGCCAACTTTTTATATAATCTAAAATAATTTTGATAAGTGATCGAAGCTAACGTTTGATTTTCTTCTTCTACTTTTACATTTTCCTTAGCTTCAATAGCCTGATGTAATCCATCTGAAAATCTTCTACCGTCAAGAACTCTTCCAGTAAACTCATCTATTATTTGAACTTTACCATTTCTGACAATATAGTCTGTATCTTTCCTAAATAGTAAATTTGCCTTAAGTGCTTGATTAATATGGTGAACAAGATCTAAGTTTGCTGGATCGTAAAAATTATTATTTTTAAGAATATTTTTTTGTATTGCAAGTTTTTCAATTTTATCAATTCCCAAATCAGTAAGAATTACATTTTTATTTTTTTCATCTAGTTCAAAGTCATTTTTCATCAAATATTTTATAAATTCATTTGATGTTTTATATAGAGTAGTTTTATCTTCCAGCTTACCTGATATTATTAATGGAGTTCTAGACTCATCAATAAGAATGCTGTCAACTTCATCGACAATACAAAAATTATGACCACGCTGAACCATTTCATCAAGTTCATATTTCATATTGTCTCTTAAATAATCAAATCCTAATTCATTATTAGTGGCATAAGTGATATCCATATTGTAGTTTTTTTTTCTCTCTATATCACTTATATCGTTAGTAATACATCCGGTGGAAATTCCTAAATAGTTAAAAACTTTTCCCATCCACTCAGAATCTCTTTTTGCAAGATAATCATTTACAGTAACTATATGAACACCATTTTCCGTTAAAGAATTTAAATAAGCGGGCAGAGTTGAAACTAAAGTTTTACCTTCACCAGTTTTCATTTCTGCAATCTTACCTTTGTGCAACATTAATCCACCAGCTAATTGAACATCATAATGTCTTTCCCCTAGGGCTCGTTTTGCTGCCTCTCTTACCAAAGCAAAACTTTCTGGTAAGATTTCATCTAAATTAAATGATCCATTTTGAGCATTTTTTTTAAAATTAAATGTTTTTTCTTTGAAATCAGCCTCAGTAAAAGACTTAATAGTGTTCTCTTTGTTATTGATAGCTTCAATAATGTTTTGAATCTTGTCTAATTCTTGTTGATTAGAGCTTTTAAATATTTTACTAAAAGTTCTTGTAAATAAATTCATTATACATCTATATATGTATTATTAATTGAAATTAAACAGCAATAATGACTATAAATATTAAAAATTTCTTAAACGATAAAACAAAATTATCTAAAATGGGCGAGTTTCAAAGCCTTAAACAAATAGAGGGTTTAGAAATGGCTTCTATTTCTGCAGATTTGTATAAAGATGGAAGAGATGATTTAGCATTATTTTATTTTACCAAAGGAGCAAATTATGCAACTTTAACAACCACAAACAGTGTCACATCTGAGTTTATACCATGGAACAATAATTCTCATAAAAAAATTATTAAAGGATTACTTGTTAATACAAAAAATGCCAACACATTTACTGGAAAGCAAGGAAAAGAGGGCATTGATATACTAGCAAAAAACTTATCTAGAGTTTTAACTATAAAAGAGTCTAAAAATCAAAAAGGCACAAGTGAAACAGTAAAGATTAAAGATTTAATTTTTGCTTCAACAGGTGTGATAGGAGAGGAATTCCCAGTTGAACAAATTAGAGAGCGTCTCCCAGATTTAGTAGATAGACTTAGAACTGAACATAACAAAATGTATTGGATAAAAATGGCATCGGCAATTATGACAACAGATACTAAACCAAAATTAGCTTATGAAGAAATAATTGTAGGAGATGAGCTGATAAAAATCTGTGGTATTGCTAAGGGATCCGGCATGATAGCACCAAATCTAGCAACCATGTTATCGTTTATTTTCACTAATGCAGATATTAATTCAAATTTATTGAAAACACTTCTAAAAAGAGCTGTAGCAAATTCTTTTAATGCAATAACAGTTGATAGTGATCAATCAACAAACGACATGGTTTCTATTTTTTCCACAAGAGCTATAAAAATTGGTCAAAATATTTCATTAAATGATAAGTCAGTTCAAAAGCTTGAAATAGCATTAAAAAAACTTTGTTTGAATTTGGCTAAACAAATTGTTGTAGATGGTGAAGGGGCAAAAAAATTTGTTACTGTTAACGTGATTAATGCAAAGTCTTTAGGCAGTGCAAAAAATATTGCTTTTTCAATTGCTAATTCTCCACTGGTAAAAACAGCAGTAGCTGGCGAAGATCCTAATTGGGGAAGAATTGCTATGGGCATTGGTAAATCAGGTGAGATTATTGATCAAAAAAAATTGAAAATAAAAATAGGAAATTTTATAGTTGCTGAAAACGGTAAAATATCCGAGTCATATGATGAACAAAAATTAAAAGAATATATGCAGTGGGGCTCAATTGAAATTGAAATAAATTTGAAACTTGGTAACGATGCATTTAAATGTTATACTTGTGATTTTACACACGACTACATAGATATTAATGCAGATTATAGAAATTAAATGATTAAATATATTTTGAAATGTAACAAAGAACACGAATTTGAAAGTTGGTTCTCCAATTCAAAAGAATTTGATAAATTAAACAAAAAAAATTTACTTGAGTGCATTTATTGTAGTTCAAAAAAAATTACAAAATCTATAATGGCTCCGATGATTTCAAATTTAAAAAATAAAAATGATGATCAAATGGAAATAGCCAATGACCCAATTAAACATGAAAAGCAAAATCTTTTAGAAATGAGAAAATTTATTGAAAAAAATTTTGATTATGTTGGTGAAAATTTTAGTAAAAAAGTAAGGGAAGTTTATTACGATAAAAAAAATAAAAAAGCTATATACGGAACAACTACTCCTGAGGAAAGAGAAGAATTAGCAGAGGAGGGTATAGACTTATTTTCGATACCTTGGGTAAACAAAGATAACTAATCTTTTTGACTACATATAATGTAATTAACTGATAAGTCATTAGATTTTTTCCACTTATTTAAAAAAGGATTAAAATTCAAACCTTTAATATCAAATGTAGAAAATTTTTCTTTAGAAAGAATTTGCTGTAATTCTTCTGGCTTAATAAATTTATTCCAATCATGAGTTCCTATAGGAAGCCATCTTAATATATATTCAGCACCTATAATTGCTTTTACGTATGAAGTTAATGATCGATTTAAAGTAGCAGTAAACATTAAACCATTTTTTTTTAAAAGTTTATAACAAGATTTAATATATAAATTTACATCTTCTACATGTTCAACTATTTCAAGATTTAAAATTATATCAAACTTTTCTACATCACTTAAATTTTCTGGTGATTTATTGAGATAATTTATTTTAAGTCCGCTTTCTTTGGAATGTAATTTAGCAACGCTAATATTTTTTTCAGAAGCATCTATTCCAGTTACATTTGCTCCTAGCCTAGCCATCGGCTCACTAATAAGCCCTCCTCCACAACCAATATCTAAAATATTTAATCCTTTTAAAAAATTATCTTCATTTTTTTCTATTTTGAAATATCTTTTTATATTTCCAGTTATGTACTCTATTCTTATAGGATTAAACATGTGCAACGGTTTAAATTTTCCGCTTACATCCCACCATTCATCAGCTAGTCTTGAAAACTTTTGAATTTCTTCTTTATTTATAGTAGTACTCATTTTGTAAATATTTTTAATTTAACATAAATATCTATATTTTATTATATTACATTCTTAAATGGTTAAAAAAGTACTAAAGTTTGGCGGAACATCTGTTGGCACAACCGAAAGAATCCAGCACGTGGCAAATATCATTAAAAAAGAGCAATCTTTAGGAAATAAAGTTATAGCTGTCGTTTCAGCAATGGCGGGAAAAACAAATGAACTGATTGAACTATCAAACAAAATTTCTGATGATTTTAATAAAAGAGAGCTTGATGTTCTTTTGTCATCTGGAGAACAGGTTACTTGTGCACTGTTATCAGCAGCATTAACTAAAATAAATGTTAAAGCCAAATCTTGGTTAAATTGGCAAATACCTATACTTACAGCTGGCGAACATTCTAATGCCAGAATAGTAAATATGAATATAGAAAATATTAACAATTATTTGAATGAAAAAGGTGTAGCTATCATACCTGGTTTTCAAGGCATTTCAAAAAATGGTGACATTACAACAATAGGCAGAGGGGGATCCGACGCTACAGCTGTCGCAATAGCAAAAATATTTGATGTAGATACTTGTGAAATTTATACAGACGTAGATGGAGTTTATTCAACAGATCCCAACAAAATTCCAGTTGCAAAAAAAATTGATAAGATTTCTTATGATGAGATGTTAGAATTATCATCTTTAGGAGCTAAAGTTATGCAACCATCAGCAGTCCAAACGGCAATGATGTATGATATTCCACTTGAAGTAAGATCAACTTTTAGTGATAGAAAAGGAACAAAAATTTTTAGTCACGAAAATATTGATTACACAAAAAGTGTTACCGGAGTAGCATATTCAAAGGATGACGCGAAGATAACGATCATAGGCGTAGAGGATAGACCAGGTGTAGCTGCAAATATATTTGAACCATTGAGTAAGGATCAAATAAATGTTGACATGGTAATTCAAAATATTTCCTCTGATCAGAAAACTACAGATATTACATTTACAGTAAAAAGAGCCGATGTATTAAAAACTAAACAGATTCTTAAAAAGAATAATAAAATAAATTATAAAGACATTATTCAAAAAGAAAATGTAGCAAAAATTTCAATAGTTGGTGCTGGAATGGTGTCAACACCAGGTGTTACATATAGAATGTTCAGAGCTTTATCTGATGAAAATATAAATATTTTGGCAATTTCTACTTCAGAGATAAAGCTCTCTGTAATTATAGATGAAGAAAATACTTTAAAAGCTATAAAAAAATTGCATACAATTTTTGATCTTGATTAAAATGCAAATAAGACCTCACAGAATAATAAAAAGAAAATTTACCAAAAAAATTAGCGTTGGTAACATCGGAGTCGGAGGAGATGCCCCGATCAGCGTTCAGTCAATGACTAATACATTAACTACAGACGTCGAGGGCACAATAAAACAAATTCGATCATTAGAGGAGGCGGGAGCGGACATTGTAAGAGTTTCTTGTCCAGATGAGGACTCGACAAAAGCATTAAAATCTATTGTTAAAAAGGTTTCAGTCCCAATCGTTGCTGATATTCATTTTCATTACAAGAGAGCTATAGAAGCTGCAGAAATGGGAGCAAGTTGTTTGAGGATAAATCCAGGGAATATTGGATCAAATGAAAGAATTCTTGAAGTCATTAAGGCTGCAAAAAATAATAATTGTTCAATTCGGATTGGTGTTAATGCAGGATCTTTAGATAAAAAATTATTAGAAAAATATAAAGAACCTTGTCCAGAAGCATTAGTGGAAAGCGCTAAGCACAATATTAAGATTCTTGAGGATAATGATTTTTTTAATTTTAAGATAAGTGTAAAATCTTCAGATATATTTTTAACGGTTAAAGCTTATAAGCAACTATCAAAAATTTGTGATTATCCCTTGCACCTTGGAGTAACTGAAGCTGGAGGGTTGTTTACAGGAAGTATTAAATCCTCAATAGGCATAGGACAGCTTTTAATGGAAGGTATTGGTGATACAATAAGAGTTTCTCTATCATCTGATCCAGTTGATGAAGTTAAAGCTGGTTTTGAAATTCTTAAATCTTTAGGAATTCGTTCAAGAGGTGTTAATATAATATCTTGCCCATCATGTGCCAGACAAGCTTTTCCAGTTATAGAAACAGTTAAAATATTAGAGAAAAAGCTAGCGCATATAAAAAAACCTATTAATCTTTCTATTATAGGCTGCGTAGTAAATGGTCCTGGGGAGGCTTCTCAAACAGAAATTGGTTTGACCGGCGGAGGCCAAGATAACAATCTTCTTTATTTATCTGGCATTCCTCATTCAAAAGTTCCTAGCTCAGAAATTATTAACAAAGTAGTTAAATTAGTTGAGGAAAAAACCAAAGATTAAATTATGGTCCCTATTGAAAAGGTTAAAGATATAATCAATAAATACGATACTTTAGAAAAAGAGTTAGCCTCAGGAAAAATAGACCCTAAATTATTTGCTAAAAAATCTAAAGAGTATTCGAGTCTAGGAAATATTATCTCAGTGGCAAGAGAATTTGTAAATTTTGAAAGTGAAAAAAAAGATTTATTAAATATGCTACAAGACAAATCAAATGATCAAGAGATAATTGATTTAGCACAAAAAGATTTGAATGAACTTACAGATAAAAAAGAAAAGTATGAAAATGATCTGAAAGTATTTTTGCTCCCAAAAGATGAAGATGATAATAAAAATGCTATAGTAGAAATAAGGGCTGGAACGGGTGGCTTGGAAGCTTCCCTTTTTTGTGCTGACTTATTTAAAATGTATGAAAAAGTATGTTCAAAAAAAAAATGGAAATTAGAAATTATTAATATTTCCAAAAGTGAGGCAGGAGGCTTTAAGGAAGTTATTTTCTTGGTAAATGGAGATGATATTTACTCTTATTTAAAGTATGAGTCAGGGGTCCATAGAGTCCAAAGAATACCTGAAACAGAAACTCAAGGAAGAGTTCATACCTCAGCTGCAACTGTGGCAGTTCTTCCAGAGGCAGAAGATGTTGATATAGAAATTAAAGAGTCCGATCTAAGAATAGACGTTTTCAGGGCTGGTGGACCAGGGGGGCAATCAGTAAATACAACGGATAGCGCAGTAAGGATTACACACATACCAAGTGGAGTTGTTGTTAGCCAACAGGATGAAAAATCACAACATAAAAATAAAGCTAAAGCTTTAAAAATTTTAAGATCAAGAGTTTATGAAGCTGAAAAAAGAAAAAAAGATCAAGAAAGATCTAACAATAGACGCAGTCAGATTGGCTCTGGAGACAGATCAGAAAGAATTAGAACATATAATTTTCCCCAAGGTAGAGTAACAGATCATCGGATTAATCTCACTTTACACAAACTAGATGAATTTTTAAGTGGAGAAATTCATGAGGAGATGAATCAAGAATTAAGATTAAAAGAACAAAATTTAAAACTTGAAAACTTGAACTCATGAAAGCATTAGAAATAATTAAGATGGGGTCAAAATTATTAAAAGAAAAGAAAATTCCATCTTTTATATTAGACTCAGAAATTTTACTATCAAAAACATTAAATCAACCAAGAGAAAAAATTCTAATAAATTTAGATCAAAAAATTAATCAAAAAGATATTTTAATATTTAGGGAGTATTTACTTAGAAGATCTAAAAATGAGCCTATAGCATACATATTAGAAGAAAAAGAATTTTGGAGTAAAAAATTTAAAATTAACAAACATACGTTAATTCCAAGGCCAGAAACAGAATTGCTAGTTGAAGAATTATTGAATATGTTTAAAGGAAAGAAAATATCAATTCTGGATATAGGTACAGGTTCTGGATGTATTCTTATTAGCTTACTATGTGATTTAAAAAAATCAATTGGTATAGGAGTTGACACTTCTAAAAATGCAATTTTGATGGCAAAAAAAAATGCGAATAAACATAACTTATTGGGAAGAATTAAATTTGTGAATAAATCTTTTGAAAATATATTCAGTAAAAAATTTGATTTAGTTGTTTCTAACCCACCATATATAGAAAAAAAAGATATGAGAAATTTAAGTGAAGATATAAAAAAATATGAGCCTAGAATGGCCCTAGAGGGTGGAAACGATGGACTTGACCTTATCAAAAAAATTATCTACAAGTCTAAAAAAATCTTAAAGATTAATGGAACTCTCGCAATAGAAATTGGAAACGAGCAGATAAAAAAAGTTTCAAAAATATTAATAAATAACAACTTTAGAATTAAACGTGTTATTAAAGATTACAAGAGCAATATTAGATGTGTGTTAGCTAACTATATAAACGAATGAACAACAATAGAAGAAGAAACTTTAGAACTAGATCGCACAAGAGCAACTTCAGAAGAAGAGGTGGGTCTTTAAATTCAGGAAGTTCAAATAGCCTTAATAGTAATGGCAATTTGAATTTTAGTAGAAACGGGTCAATGAATAATATTCACAATGTGGAGAAGACAATGCAAAAATATCAACAACTAGCTAAAGATGCCCAGAGTAATGGCGACCCTGTATTATCGCAAAATTATCTACAACATGCTGACCATTTTCTGAGAAGATACAATGAGTTAAACGAAAGAAGAGAAAATATAAATGAAAAAACTTCTACTGAAGACAAGTCATCACACAAAGAAGAAAATGATGACAAAGATAGTCAGCCAACAACTAACTAAAATAATTACCTTAGACTTGATAATTTCAAATCAACTTTAATCCTATCTATTTCAAATTTTTTTCTCTCTTCACCTTTAAGTGTCTTTCCTGAGGGTAATTTTAATTTTTGAGAATTAACTTTTTTACCATTGACTATGACTTCATAATGTAAATGTGGACCGGTAGACAATCCCGTCGAACCAACATAGCCAATTATTTGACCTTGTTTTACTTTTCTGCCTTCTCTTATTCCTTTAGCAAAAGTTTTCATGTGAGCGTATATAGTTTCATAAGTTGAGTTATGTTTTATTTTTACACAGTTTCCTCCACCTCCACACCATCTTGCTCTGGTCACTGTTCCAGATCCCGAAGCCATTATTGGAGTACCACTTGGTGCAGCAAAATCTGTGCCTCTATGCATTTTGTTATAACCAAGTATAGGATGTTTTCTCATGCCAAATGAAGATGATAGGCGCGCTCCATTAATCGGAGTTTTCATTAAAGATTTTGTTATGCTTTTACCTTTTATATCATAATAATCCTCTTCATTGTTAAACTTAAAATTATAAAGATTTATTTCTTCTCCATTAACATACATAGAAGCATAAATAATTTT
>Ga0315330_10002842_pt1 | contig 11914 bp, 12 predicted proteins | sample M140m34915metaG_FD_203453 | JGI IMG/M metagenome (GOLD analysis project Ga0315330, IMG submission 203453) | Ammonia-oxidizing marine archaeal communities from Monterey Bay, California, United States - M1 40m 34915 | ecosystem: Environmental > Aquatic > Marine > Intertidal zone | place: USA... | reverse complement strand
CAAGGAATATTGCAGTTACAAACGAATAAATATAACGTAATTAATTCGCATTATGTCTTTGATGTTATTATAGCAACAAGTTGTTTAAAAACAGACCATAGTTTGTTAATTAATGAACTAAAATCGATGATAAGTATTTTGAGTAAAGTATCATTAACCTTAAATATTAAATTACGTATCCGCATGTTATTAGATGATGATGAAATTATTATAATCGATGAACATTTATCTAATGGAAAAAGATATATATTACATAATGTGTTAGATAACTCGCAGTTAATAACTCCTCCAGTAAAGTTATCACAAATTATAACAAGTGTAAATCATAATAAAAATGTAGAATTAGATAAAGATAATAGTGTAATAGTTACATCCATAGTAATAACGGATGGTATTGGTATAATTAATGATATGGATGTAGAAGGAGATGATAATAATTCAGAAAGTAAAGATATGTATTCTTATAACAGAATTATATTTATAGGTATAGGTAATTATCTGCAAGAATTGGAAAAAATAATAAAATATAACTCTTATAAGCCATATAAATACTATTATATTGATCTCCTAGAATCAACACAATTAGTATTAATAGAAATAATAGGAAATACTCTATATAAAATAGCGGAAGATGTATTAATAGAAATAATTAATGGATACATCTACAATTATGAAAATAATACATGGTGTAATAATTTGAGGATAAATGAATTAATTAGTAATTCAAAAAGGGTATTTCATATATGTTCAAATAATGATGTTAGTGAGATAACTTGTAACATTTATGGATATTCATTACTACAAGATAAATATAGTTGTATTTTAATTGAAGGAAATATTAGAGCTTTACCACCTTTATTATACTTGGGAACAAATGAGTTAGTGGGAACTAATTTGAGTGTATATATTCTTAAGCAATATACACAACAAATATTATATAATTTGTATATAGAAAAGGATGATAACATTGAGGACGTAAAAAAAGTTCTATCTAATTATAAGAATTATTTATATGAGTTTACGAATGAATACGAATTAGAGTATAATATCTTGTATACAAATTTAATAAAAAATATAACAATTGCTATGGAAATATATGGGACCCCTCTTAACAAATTGTATTTGTATTCAAGATTACAATCAGAAGGTTGTGAAGAAGTATATAGTGTAAGTAAATATTTCAGGAGGGAATATGTAGTAGGAAATAATAATGATTCTATTTATTTAAAAAATATAATTCCATTAGATGATATAGATTTGAGTGCAATAAATAAAGTGCTAGGTATAGGTATATCTCATACAAATCCAACTCCAACTCCAACTCCAACTCCAACTCCAACTCCAACTACAGACACAATTTCAAGGGATGAAAATGATTTGAATACTACGCCCAAATTAAAAAGACAACGAATAATGTATGATAACCCACACGTTGATTGTTTAGATATATCTATAAGATATAATATCCCAAGTAATATAACTAAAGAAAAGTTAGAATTATTAAATTATTAGCTATGTTAAAGTAATAAAGTAATAAAGTAATAAAGTAATAAAATATAAAAAATAATCTATTATAAATATATGATTTTTAATAGATTTTATAATTATTTTTCTAGGGGATGTTTGTGGATGGTTCTAGGAGGAGTAAGTTATGGATTATTAACTGATGTAGGTAATATATTATTAGGAAAAATGGATAACATCAATAAAAGACATAAACAAAAACTGGCTTGTATGCATTACATAAATAATATAGGAGGTTATAGTGGGTTATTATTGGGAATTATATATGAATATAAAATTAAATGAATTAGTCCCATAACATTTTCCAAATAGTGCTCGTTTTATATCCATCGCCTGTGTTCAATTCAAACTGACAAGAATAATCAGCAGGATTTTTAAGTGCAACACATGGATTACATGGGGTATCTTTAAACCGGAAACCATTAATTACGTAAGGCAATTCAGTATTTGATAAGTCTGATACTTGTTTAATCATATTTCCATTAATAGAGTTATATCCAGTATATACAATTTTTTCCATTTTTATCTCACCATTATCAGAATGATGTTGTGATGAACATTTAACAATATTGTTGACATTTTTTGGCATATTTTTAGAATGACCAATAGTAACTCCATTTAAAAGAAAACTTCCTTCCTTAGTTTTGTAGGATAATAATTGCATTATTGCGTGTTGATTATATATTGATTGTGCTTTACGTAAATCATCGCCTGGTGCGGTTTTAATTATAAAATTGTGTTGAACGTCCATGTTATATAAATTTACAACGTCTTGGCTCCAAGGCCAATATCCAGTCTTTAATAATTCTTCTGCTTCTTTTGCTGTAGCTTGTTGTTGAACAATTTCCATATCAAACTCTAAGTTTGGATTCATTTGTTGTTGAAAAATAATGAATTTTTTAACTAATTCTTTGGGCCATTTTTTATTAGTAAATGTTTCTTTATAATGATCGATAGGATGAGTATAATAAGTGAATGTTAATAAGGTTATTCCAATTAATACATATTTTATATATGGTTGCATATATTATATAAAAACATTTTTATCTAAGTTAAAACCTCAGATAAAAATAAAAATTAAAGTTTATACTAAGAGATTATTATGAAACAAATAAAGAATGAATAAGGATATAGTTACGAATAATGTGATAACTAATGTTTGACCATGTGGAAATGAAAGAATCCCTTTACTATGCGTATGAGAACCCATACTTTTAAAGTTCATACCAAAATAACCTGTAATTAAACCTAAAGGTAAGAAAATTGTATTAACCATAGTAAGCGTATCCATAGATTTTTTTTTATCCTTTTCTAGAATTTGTTTGCTATAATCATTTATTAATTCATAATTTTGAAGCATAAACTCATGTTTTTTTTTTAATTGTTTTATTAATGCATTATTATTAGAATCAGTTAATTCTAATTTATGTAGATAAAAATTAACTTGAAATATTTTTTTTCTTAAATCATGCATCATACTTTCTAATTTTTTATCATTTATATTTTTTTTAGATAATATTTTATCATCAATATCAAGTAGTGTAGCAATAATACTGTCAATATCTTTATCTAATGAATCTATATTATATGTTGAAGGATCAATAGAATGACTCATTATAATATAATATAATATAAGTAACTAAAAGATTTTTATTTGATAATTGGTATTTTACTAGTTATTGGAAGTAGACCCAAAACCTCCACTTCCTCTTTCTGTGGAAACTCCTAAATCAGAATCATTTTCAACAATTTCAATATATATAGGAGACATAGTAGGTGATATAATTTGCAATAATTTTTCATATTGTTCAACAGAATACTCGTCTTGATATAGGCAATCAAACTTACCAATTAAATCGCCTCTATACCCGCTATCAATTATTCCAATACTATTTGCAAGACGTAAAGGTGTTTTTGATAAACTGGAACGCGGACACAATATAAATCCAGATGGATATGAAGCATTGTGATCATAGACAATAGATGCTTGTATTTTCACTTGAAAATTAATTTTATTTACTGATGTATTAGAACACAAACTTGTAGCAGGTGTAAAAATATCAAATCCAGCATCAGGAAAAGGATTATGTTCCATTTGTTCATTATGTTTGATAGCAGCATCAATATATTTTTGTTTAAGTATAGAATCATCGCTGGAAACATATAATTTTACATTAAGTGATTGTGAAGAATTATAAAATCTATTAATACGGAGTGGTAGACTCATATATAAATTATTCTGTCCACTCTTTAATTAATTTAATTATTTAATTAAATAGTTATAATAAAAAATATACTAGTAGAATAATAGATGCAAACAAAAAATAAAAAAATAAAAGGAAATAAAAATACTAGACGTCGTAATAAGAGTGAAAGTGCTGGTAAATTAATGTGTATAAATAAACCATCAAGTAAATATCAAATAGGAACATCAGGGTTTATGGTATCTCAAAGTGTGTGGTTAAGTTTAGGTTGTTTAAATTGTATAGAAATTAATGGAACATTTTATCGACTTCCAAGTGCAAAATTAATTGATAAATGGCGTGATTTTCCAAAGAATGTAAATATAGCTATAAAAGCGTCCAGATATATTACACATATAAAAAGACTTCATGATGTAGAAGAGGGATGGAAATTATTGTGGAATAGTATAAAACCATTAGGAAGAAAATTACAAGCCATTCTATTTCAATTACCTCCATCCTTTACCTATAAGGAGGAAAATATGGAGCGAATAGAAAAGATGAATGAATATATTCCGTCTAATTTGAATATAGTATTTGAGTTCAGAGACATTTCATGGTTTAAACCAGAAGTATATGAAAAGTTCAAAAAGATGAACTGGTGTATTGCAGGAACATATATACAAAAACAAATGGGGTCAAAATGGATGGGAACTATGTCAGAAGGATTGAAATTACCGCCACGAACAGCAAGTTTTAATTATTTGCGTATTCATGGTAAACGTGGGTATAAGGGAAGTCTAGATAGTAATGAATTAAAAGAAATAAAAAAACAAATAGATAAACAAGGAGGAAACAAGTCTTTTATTATGTTTAATAATACATTTTTTGATCCAAGAAGTAAATATTGCATGATAGAAAATAATAAAATAAAATATGCTGCTGTATGTAATGCAGTAGAATTTAGTTCATTAATTTAATTTATATCATTAATATAAATTAAATTTATTACATAGGAGGAGAGAGGAAAATAGGTGTCAATATAGCTGGAGGTGCATAACTAGTTTTAGAGCTTCTATTCCCACTATTAGTAGCGAAAGGGAATGGTTTTAGTTTGCTATCACATGGTTCAGCGCATTTACGTTGTATTTGTAATGTGTATTGTGCTGAGGATTGAGGTATACCAACATGTTTTGTAAAATATCCATTAGCAGCAACATTATTATATGTATTATATGCAATATTATGGGATGGTTTGCATTCTTGACATGATGGAGCCTTTTTATCTATATATACACCTGGGGTATTAGTATCATTAACGATAACATTAGCAGCAGCTTTTTGATCGATATAAAGTTGCTGACTAGCGTTATCAGATAAAGGTCCATTAGGATAAATAGGTTGAACCCAATAGTTAGGATATTGACCTCCCTTTACCCATTTATATTTTTTGGATAACATACCTTTGTTAGATAATACAGAAGGTTTAATATACATAAATTGTTTTCCCATAACTGATGCTTTTACATGTGGGGAATTATACATTTTGTACTCCTTGTTATATTTACCTAGGTGTCCACCATGACCTCGGGCGAATTGTCCAGTAAAGGGTGTTCCATTTTTAGACATGCGCATACTTTGTCCGACATATCCAATATTACGATTGCCACCATTAATTGAAAAACCAACAGGTCCAGGTGCAGTTACAGAAAATAGAGGTTTATTATTGCCAAATGGGCCTTGAGAAATCCATTCTCCTCCTGGTGGTTGAGCAGAACGTCTAGAGCCATGTTTAATAACTGCCTTTTTTTTAAAAGTTTGAAGAGACATATATCATATTAATAGATAATAATATCCTTTGTAGTTATAAAAAAAGTAATAATCTTTTGTCATAACGATTTTTCATAAGTCTAATAATACACCAATATAATTTGGTAAACTGAATGGGAGACAAAATATTAATTATATCATTTTCAGATTTCATATTATAAGTTGGATTAATTGGATTAATTGGATTAATTGGATTAATATCATTAATATTATCTTGAGATTGAAATAAGATATGTATAAGCATTGATCCTAAACTATAATAAATAGATTTGTAAGAAGTGAAAAAAGGAATATATGTTAATGAAGAAATTTCAGGTGATAAAAAGGCTTGCTTAGGGAAAGGATAATTAATTTTAATCATATTATCACAATTTATTTTACTTAGATACTTAGGATTGATATATATAAATGTATGATTGTCAATAACTATGATATCTTGTAGTAACAAACAGGTAAAACAATAATTGTTTTTTATAAGATTTATAAGTTGATTATTAATTGAATAAAGGACTTTGATTACTACGCTATATAAATCAGTTGGAGACACATTATTTAAAAAATTAGGGAATGATGATACATTATCAGCATAAAAGGAAATATTTGTAAATATGGGATTAGTCGTCATACCTTCTAATTTATGAGATAAAATGGAGTTAATGAGATATTTATTTTCATTTTTGAATATAATTTTATATTGATTTTTATGTTTTTCAGATATGATTTTAACGTATCGACACAAAGAAAAAAGTTCACTCATTATAGATAAAATTAGAATTAATATTTATATTATATTTTAGTCAGAATCAGTAATAATAATATCAGACGTAGCATCTCTATAGCATTTTTCGTAGTTATCGGGAGGTGGATAATCGGGAGAAGGAGGTCTATATTCTATTGGAGTATGAATATCACGATGCCAATAATTATCTGGATTTCTAGGGGTTACATGATTTACATGATTTACATGATTTACAGGATTTACAGGATTTACAGGATTTACAGGATTTACAGGATTTACAGGATTTACAGGATTTACAGGATTTACAGGATTATAATTAGATGAATTATTTTTAAATACTTTCCAAAACCATGGTTCATTATAAATAACTTTTATTTCTTCACCATTAATAATTTTATTTCGCATAGTCCTAGCATGTGGAAACCATCGACTGAAATGAATAAATACACGTTGATATTTTTCTCCTTGTGTAGTTGTTTTGCTAATCATATCAATATGATCAATATAACCAATATTTAGTTTTTTAAATACATAAAATACCTTTTCCTTTTTAATGTTGGAAAATACACGTGGAATACATAAACTTGGATAGGATAAATCGTTAAAATTGTAATTGTTAATTTTTGTAGCAATCATATAATAAAATATATATTATGTGATAGCAAAATCAATTTTATTTATTATGCATAATCATCTTCATCGGTTAGATAATCATCCCAAGTAGAGTTTTTTCTTTTTCCTCCACCAAACCAACCACCTAAAAATCCAGAATTACCTGTCTCTATTTGATTATAATTATCTCCAATCTCACTTCTACGTCTTGCTATTTTTGTTTTCTTTCTTTTACTATCCAAATATTCTTGTGATATATCATTCGCATGTTCATGTTGTAATCGTTTACTCTGAGCAGATAAATTATCTTTTTGTAAGTTTCGTTTAAAATAGTCAAATATTTTTTCAAAAATATTGCGTTTAATAAAAGGATCGTCATTATAGTCATAATAATCGTTGTTAAAATTATGTCCAAGATCTCGTGGCGCTACTGCATTTTTGTGTAACCAAGTATTATCTTTTCTGTTATATACGAATAGTTCATCCATTTCACCTAATAAATCAAATATTAGATCGGTATGTTCTTCTGGACGACATTTAGAGCGTAACTTTTCATACTCCCCAAATTTTTCTTCTAAAAAGTCTTTTCCGCCTGTTTTTCTAAATTTTCTATCTACACTTATCATTTTATAAATGTCTATACTTAGTTTATAATAGCTTCTGTGTGCGTCTAGTTCATTTTCCATTTTATCTTGATATTTCATTAACATTTCAATACTAGTTATTGTTCCACATATTAATGACACAACACTAGTTGCGATAGAAACTATATTTTGAGGAACATGGTCACTAATACCTACTGATATAAAGGTATTTACTCCACTTAATATAATAATTGGTATTCTAAACCATACTACATTTTTTTTGCAATACTGATATTTATAATTATGATAACTACTTAATTGTGTGCAATTTCTTCTTAATTTATCTAATACACGTTCGATATTATCACACCATTTAGATTCCATTACATTACTCGGTAACGAATCATCGCCCGAATCATCCTCTTGTTGAGTTAATGTAGCTCTTCTTACTCTTAAACTATTTCTTTGTTTGTGTGGAAAGTGAACATTTCTTTGGTCAGTATCATTAACTGGAGCAGGAGCAGGAGCAGGAGCAGGAGCAGGAGCAGGAGCAGGAGCAGGAGCAGGAGCAGGAGCAGGAGCAGGAGCAGGAGCAGGAGCAGGAGCAGGAGCAGGAGCAGGAACAGGGACAAGTGTCGAGGTATTATTTGATGTATTTATAGCCTCTTCTTTAATAGGTATATCAGAGGAAGAAGATAGTTTCGTATAAAGTTTATCTTCATTATCTTCATTATCTTCATTATCTTCATTATCTTCATTATCTTCATTATTAGAAATAGCTACAGAGTGTTCCACTATTTCATTTTCCATTATTTGTTATTTGTAATATATAATTATATAAATAAAAAACTTAAAAAACTTATATAATATATATTTATATTATTTATTCATTATCCGATTTTAGCTCAGGGGTAGAGCATTCGACTGTAGTAGTTGTGTTGTTGTCAGGAATCGAAATGTCGCTGGTTCAAATCCGGCAAATCGGAATAAAAATATTAATTAATATTGATATTTTTATTTATTAAAAGGATCCATTAATTCTGCAATAAAAGGATTGAGTGTTCGTGGATTAAGAATTTTTGATTTATTACAAAAATAATTGTTATTAATAACCTCTGCATTATGGATTTCTTGATCAAACATTTGATCAATAATGGAAAACGCAGATTTCAATAATAATATATCATTAATGCATTCTTTTTTAAGGTGAAAAAGATGAATTAAATGTTCTTTATGTTCACAACGTGATTCATAAGATATAGATATAGAATTTATATATCGTATTTCATTTTTAATATTTTTTAAATTAGTAATTACTGTCTTTCGTTTGTCATCTATTTTTTTTATAATGGAAAAAATATTAGTATTATAAATAATAGGATATCGGTTTCTAATTGTCTTTGGTATTAAAAATTGGTTTGTTTCTTTGATTTCACTTATTTTTTTTTCTACATCAGCTAATTTATTTATCATTTCAGATTCTAGTTCTTTTTTAAAATCATCATTTATATTAGTAATATTCTTGTTAGGAGAAAAGTTATGTAAAGGTTTTTTATCAGTATTAAAACCTATATTGCGAAATAATAAAACAGAACCAGAAGTAAATTCTACTGTGGATTGTAACTTATCATATTGATGAGAAGATATTTTGTACGCTTCTGATGCAGCATCTAATTTTAAATAATTAACTATTGCTAACAAGAATGCAATAAGGGCGTTTAACGAAGATATAAATATAGAACCCCATGTATAATTCTGCATAACAGAAGCTAATACTGTAGCTGCTGTAGACATCAGGATAGCAGGCAACATTAAATAATTAAGTCTTCTCTCGGAATATGTTTTTGCTTCCATATAAATAATTTTTTGTCCTTTTAAATAACTCGCAATTATATCTAATGCTGATGAATATTTATGGTTAATACTATTGTAATACTTATCTACACTCCTTTCTACTTCAAAATATGATAATTTTTTAAATTTTATTTTATTATTATTATCCGCATAATTAAGTGATTCAGCACTACTCATATTACATGTAATATGGTCTCCATGCATACTATCTTCACTAAAAGTATCACTTAGATCACTTGCGTTATCCATTAAATAATTTTCAGGATACAAAGGATTCTTTTTATTATATTTATATTTTTTCCATTTATTAAAGTATGATTTAATAATATTATTATTATGTAAACTAGATAAATTGTGAATATTTATATTCAGGTTATTCTCAATATCAGGAATTATCTTTTCATTAAAATCTCCTGTATTCATTTTTTATATTAGTAATATATATAAATAATGGTCAATACACGTAAAGGTGGACGCAAAGGATATAGTCGTAATATTATGAAAACTACTGGTAAAACTCGTAAACAAGTTCCTTGGGCAGGATGGAGTAAAGAAGCACCAAAAGGTGCTGCCCGAACTCGTATGTATCGCAGATGTGGAAAGAAGTGCTTTTTAGGAACAAAAACACCAGGTGATAAAAAACATCCTGACTTTCCTATTTGTACCAAAGATACATGTGATATAAATCCTAAAGGAGTTTATGCTGCTTATGTTAGAGCAAAAGAGTGGGGAAACAAGAGATCTTCTTATAAAGGAAAAGGACATCCTCGTCTTCGTCGCAAAACTTATAAACGTATAGCTAAAAAGGCTGAACGATTATTGGTTGATATGGGAGAAAAAAGATAAATATAATTTTATTTATGTGTCATCATTTAAATAAAATTGACAATAATATTTTACACATATAACATATTAACAATGAATAAAATATATCCATATTATCGTCATTCAAGTATGTATAATAATCCAGTAATGATTGATGAAAATAATGACTGGGGGCATTTTGTAGAATTAGAAACAAATAGATGGCTTTATGATGAAGATAAACAAAATTCATATAAAATTTATAAAAAACCACCCTTACATGTGTTACCTGAGTGTCATGAATATAATGACTTAAAAAATGAAAAAAAATATTTTAACGATGAGGAAGATATGGAGTTATTAGAATGTTTTAAAATTAGTCCGTATGTATATGTAACATTAGGAACTTTTATGTTGGTTAATGTTTTAGTTAATATGGAAGTATTATAATTTAGTATTATTCGATTATTTATTTTCTACCACAAAATGACTAATATAGTAAAAATTATATGATTTAGTATTAAATAAATAAAAATAATTACTTGATAAAAGAAATGAAAAAAATAATATATAGTGTTATTTACATTATATATTATTTTTTTTATAAAAAAAAAATAAAATGTATTAAAAAAAAAGTTGTTGTGTAGATTTTGTAATAATTATTATATTCTTTATATTATATATGAGTAGATGTCTAGATGCATGCGCGAAAGCTGGCGCTGATGCTGGAGCAGCAGCAGGTGCAGCTGCAGGAAATGCTGCTGGTATCGAGGCCGGTGAAATATATGGGTCTGCTGCTGGATTGACAGCAGCGTATGATTATTTATCAGGTGTTACAGGTTTAACTGGACTTACTGGTATATTTGGTGGTGGTACAGGGTCTACTGGTGCTACAGGTTCCACAGGTGCTACTGGTGCTACTGGTTCAGCAGGTCCAGCTGGTAATCAGTTAACGGCACAAGCTTATGGAGGAGCATCAGGTGTAGTAATTAATGCAGGTGCGACTGGTAATGTTGAGCTTTTTACATGGCCTATTGGGAATACAGCAGCTATATCTGCTTTTACTCCAGGTGCTTTTGCTATAATTGATGCTAGTGGTCTAGGAGTGTCTGAAAGTTATTATGAAATTACGGCGTTGGTTGCTGATGTCCCAGAAATTTCAAGAATAGTAACAATCAAAAATTTGGGGAGTTCAACATTGAGTATTCCTGCTGGGGACTATTATCCTGGTTATGTAGTGGGTCCTCGTGGAGCCACAGGTTCTACTGGTAATACAGGTGCTACAGGAGCAACAGGATCTGATGGTATTACAGGTTCTACTGGTGCTGTTGGTGCCACAGGTTCTACCGGTGCCACAGGTTCCACAGGAGCAACAGGAGCAACAGGTTCTGATGGTATTACAGGTTCTACTGGTGCTACTGGTGCCACAGGTTCTACTGGTGCCACAGGAGCAACAGGAGCAACAGGAGCAACAGGAGCAACAGGTTCTGATGGTATTACAGGTTCTACTGGTGCTACTGGCGCAACTGGTTCCACAGGCGCAACAGGAGCAACAGGTTCTGATGGTATTACAGGTTCCACAGGAGCAACAGGCGCAACTGGTTCTACTGGCGCAACTGGTTCTACTGGTTCAACTGGTGCTACTGGTTCCACAGGAGCAACAGGCGCAGCTGGTTCTACTGGCGCAACTGGTTCCACCGGCGCAACTGGATCTACTGGTTCCACAGGCGCAACTGGTTCCACAGGTTCCACAGGCGCAACTGGTTCTACAGGAGCAACAGGTG
>Ga0315330_10002840_pt1 | contig 11922 bp, 10 predicted proteins | sample M140m34915metaG_FD_203453 | JGI IMG/M metagenome (GOLD analysis project Ga0315330, IMG submission 203453) | Ammonia-oxidizing marine archaeal communities from Monterey Bay, California, United States - M1 40m 34915 | ecosystem: Environmental > Aquatic > Marine > Intertidal zone | place: USA... | reverse complement strand
AGGTTATTGTTTCACCTTATACTATGACGGCATGTGCTTTAGGTCCGCTAATATACGGGGCCATTCCAGTATTTGCAGATGTAGAATTAGAGACTGGAAGTATCTGTCCAGAGTCTTTTAAAAAGTTAGTTTCAAAAAGAACAAAGGCAATAATTGTTGTTCATCAATTTGGAATACCTGCGAATATGGAAGCAATTATGATTATCGCAAAAAAGAATGGTATTGCTGTAATTGAAGATTGCGCTCAATCACATGGAGCAAAATATAAGAATCAGTTAGTTGGAACAATCGGCCATATAGGCATATTTAGTCTTAACGTGAATAAAACTATCCAAGCGGGTGAAGGTGGAATTTGTATTACAAATGATTCTGAAATAAGCTATCGGTTGCAACTTATTAGAAATCATGGTGAGGCAGTTGTTGATGCAGCGGGCTATGAAAATATAATAAATATAGCGGGATATAATTACAGATTAACTGAAATTCAAGCTGCTATAGCTCGGTGCCAACTTGTTAAATTAAATGATCTAAACTCTAGAAGGATAGAATTTATTGACTTCATAAATAATGACTTAAAAGAAATTGATTTTTTAGTTACACCACCTGAAAGTAAAGACTGCAAGAGTACTTTTTACTTATATCCGCTTAGATTTTTATCGGGAAAGACTAATATAAAAAGGGAGGATTTTGTAGATGCAGTTAACGCAGAGGGTATTATGTTTTATCAAGGATACTCAAAGCCCCTCTATCTTCAGTCAGTATATCAAAAGCAAAGTTTATTTAAACATAACTATCCTTTCAGTGCTCTTGAAAATAAAAATTGTTTTATCAATTATAAAAAAGGCTTATGCCCAAATGCAGAAAAATTATTTTTTGAAGAGATGATAATTAATGAGCACATAAGGCCGCCAAATTCAAAAAAGGATATGATAGACGTTGTTGATGCAATTAGAAAAATAGCTTCATCTTAGTGATAAATTAATTATATTTTTATTGTAAATAATGTCCAGAAATAATAATACTCCGAGCAGATTGCTTGTTACAACAGGCCTCGAGACTACTTGGGGCTTTTCCGAAGATATTATTTTTATTGGTGAGTGGTGTAAGTCTTACGATAAATATTCAGATTTAAATAATAGAACACATCAAACTATTCCATTTCATTGGTCAGATAGAAATAAAGTAGCTAAAGATTATGAATATATCAAAACTTTAAATGAGAGAGTTTTGGTTGCATTGGTCAAAAAACTTAACAAATTTCATAATTTAAATAAGTCAGAGCGGTATTGGAGAATTATCATAGGTCCCTGGCTGTTTTTTTTCGTCCCAATTCTTTGGGATCGTTGGGAGAATATCAGAATAGCAATAGAAGATTATAGTATAGACGAGACAAATGTTTTTAAACATAATAAATGGGAAAATATACCTGATGATTATGATGATCTAACTTATCTATCTAACGACCATTATTGGAATCATTCGATTTTTTCATACATATTAACAAATTTTTATAAAAATAAAATTAAAATTATAAAGATTGCATCTTCTAATCAAGCTGATGTTTACAATAGAAAAAAACGAGCCAAAACTCCATTTAAATCAAAGTTATTATTATTTTTAGATTTCTCAATTTCTATTTTTCATAAGAAGCAAATTATTGCTTTCATAGATAGTTATTTCAGTTTAAAAAATTTGCTAAAAATGCAAATCTCATTAAAACAGTTTCCAAGACTTAATTCAATTTTTAAAAAAAAAGTTATTTATACTAGAAAATTTTCTAAAGTTAGAGATGAAAAATTCCATATAAATGCAACAAATGAATTTGAATTTTTTTTAGAGGAGTTTTTATTTACCATGATTCCATTAGCCCATTTAGAGGGCTATAATTTATTAAAAAATGAAATAGAATCATATAGACAAAATGCTCAAATAATATTCACTGCGATATCTCACTATAATAATGAATTTTTTAAAGTATGGGCTTCTGAACAAGTTGAAAAAAATAGTAAGTTATTCATAATTGAGCATGGTGAAGGACTCTCTTATAGAATGTCACTTATGGAGGGTCACGAAGTAAAAATAGCAGATAAAAAAATTGTTTGGAATAAAGAGTACAGCTTAAAAGATATTCAACTGTCTCCTACTAAGTTAATTTCATTAAATATTAAGAGGCAATCATATAATAATATCTTGCTAGTTGGCTATGAATCACCAATTTATTCATATTTTATTCAGTCTGGAGCTTTATCTTCAAGTGTATTAGATGTATTTGATTTTACAACAATCTTTATAAATAATCTTTCCAGTATGGCTTTTAATGATTTGAAAATCCGCTCAGCTCCAAATCAAGGTTGGAATACTAGATTAAGATATAAAGATCTATACGGGAGTGATAGGATAGACCAACATAAAACTCTTATTCAATCTTTTGGCAATGCAAAATTGATAATATGCACCTATCCCTCAACAACTTTTTCTGAAGCTATGAATTCAAATATTCCTACTGTTATGATTTACTGTAAAGAGTTTTGGGAGTTGAGGCCAGAATATGATGATTTACTTTTAGATTTGAAAAAAAATAACATTGTATTTTATGATCCATTTTTAGCAGCAAAACATATCAACACTATATCTAGTACTCCACATTTGTGGTGGAATAGCTCTGAAGTACTAAAGGTTAGAAAATCTTTTGCTGAAACTTGTTCTAGTGTTTCAAAGGATTGGCTAAAAGAGTGGAAAAATTTTTTTTATTCTGAAATAAAAACTAATTAATAGAAATTAAAGACCAAACTTAACACCTCAAATTATTAGTGCGTCGCTAATATATGAATTTCATCTAAGTAGGTTTGGTTTGAAAATCCAATCTGATTTAATTTACTTTGAACAGCTTGATGAGGGTCATGAATATTATCTAACTTAAGAAATGCTTCGTGGATTTCAACAAGGATAGCTCTTATAAGATTAGCACTTTCATTAATTCCATCAAGGACTTTTAATTCGGCACCCTCAACGTCTACCTTTACTAAACCGACTGAATTCAAATCATATTTTTTAATAATTGATTCTACAGTCATTGCTTTGATGACTTTTTCAGTTTGTTTTCCTGTTGGAGAGGGAGCCGTGGTTTCCATAAAAATACTATGCGTATCTTTATCAGGCCGCGTATAAAACCTTATATTATCATTGTTATCACTAACAGCAATCTTTATAGGAGTAACATTTTTAATTTTATTAAGTTCAATATTTTTAATAATTGCATTGAATCCAATATCTTCTGGTTCGCAAACATATACTGTACCATTTTCACCAACTTTTTTAGCAAAGGGGATTGTATATAAACCAGAGTGTCCTCCAATATCAAGAATTACATCATTTTCTAATACATATTTGTTGAACAAAACTTCAGCAAATTTATCCTCATTTTGGCTTCCATTTTTCATATGCCAATAATTTTTAGGAGAAAAGGCTAAATATTGAACCGATTGATTACCAAAAGAAGTATTAATAATTTTTTTTCCTGCATAAAATTCCTTATAGCACTTTTTCCTAAAACGATTATGTTGAATTTGGTTATATAGGGCAAGCGGACGAAATAATATTCGATATGGATATTTCAATAATAGGTATGCTATTGGAATATTTTTAAGTGTTTCTTTTATTTTCATTTTTTACCTCAAGCTAGAAAAGAATAATCAATCAACAAAATAAAATTCGTTTATTTTTCTAATAATTTTTATGAAAAATATTACAGGCAAAGTATAGACTACTAAATGTGCCCGCAATAATTTTTTAGTTGTTTCATTCAATGTAGAAGGATGATTTTTACTATTTATTGCATTTATTGCATTTATTGCATTTATTGCATTTATTGCATTGCCTAACCTGTTAATTTATAAGTGATTATAATTAACGCGAATGGCTATACCAAAAATAACAAAAATCTCCCTTAATGAAATTGCAAGCTATAGTGATTGGCCATCTCGACTTCTTTCAATTGAGCCATTTGCTGTTAAAAATAAAAACAAATTCGAGATTAATCGTGAATTTGGAGATGAGAAATGGGGTGTGCTTTTAAACTCATTTAAAAACGATCCTGATTTATCTTTGTCTGATATCGAAGCTATGGAGCAAGATTTAGACGAAATAATCCCTTGTTATCATAAAACAAATGGATTTTATCTAACTCAAGCAAAGAATGCTCATATTCAACAGTTAGAGATATATGAAAAAATCTTATCACAATATGCGCCCAAGGCTAACGGTTTAGTTGAACTTGGTGCGGGTTATGGTTCTAAAATAATTAGACTGTCAAATATGGCGTCTTTGAATCAATTACCTTTATATGCAGCGGATTTAACTGAATCTGGTAGTGAGCTAATTGGTTTGCTTGCAAGTAGAGAAAAGAAAGAAATTCAAGTTGGTCGTTGTGACTTTAATACATTAGATGTAAAAGGATTAGAAATTCCTGATAACTCAATAATTTTTACATCATATTCTGTGCATTATGTTCCAAGTTTGAAAGAAAATTTTGTTGATTTTCTAAGTCAGTTTAAACCTAAAGTAGTAGTTCATTTTGAACCATGCTATGAATTTTTTGATAGTAAAAGCTTGCATGGCCTTATGTGTAAGCGCTATATGAATCTAAATGGCTATACTCAAAATATTGCTTCTGCCTTAAGTTCCAGTTGTGAAAAGATAAGTGCAGAATTTAAGGCACAACAAAATGTTTTTGGTACCAATCCTTTTTTACCTATCTCAATCGTTGAATGGATACCTAATAAATAAATTTCATAAGAAAAGTTTTTTTAAAGCCTATACTTTTTTAATTAAGGTCTGATAACTCACATCCTAACTAGAGGATATAATAATCAGTCTTTTTAAGAATCAAAATTATCAAAGAATAAGAATTCTTGAATATTAAAAATTCAACGAAACTAACGAGAATAAAATTGAATACAGATCCATTTGCAATTGAAAGCCATAAACTGATTTACCATCCTAAGAGAACAGCTGAATTAATGGATGTTGGGCAAGATTGGGAAAAAGCAAAACTTGTTTATCCAATTTATATGGAAGTTTCACCAATGGGTGCATGTAACCATAGATGCACATTTTGTGCGGTAGATTACATTGGTTACAATCCAGTTCGGCTAGATTTTGAAATCATGAAAAAACGCTTGCCTGAAATGGGAAAGCTGGGTGTGAAGAGTATTATGTACGCTGGAGAAGGAGAGCCACTTCTCCATAAGAAAATCTCTGAGCTTGCAGAAATAACTAAAAAGTCAGGTATAGATGTATCGTTTACGACAAATGCAACTGTACTGCCAAAAGACTTTCTTGATAGAGCTTTGCCAAATACATCTTGGATTAAAGCCTCAATAAATGCCGGGACTGCGAAAACATACTCTGAGATTCATCAAACAAAAGAGATAGATTTTAAAAAAGCTATAGATAATTTATCCAAGATGGTTAAGCATAAAGAACAAAATAATCTTAATTTGGTTATGGGCGCTCAGTCAATGTTATTACCAGAAAATGCTAATGAAATTAAAGATTTAGTTCGTTTATGTAGAGATCAAATTGGCCTTGATTATGTTGTAATAAAGCCTTATTCGCAGCATATGTTTAGCAATACACATATTTACGAAGGCGTTGATTACACTCAATATGCCTCTTTAGAAAAAGAGTTAAATGATATGTCAACAAAAAGTTTTAATGTAGTTTTTCGTGGCAATTCAATGAAAAAATATACTTTAGGTAAAGATAATCGATACAAAAAGTGCCATGCTACACCATTTCTTTGGTCTTACATTATGGCAGATGGACGTGTTTTTAGTTGCAGTGCATATTTGCTTGATGATAGGTTTAACTTGGGTAATATAAACGATAGCACTTTTAAGGAGATTTGGGAGGGGCCAAGCCGCAAAAAGAACTTTGAGTTTGTAAAAAATGAGTTGGATATTAGTGAATGCCGATTAAATTGTCGAATGGATGAAGTTAATAGATATATTGACTCTATAGAGCATCAAACTATCGATCACATTAATTTTATTTAAATATTATTTGAGAGCTTTATGAAGGCAATAGTAACAGGAGGTGCTGGTTTCATTGGGAGTCATCTTACTGATTTACTTATACAAAGAGGCCTCGAAGTTCTAGTGATTGATAATTTATCATGTGGCAGAATAGAAAATATCAATCATTTAAAAACAAATAAGAATTTCTCTTTTAAAAATGTAGACATTCTTAACTTTGATGAGCTAAATAAATGTTTTAAAAATGTAGATTGGGTTTTCCATCTTGCTGGACTAGCAGATATAGTCCCTTCAATTGAAAATCCCAAAGATTATTATGAAGTAAATGTGACTGGTACTCTAAATGTGCTAGAGTGCTCTCGCAAAGCAAATGTCAAGCGTTTTATATATGCTGCATCTTCCTCTTGTTATGGTGTTCCTGAGCGCTTTCCTACGTCAGAATCTTCAAAGATTAGCCCAGAGTATCCATATGCACTTACAAAATTTTTAGGAGAGGAATTGGTTTGTCATTGGAATCAACTTTATAAACTCCCAACAATTTCTTTAAGATTATTTAATGTTTATGGTCTTAGGTCAAGAACATCAGGGACTTACGGAGCCGTTTTTGGTGTTTTTCTAGCTCAAAAATTTCATAAGATGCCGTATACAATTGTAGGAGATGGTGAACAAACAAGAGACTTTACATACGTAACAGATGTAGCTAATGCTTTTTATACTGCAGCAGAATCAAACATTTCAGGCGAAATTATGAACGTTGGAAGTAGTAAGCATTATAGTATCAATAGGTTAGTAGAATTATTGGAGGGAGAAAAAGTGTTTATCCCTAAAAGACCAGGTGAACCGGATTGCACATTTGCTGATGTCTCTAAGATTGAGCGTTTATTGGGCTGGAAAGCAAAAGTATCTTTCGAGCAGGGTGTTAAAAAAATGTTAGAAAGGCTTGATTTCTGGAGTGAAGCACCTGTATGGAATCCAAAAACTATTGAAAAGGCTACAAATAAGTGGTTTGAGCATCTTGGGAATGATTAATTATTAATAGTATGAATTGGAGGGATAGAAAAAAAATATTTTTTTTAAAACTTAAAGAAGGTAATTTTAGGCAATTAAGGTTTTTAATTTTAAGACGCATCAAAATAAATTTGATAATGAATCCTATTGGAATTCCATTGGCATTTATTTTAGCTTTAGTGATTTACTCTCTAAGACCCCTTATAAGGATTAATTTGTTCTCAATTCCAACTGGGAGGCTTGGGCATCTAATACTCCAACCTGAATATTATTTAAGAAAAAATAACTACAATAAAATAGGTTTTCGTATTCTCAATATATTTTTTACATCCAGAGCAATGGAAAAAAATGTAATTGCAAATAGACAAATTCTTAAGATGTTAAAAAGAAGAATGATAATTTTTGATAGTTATTTATTCTCCTGGCTTTACTATTCTGCTGAATGGACCCTGAAAAGAACAGATATTGTTTCTCAACTTCCTCATATTGAAACAGCAGAAGCTGAGTCTTTATATAAAGAAGTTGATTCTTCTTTTAAGTTTACTGATCAGGAAATTGAAACTGGATATTCAAAATTGAAATTAATGGGTATTGATCCAGTTAAAGATTGGTATGTTGTTATATTTGCTCGTGATTCCTCTTATTTGAAGAATACTTTTCCAAATCATGACTGGGGTTATCATGATTGGAGAAATGCAGATATTAATTCGTATAAAGAAGCAGTTAAATTTATTATTAGTAAAGGGGGCTATGTAATAAGAATGGGCTCTGAAGTTAATAACGATTTAGATTTTTCTAGTAGTTACTATATTGATTATTCAAGAGAGTTTTGGGATGACTTTATGGATGTTTTCTTGGTTTCAAAATGTAAATTTCTTTTGGGAACTAACTCTGGCTTTTCAGATCTCGCCGTTGCATTTGATAAACCTAGGGCAATTGTAAATGCAATACCACTTGGCCATACTCCTTACGGGAGGAATGATATATATATTCCAAAAAAATTTTTTGATCATCAAAACGCTGAATTTAAAACTTTAAGGTATGTATTGCTAAATAATGAAGATTTAATCTTCGACCAAGAATCCTTTCTTGAAAATAAATATACTTGCATAGACAACTCACCTAAGGAAATTTTGGAACTTACAAAAGAAATGATGAGTAAACTAGATAATAATTTTTCAATGACCATAAATCAAGAAAAATTACTAGATGAATATTTCTCTTTATTTAATGATTACAACACTGGATACGGGATCAGAAATCCAATTGGAATAAATTTTCTTGAGAAAAATGAGAGTTGGATTTTTGATAGATAAGAATATGACTATTTACTATATAAAATAGAATTATTGAATTTGATAATTTCATTACTCCATGAAAGAATACTGATATAGTTCTTTTTGTTAATCTACCAAGTATATTTATATGAAAAATCCTTATGAGAAATATTGACTTACCTAAAGATTTTATTACTGAAACTGAAAAAAAGTTATCTAAAGACTTCTTAGAGAATGGATATGTAATTGTTGATATAAAAAATAAAGCTTTACTTAATCACCTTAGGAGCTCAATCGCTAGCTTTATTAGAGCCTATCTTTCATTAGATTCATCAGTTAAAACTGAATTATTACTCAATGAAACATCAAGTTTTCTAAATGATATTGATTTGAATAAATTCAGGCTTCATGTTTTAAACAAAGTTAACTCAGAAAAATGGTTTCGACCAGCATACTATAACCTTGTAGAAAAACATCTGTCAATGTTAGTTGGAAACGAGCTCGTAATGCAAAAGAAAGTAAATCTTTCCATTCAGTTGCCAAATGACAGTAGTTCACTATTAAATCTTCATGCAGATACCTGGTCTGGAGATTCGCCATATGAAATAGTTTGTTGGCTACCACTGGTAGATTGTTATAAAACAAAATCCATGTATATCTTGCCGCCAAGTGAAAATGAACATTTTCATGAGAATTTTGCATCTTATTCAGAGTTATCTAGTGAAGAGCTGTTTTCAAAAATTGAAAATAAAGTTGTATGGATTGAAATACCTTATGGTAGTGCACTTTTATTTAATCAGGCACTGCCTCATGGAAACAGAGTTAATACTGAAAAACACTCAAGATGGAGTATGAATTGTAGATTCAAGAGTGTTTTTTCGCCCTATGTTACAAAAAAAATAGGAGATTTTTTCGAGCCAATCAGTTTGAAAGCGGTAAGTCAGGCGGGTATATCATATAGATTGCCAGTTATAAACAAATGAAGACTTCTAAAGATTCATGTCGAGGTTACATCTCATCAAGGCCTTTCGCGGGCTTCTGGGTTCCTCAACATATTCAGAATATTGTTATTAGAAATTTTTGTAACAATAACAATCTGCAGTATTTGCTGAGTTCTGCTGAATATTCAATAATAGATAGTTATATAGTTCTCAAAGACTTAGTATCAGAATCAAAAATAATTGATGGCATAGTTTTTTATAGTATGCATCAGTTACCTAGTGACGAAAGTTATCGAAATGAATTCTTAAAGGAAATACTCTTAAATCAGTGCGTAGTTTATTTTTGTGTAGAAGATACAGCACTAAGGAGAGAGGAAGATTTAAAATATATAGATACTATTCTAAATGTTCATAGAGTGATGGCAGAATCAGAGCCAATATCTTTTAACAACATCAATAGCTGAAAATAATTGTTTGAGCTAATATTTATGGAAATTGATTTATTAAAGTCCTATCCTAAATTAAAAAGAAATACAAGTGATCGTGCATCCTCAAAAACAGAGAAAGATCAATTAATAGCAAGACAGTTTGGCCAAGAATTTTTTGATGGTGAGAGGCGTTATGGTTATGGAGGATATTACTATGATAAAAAATATTGGAGTCCAGTTGTTCCAGATTTTATGAAATTTTACAAACTCAACTCTCAGTCAAAAGTTTTAGATGTTGGCTGTGGGAAGGGCTTCTTTTTGCACGATTTAATGAACTTCATTCCTGGAATATCAATCTCTGGAATTGATATTTCTTCATATGCTATAAGTAATTCACTCCAATCCGTAAAGCCTTTTTTGCGAGTCTGCGATGCAAAAAAACTTCCTTATGAGAGTAATTATTTTGATTTGGTTGTATCAATTAACACCATTCATAATTTAGATAGTTCTGAATGTATGCAGGCAGTTAAAGAGATCGAGAGAGTTAGTAAGTTATCCTCATACATCATTGTGGATGCTTATAGAACTCAAAAAGAGAAAGAAAGAATGAATGAATGGAATTTGACTGCAAAAACATTCATGAGTGTTGATGCATGGAAAGAGTTTTTCAAAGATGCTGGCTATACTGGAGATTATTATTGGTTTATTCCTTGATTGATTTTTAACTTAATATGAATAAAAAAACTCTCGTCAATTTATATCACTCTATGCTTAGGATTCGCCTTGTGGAAATGGAAATAGCAAAGAGGTACTCGGAATGGAAAATGAGGTGTCCTACTCATTTATCTATTGGTCAAGAAATAGCAGGCTCAGTTGTCGGTATGCTTGTAAATAATCATGACTACGCTGTTAGTTCTCATAGGAGTCATGCCCATTACTTAGGCAAAGGTGGGAGTTTAAATCAACTAATCGCTGAATTATATGGAAAAGAAACTGGCTGTTCAGGAGGAAGAGGGGGATCAATGCATCTCATTGACGATTCTGTTGGATTTAAAGCGAGTTCTGCAATTGTTGGAAATTCAATACCAATTGGTGTAGGGCTTGGCTTGTCTATTCAGCTAAATAAATCAAATCAAATAAGCTGCATTTTTTTTGGCGATGGTGCGACAGAAGAAGGGGTATTTTACGAGTCTTTAAATTTTTCAGCAGTTAGAAAATTACCCGTTTTATTTATATGTGAGAATAACTTATATTCAGTCTATTCACCTTTATCCATTCGACAACCTAACAATAGAAAAATATTTGAGATGGCTGATGCTATTGGAATAGAGTCAAATCATTTTGAAGGAACAGATTCTATTGAAGTATTTAAAGGTGTAGAAAAAGTGATAAAAAAAATTCGTTCTTCTGGAAGGCCTCAATTTATTGAAATTTCTACATACAGGTGGTTGGAGCACTGTGGACCAAACGATGATAATAATATTGGTTATAGGGATAGTAAGGAATTTGAAATGTGGAAAAATAATGATCCAATTTTAAATCTAGAGAGTTATTTAAAATCAAATAATGTACTGACGGATTTACTGATTAATAGCATGAAAAAGGAAATTGAAAAAGAAATCAATGAAGCATTTATTTTTGCGGAAAATTCAAGTTTTCCAGCTAAAGATACATTAACAGACTTTATTTATAAATAATTAATAAATTTACACTCATGAATAATGAAAATACGTTTTCTGAAGCCATTAATCAAGCTTTAGATATTGCTTTAGAGATTGATAGCAAGGTTTTGTGTTATGGACTTGGTGTTGATGATCCAAAAAGAATTTTTGGAACTACTTTCGATTTGCAAGAAAAATATGGAAGTCATAGGGTATTTGATATACCTACTTCAGAAAATGCATTAACTGGTGTTGCAGTTGGGGTGAGTATTGGAGGATATCGTCCTGTTATGGTTCATCAAAGATTAGATTTTTTTCTTCTAGCGCTTGATCAATTAGTCAACAGTGCAGCTAAATACTATTATACTTTTAATGGTAAATCTTCTATTCCTTTAACTATTAGGCTTATTCTTGGTCGTGGCTGGGGGCAAGGCCCGACTCATTCTCAAAACTTACATAGCTGGTTTGCGCATATTCCAGGTATAAAGGTTGTTATGCCAACATTTCCAGAGGACGCAAAAGGCCTATTGCTTTCAAGTATTTTTGATGATAATCCAGTAGTTTTTATTGAA
>Ga0315330_10002832_pt1 | contig 11933 bp, 12 predicted proteins | sample M140m34915metaG_FD_203453 | JGI IMG/M metagenome (GOLD analysis project Ga0315330, IMG submission 203453) | Ammonia-oxidizing marine archaeal communities from Monterey Bay, California, United States - M1 40m 34915 | ecosystem: Environmental > Aquatic > Marine > Intertidal zone | place: USA... | reverse complement strand
TCCTTTAAACGACTCCGATACAATTAAATCTTCCAGATGAAATGTAGGGCCCTTCCAAGTAGAAAACCGCTGGTAGAATAAGGCCATCCCTACAACCTTGTTTTCGAACTCAGCCACAAGACATTGGAACATAGGATGTGTTCCAAAGCCGTGTTTTTCAATATCTGAGACGGTTAAAATTACACTGGCAGGCTCTTTTTCAAAAAGTGCTAATTCTTTAATCAAATTAAGTATCGAGACGCTGTCTTTTATTGCTGCTTTTCTAATTAATGCTTTCATAAAATGCATTTAAGCTGCAAAAGTATAATAAGTATGTGGTAGAACCTCAACTTCAAATAAATATCACAATATTTTTGTTGGTGTTAAAAATTACTGCTGCTTTTGGAGCCATTGGGACATGACTTCAAAAAATAATTTTGGGTTTTCAGCATGTAACCAATGTCCTGCTTTAGCAATAATAGCCTGTTCTGCATTGGGAAAATGATTCTGGATAATGGGATAATCGGTATCCAGTATATAATCCGATAATTCTCCCTTAATAAAAAGGCAAGGCAAACTAGCTTGTGCGTTTGCTTCCAATCCCTCCCCTATAGCTTGACTAGCGTTTTTTAGCACCTCAATATTTACCCGGAGTCCCAAATTTCCAGGAGTAACCCAATAGAGGTTTTTTAACAAAAACTGCCGTGTACCATGATCACTTACGTAGGCAGATAAAGCTTCATCAGCAGCTGATCTAGAAGTAATTTGATCAAAATTCAAATGTTCGAGTCCGTTTAAAATTTGTTGGTGATGGGGTTCGTATTTTTTAGGTGCTATATCTGCAATGATACAAGCCCGAACCAAATCAGGATGACTGCAAGCAAGATGCATTACGGTCTTCCCTCCCATGGAGTGACCTAAAGCCAAAACGTTTTCCAATTGGTGCTCCTTACAATAGTTTACTACATCTTCAGCCATTAAAGAATATGAAAAATCAGAACTCCAAAAACTTCTACCATGATTGCGTTGATCGAGCAGATGTACTCGAAAGCCTAAAGCGGATAGCCCCTTGGCATGGGTCTTCCAGTTATCCCCCATTCCCAAAAAGCCATGAAGTATTAAAAGATCTATTCCGTTTGCACCAACAATAGTACTGTGAAGCATAATCAATGGGAAAGACGTTGAAGGTACATAGGAATCACATTTTCAAATCCCAAATAGAGACTTTCACATATTAGCGCATGACCAATAGAAACCTCTAAAAGCGATGGAATCATTTTAGTAAAATAAGCAACATTTTCAAGGCTTAAATCATGCCCTGCATTGATCCCTAATCCTAATTCATTTGCCCTCTCGGATGCTGCTACATAAGGTGCAATTGCTTTTTCTCGGTTCATTGTATACTCGGAAGCATAGGCTTCAGTATACAGTTCTATCCGATCCGTTCCTGTTGCAACTACTCCTTCTATCTGATCCAGGACAGGGTCTACAAAAATTGAAGTTCTAATTCCTACAGACTTAAACTCTTTTATGACTTCTTTTAAAAAATCTTGATTTTTTATTGTATCCCAGCCCGCATTTGATGTTAAAGCATCCACCGCATCAGGAACCAGTGTCACCTGAGTAGGCTTAACCTCCATTACCAGATCAACAAATTTAGGAATGGGATTTCCCTCAATATTATACTCTGTGATTAAAACCTCAGGCAGAGATCGTACATCTTCATAACGGATATGCCTTTGGTCTGGACGAGGATGCACCGTTATCCCTTGAGCACCATATCGCTGTAAATCTTTTGTGACCTCTAAGAGGTTGGGCATAGCACCACCCCGAGCGTTACGAAGCGTCGCTACTTTATTGATATTGACACTGAGTGCGGTCATTTCTTTTTTTACAAAAGTATTGCCTTCTTGTCGAACTAAAAAAAAATAATCACTTTGTGTGTATCTATTTTAAAAAGCTCCAAAAAACCGATGTTATAACTAGTTTTGTACCTTTACAATAGAATTGAAGTCATGTATATAGCCATCTATAGCGCATTTTTTTCTCCTACCTCTATTGCCTACATCAAAACGGTGATTGATTACCTCAATGCAAATCAGCATGATTTTATTCTTGTTGATAGATTGCGAAAACATTTGAATGATAAAGGGGCTGCTTATAAGTATTTTAAAGACGACCAAGTGATTGAAGAAAAAGTGGATTTTCTTTTCTCCGTTGGAGGGGATGGTACTCTTTTACGCTCAATTGCAGTAATTCGAGACACAAAAATTCCAATTTTAGGAATAAATGCAGGAAGATTAGGCTTTTTAACATCCATCAAAAAAGATACTTTAAAAGAAGGCTTGGATTTATTTTTTAAAGGAAAATACAGTTCTATTGAACGCTCTTTGCTTGAGGTTTCTACCAAAGAGCCTACAGAAGCCCTAGAAGAATTTGGCTATGCTCTTAATGAAGTAAGCATCAATAGGAAGAATACTACCTCAATGTTAAGCATTGATACCAAATTAGACAATCAATTTTTAACTACTTATTGGTCTGATGGACTTATTATTGCAACTCCTACGGGCTCTACAGGATATTCTTTAAGTAGTGGCGGTCCCATCGTTACTCCCTCATCAAAATGTTTTGTCGTCAATCCTATTGCTCCTCATAACATCAATATGCGGCCACTAATCGTTCCTGATGACACTAGTTTTGAAATTTCGGTTCAAGGGAGAGGCAAAACCCACTTACTCTCTCTAGATTCAAGAATCTTAACCCTAGAAAATGGAAATGACATCTATGTTAAAAAAGCCCAATTCAAGGCGGTAACAGTACAATTAGATGGAACTTTCTTTTTCAATACACTGAGAGAAAAACTTTTTTGGGGACATGACTCTCGTAACATACAATAAAGCAGGTCTTTTTCGGTTTATAATAGACAATTAACTGTGGGAGTTCTTACAGGTCAAACTGATGCAAAAAAAAGGGTTTTTTCTTGTCTGCTTTTTCATCGCAACAATTGCCTCAGCTCAATTTCACGAAATCGGTGTTTTTCTTGGAGGGAGTAATTACATTGGTGATGTTGGAACAGATCGGTATTGGGATCCTAACGAATTTGCTTATGGACTCGTTTACAAATGGAATGTAACAGAACGCTATTCTATTCGAGGCGGGATTACACTTACCAAATTAAAAGAAAACGAGTATAACAATAGTGATATCAATCGTTTTCGCAGATCGTATAAAATTGAAAACCCCCTTCAGGAAATTGCAGGAGGAATTGAAATTAACTTCAAAGAGTTTAATTTACATGATCCTGATCTTAGCTTTACCCCATATATATTTTACGGTTTGAGCTATTTTAGATTTGACCAATATTACCTTACACCAAACGGTCCAATAGACCCGCCAACCTATAACAACTATGGGAAAGATGAAAAAACTGCAATCCCAGTAATCTTGGGCCTTAAGGTCAATCCTAATCCTTTTTTCGTATTGGCTTTTGAAGTTGGGGCACGTTATGCTTTAACTGACAACTTAGACGGAAGTAATCCTGAAAACGAATTTGCAGACAATCTAGGCTACAAATTTGGAAATATTGCGAATAATGATTGGTATATTTTTACTGGTTTGACAATTTCATTTACCTTTGGCGATCTTCCCTGTTATTGTAAGGAATAAATGAATCATCAACCGAAACATGTCGCAATTATAATGGATGGTAACGGTAGGTGGGCCAAAAAACAAGGTAAAAAACGTTTTATGGGTCACAACCGTGGGGCAAAAACAGTCAAAACCGTTGTTGAAGAAGCGGCACATCAAGGGATCGAAAATTTAACACTCTTTGCTTTTTCTACTGACAATTGGAATCGCCCAAAACATGAAGTCAATCTTTTAATGAAACTTCTTGTAAGCTCCCTCAAAAAAGAATTTAAACAACTGATGGACAACAATATACGTCTGTGTTCTGTTGGCCATCTAGAATCACTCCCCAGCCCAGTTAAACAAGAGTTATTGTTTGTGATAGAAAAAACAAAAACAAACAACGGGATGATCCTAACTTTAGCCTTAAACTATGGGGGTAAAGAAGAAATTTTGGAAGCAGTTAAGTCTATAGCCCTCAAAGTTAAAAATAGTATAATTTCACCTGAAAAAGTTGATGAATCCACCATAATTGAGCATCTTTACACCCGAAATCTACCCCCTGTAGATTTACTTATTAGAACCAGTGGTGAAGAGAGAATCAGTAACTTTCTTTTGTGGCATATAGCCTATTCAGAGTTGTATTTTACAGAAACTCTATGGCCGGATTTCACTAAAGAAGATTTACAGAAAGCATTAATAAACTACGGTAAACGAGAAAGAAGATTTGGAAAAACGAGCGAACAACTCACTACGCAAGACCCTAAATAAACTTTGGATTTTTGGGTTTATCCTTTTTACAGGAAACTTAACTATTGCCCAGACAAGCAGCTTTGTAAAAGGAAAAACCTACACTCTAGATTCTATTAGCGTTCGAGGTATCAAAACCTTCAATGAACAAACGGTCATTTCCTATAGCGGACTTAGAAAAGGTCAAAAAATTAGTGTCCCTGGAGAAGAAATAAGTGCTATAATTAGCAAATTATGGGGTTTAGACTTGTTCAGCGACATCAATTTTTATGTAACAAAAGTTGAAAACAATAATATTTCTGTAGAAATTGAAATCGAAGAGCTTCCTACCTTAACTGAAGTTAAAATGAATGGCTTAAAAAAGGGTAATATTGAAAGCTTGATCACTGATACTGAACTAATTGCTGGAAAAAAACTTTCTGAAAGCTTTTTGACCAACACTAAAAATTACATTCAAAACAAATACCGCAAGGAAGGATTTTTAGATACCAAAGTAGTTCTTAACACCATAAAAGATACCGTCGGAGCAAACTCTTACAAGATGGTGGTCAATGTAGATAAAGGTCCTAGAATAAAAATTAAAACCATAAACTTTGAAGGTAATGAAGTTTTTAAATCTGCCAAATTGCGTTCAAAATTCAAGAAAACCAAACAAAAAAATCGAGTACGCTTTTGGAAACGATCTAAATTCATTGATAAGGAGTTTAAAGGGGATCTGAAAACTCTAGTAGATTTTTATAAAGAAGAAGGCTACCGAGACGCAAGAATAATCTCAGACACCCTCAATAGAGATGAAAACGATCCAAACTCTATCAGTCTTAATCTAAAAATTGAAGAAGGAAACAAATATTACTTTGGTGATATCGATTTTATAGGAAATACCGTATATACCAATAATGGATTACAGCAGGTTTTAGGTTTAAGAAAGGGAGATGTATACAATGGGGTTTTATTGAAAAAAAGAATTGCTGACACCAGTAAACCGGATGGGAACGACATAACCAATTTATATCAAAATAATGGTTATTTATTTTCAAATATCAATGCAGTTGAAGTAAGCGCCGTTGAGGACACCATAAATTTTGAAATACGAATTACAGAAGGCAAGCTTGCCAATTTTAATAAAATTGTAGTAGAAGGGAATACCAAAACTAACGATCATGTTATCTATAGAGAATTAAGAACAAAACCTGGAGAACTGTACAGTAAAGATAAACTCGTAAGAACGGTTCGGGAAGTAGGGCAATTAGGCTTTTTTGATGCAGAACAAATTAATCCAGAAATCGAAAATGTTGATCCTAATTCTGGTACAGTTGATGTTCGTTTCAACTTAGTAGAGTCTGGAGCTAGTCAGATTGAACTTCAAGGTGGATATGGACAAGGAGGATTTATAGGAACCCTAGGGCTTTCTTTTAATAACTTTTCCATGAGAAACATCTTTGATAAAACGAAATATAAACCCCTACCAATGGGAGATGGTCAAACATTAGCCTTACGTTTACAAGCCAGTCAATTCTATAGCACTTATAGTTTTAGTTTTTCTGAACCGTGGCTAGGAGGAGAACAACCCGTCCAATTTTCTACCTCACTGCAACACACCATTCAGTATCGCTACGACTTCTTCACAGGTCTGGCAGATCGGAATCAATCTTTCCAAATTAGTGGTATTACTTTAGGTTTGGCGAAAAGATTGAGAATCCCTGACGATTTTTTCCAATTGTCCCAATCGATTTCCTATCAATACTACAATCTTAACAATTATTATACTGGGCTGTTTACTTTTGGTGACGGAGAATCAAATAACCTTGCTTATACCGTAAACCTTACAAGAAACAATACCCGTATCAACCCCATCTTTCCAACGGGAGGTTCTACTTTTAGCATTAATGCAAAGTTTACTCCTCCATATTCTCTTATATCTGGTAAAGATTATTCAAACCTCGAAGAGTTAGTAGAGTTTCAAGATGAAAATGGGAATCCCCTGAATGATTTAATTGACCAAGAAAAGTTTAGATGGCTTGAGTTTTATAAAGTCAAATTCAACGGTACTTGGTACACCCCTATTTATGAAAAACTTACTTTAAAAACTCAAGCAGACTTTGGATTCATCGGGGCGTATAATAAATTAAGAGGTAACATCCCTTTTGAACGATTTTTCTTAGGAGGAGACGGAATGGTAAGTTATGCTCTAGACGGAAGAGAAACTATCGCATTACGCGGATACCCCAATCAATCTCTTTCTAGCAATGACGGATCTTTAATCTACAACAAGTTTTCTTTAGAACTACGCTACCCTATTACGCTAAAACCCAGTGCTTCCATTTATGCATTGACATTCTTAGAGGCAGGAAACGGATATAATAGTTTTAGAGAATTTAATCCTTTTAATTCCAAAAGGTCTGCTGGAGCTGGAGTTCGTATCTTTATGCCTGCTTTTGGTCTTCTAGGAATTGATTTTGCTTACGGATTTGATAACGTAAATTCAAATCTTACTTCACCCAACGGATGGGAGACACACTTTGTAATCGGACAACGCTTCTAAATAAATTTTAAACCTACTGAAACAACTATTAGCCCCATAATATCTTAGAGAACTTAACGTTATTATAAAATGATGAATAGCCTAGCTAAACTTCTTGTAATAGGATTTGTATTCTGCTTTAGCCTCTCACTTCAAGCCCAAAGAGGGACACGTGTAGGCTATATCGATATGAATATCATACTAGAAAGTGTAGAAGAATATACAAAAGCCAGCCAACTTCTGGATAACAACATTGAAAAGTGGAAAAAGGAAATTGAATTGAAGAAAATTCAACTCAAACAATATCAAGATCAACTCAACACAGAACGGATCCTGCTAACCCCAGAATTAATAAAAGATCGAGAATTAGAAATTCAGGACTTCGCTTCTGAGATTGTTAATTTGCAAGAAAATCGCTTTGGTCCTAAAGGAGATATGATCATCCAAAGATCTAAACTGATGCAACCTGTACAAGATCAGGTCTTAACAGTAGTAAAACAAATTGCTGAAGAAAAAAAATATGATTTTATTTTTGATCGATCTTCAAGCGTAACGATGTTATATTCCGCAAAAATTTACGATATTAGCGACCTAGTTATTAAAAGGATAAATAGACAACAACGGATTCAGAATAGAAAGAACCAGATTGAAAAATTAAAATCTAAAACCAGTTCATTAAATAATTAACACTCTAAACACTCATGAAACACTTCACTACCATTATCGTTAGTTTTTTACTATTGGTTGCCCCTGTCAGCCTTGAGGCACAAACCAAAGTAGCCCATATCAATACGCAACAATTAATTAGCGAGATGCCTGAGGTCATCGCAGCGCAAAGCGAATTGAAAAAACTAGAAGATCAGTACGCTAAAGAACTCGAAACTTCTGCTAAAGAATTTCAAACTAAGGCCCAGAGCTATCAAGGAGATGCTCAAAACCAAACTGATTTGATAAATCAGCAGCGTCAAGTTGAACTTCAAGAAATGCAACAACGCATCCAAGAATTTAGAGAGACTGCTGCACAAGAGCTTCAAAAGCGCTCAGCCGAAATGATGCGCCCTTTATATGAAAAAGCACGTCTTTCTATCGAGAAAGTAGCTGCAGCCCAAGGATATGAATACGTTTTGGATTCAAGTCCCGGAGGAAGTGTCATTATGGCTTCTGGAAAAGATCTAATGACAGATGTAAAATCTGACTTAGGATTCTAAAAAAAGAATAGAAAACGTAAAGCCACATTCCGGTGGCTTTTTTTATTCCTTAAACCAAGAGGCATAAGTAATATAATTTTGAGCGATCCTATCGATCTCATTTTTTTGTAATTCTGGATCGATCTCTTTAATTTTTCTAGCCGGGACCCCAGCATAAACAGATCCACGAGGCACTATAGTATTTTGAGTTAGCACCGCACCAGCAGCAATAATACTGTTACTGCCAATTATACAGTGATCCATTATGATGCTTCCCATTCCTACCAATACATTATCTTCCAAAGTACAACCGTGAACAATCGCATTGTGACCTACAGAAACATTATTGCCAATTTGAGTAGAAGCCGTCTCAAAAGTAGCGTGAATTACTGCTCCATCTTGAATATTTACAGCATTCCCTATCCGAATAGCATTGACATCTCCTCGAACTACAGCTTGAAACCATACAGAAACTTGATCTCCCATAATAACATCTCCAATTAACGTTGCATTTTCAGCAAAGAAACAATCAGCACCATAAGATGGAGTAAACCCGTGAACTGTCTTTAAAAGCATAGAATTTCTTTTCTAGCAAATTACAAAAAGATTTCGGTCAAAATTGCCTTTCTGAGGTACCTTATTCCAATGGCAATGATTATTTTTGAATAAAAATATAAATTGTTGTTATGGCTAAATATCAGATTAAAACAACCGCCGAAAGAGGAAATAATAAAGCACTTTTCCAAATAAATCAAGCCATTGGTCCCAAAAAGACCTTAAGTTATAAGAATATCGATGAAGCTAAAGGCGCTCCTTTGATTCAGCAACTGTTTTACTTACCCTTTGTCAAATCAGTTACTCTAAAGGAAAAACAGTTGGAGGTTGAAAGATTTGATATCCTTGAATGGGAAGATGTCATTGAAGAAGTTCGTGTTCAATTGGAAAACTATCTAAATGAAGGCGGGGTGATCATTGAGGAACTTCGAAACGATAAAGTACCCGTAAGTGTCTATGCGGAAAGTACTCCAAACCCAGCTGTGATGAAATTTGTCGCTAACAAACCTTTAGTTTCTGAAAGCATTGAATTTAAAAATATTGATGAAGCTAAAATCTCACCCCTTGCTAAAGAACTTTTCCATTTTGCTTTTGTAAAAGAAGTATTTATTAGTTCCAATTATGTCTCTATCACAAAATTTGAAGTCAACATATGGGAGGAAGTCGTAATGGAAATTCGGGAGTTTATTCGTGGTTTTATCGAGTCTGGAAACCCCATTCTTAAAGAAAATCCAGCAATTCAAACTTCAACAGCTAACAACTCAGAAACTGAAAATCTCGGCCCCCTAGAGGCGCAAATCGTTTCCATTTTAGATGAATACATCAAACCAGCTGTAGCCTCGGATGGAGGGAACATTCAATTTGACTCATACGATGCTTCAAATAAATCGGTACAGGTGATCCTTCAAGGTGCTTGTAGTGGATGCCCATCTTCTACTTTTACTCTTAAAAATGGGATCGAAAACATGCTAAAAGAAATGATGCCAGGGAAAGTAGAAAATGTAGTTGCCTTAAACGGGTAATCTATTTTTTAGGAGCTGTAGTCTGAAAATCCTTAAGGTAAAAGGGTTCAAATTTTGCCAATGCCACAAAATCCTTTTCTGTGTATTTTTTCCAAGCCAATTGAATCATATTTACAGCTGAAGGATAGTGAACTTCTTTAGTAAAGTGAGCATTTATTTTTGGAGTTAAACTTTTAAATTTTTCTGCCCCATTTCCAATGATTAAACATGAGGCGTCCCCTAACTGATCTAAAAAACTCTCAGAATTCAAAACCAGAGCATTTGTATTGTTGATCCAGTTTTGCTTTCTGTCAAATACAGCAGTGTAAACTTCCATTCTTCTTGCATCTAACATCGGAATGATGTAGTCCAAAGATGTTGTTTGGAAATGTGGATATGCCAAAATTTGTAAAGTATTAATCGCTATAAGGGGTATTTCCAAAGCAAAACAAAGTCCTTTTGCTGCAGCAACCCCAATCCTCAAGCCTGTATAAGAACCAGGACCTTTACTGATGGCTACTGCATCCAACTGTGACGTGCCAATCCCAGCTTCCTTTATGAGTCCATCAATAAAAAGATGTAGTTTTTCACTATGACTATAATTCTCGGTCAATAAAGCATTTTGTACAATACAACTCCCTTTACGAGACAGAGCAACTGAACACTGTTGTGTAGATGTTTCTAGATGTAGAATATATCCCATATTGCAACTTATAAAATTCCTCTCGAACTGTCATCATTTGCTTAAACAACTAATCCATTGTTAACTTGAGAAAATGAATTACAAAAATAAGCTATGGGAAGGGTTCAAATAAAAAAAATCTACTTTAAATGGTTATGGTCAAACCAAAGTAAAATTCTAAAATTTTCAATTTAAAGATATAATCATACTTTGCTCGAACGGTATCTGAAGCAGCGATTTGGTAACGTTGTTTAGCTTGAATATAATCATAAGAATTCATGACCCCAGCTTCAAAACGTTGCTCTGCAATAAGATAAGCTTCTTCTCTTGCTTTAAGTGTTTTCCTTGAGGCTTCAAAAAACTTTAATGAACCTTGAGCATCATTATAAGCTTGATTTATAGTATTTTCTAAATCTAATTTACTTTGTTCAAAAGTGTTTTCAAAGCGCCTTAAATTGAGCTTTCTTCTTTTGATATTATTCTTGACAGCATTACCATTAAAAATGGGAATATTGAGCGAGAGACCATAGCTATGTCCATCATTTTGTCTAAACTGATCTCCAAAAGATAGAGGCCCCGCAATTTCTCGATCTGGTATCTCTCTTACTACTAGAGCTCCGCTCTGTTTTACCACCCCAATAGGTGTTTCAATCAAATTCCCTGTTTCAATAAAACGATTACTATACGATATCCGAGTATTGTAGTTATAAAAAGCGGATAAGGTTGGCATTAATGCTCCTTTTGCCAGTTCGATATCTTTTTTTGCAATTTCAATATTCGTTGCACCAAGTTTAATATCATTTCTTAGGGTCAATGCTGTTTCATAGATGTTTTTTGGATCTTGCATTAAGATTTGAGATAAGGGAACATCATAATCCTCTTTTGCAATATCAAAGTTTTCATAATCCGTAATCAACAGGAGTTGTGCCAAACTGATTCGAGAAAGACGATAGGTGTTTTCTGCTTGAACTAGTGCCTGTTCTTGTGATGCAAGATTGGCTTCTATTTCATAGATTTCTGCTTGAGTTAAAACTCCAGCATTAATACGTAATTGGGTACGTTCCAATTCTTGTTTTGCCAACTCAAGTTGATAACGTTGTACCTGATCAAACTCCCTGTTGAACATTACCTGAAGATAAGCATTGGCCACGAAAAGACTGATATCGTCTTTCATATCTTCTAATTGATACTGTCGCGCTATGATGTTTAGATTTGCTCGAGCTAATTGGTTTACATTTTGCCGTCCATTAAAAAGTGTAACTCCTACATTCCCGCCAAAAGAAGAGAATTGAGTAGTCAAGTTTTCAATTAAACCATTAGTGATGTTTTGACTCAAACCGTTATTCCAAATGTGCTGTGTTTGAGCGTTCAGCCTGGGTAGAAAGCTTCCAAAAGCATCAGCCTTGTCAATATCGGCTCCTTCTAAATCGATCTCGGATTGCTTAATATTGATGTTTTTTTGTAGGGCTATTGCCACACATTCTCGAAGTGTATATTCTCTAACTTGTGCAGACAGTGCGAAGGTAAAAAGAGTAAGTGTTAAACTTAAATAGGTTTTCATTCTTAAAAATTATTATTATTCCTTATGAAGCGTGCTTATTTTCATAAAATACCGTCAAGGCTATTAAATT
>Ga0315330_10002819_pt1 | contig 11953 bp, 10 predicted proteins | sample M140m34915metaG_FD_203453 | JGI IMG/M metagenome (GOLD analysis project Ga0315330, IMG submission 203453) | Ammonia-oxidizing marine archaeal communities from Monterey Bay, California, United States - M1 40m 34915 | ecosystem: Environmental > Aquatic > Marine > Intertidal zone | place: USA... | reverse complement strand
CTAAGGCATGATCATGTTCAACAGAGAAACGGACCACGCCGATTGGCAATCCGTCTTGTTCTCCAATGAATACATGCTGGGTGTCACTTTGCAATGTGTGTGTTAACCATTTAATGTGATCTTCCCAAATCAGTGGCTTTGTTTGTTCTGACGCTGCCCTGATATTTGGATTGTTTCTCCAATCAAATAAGCTCTTAGCATCACTGTCTTTTGCTAATCGTACTGTAATTAACCCATGCATGTTAACTGATATCTTCATATCGGATGGGTGTGCCCTTTGGGATGTCACACAATGAGTACTTTTCGTTTAGAGCTATTGGATCATTTGCTGGTATTCCTGCATTAGGACGAATAAAGCGGAATAGATCTGAGGTGATTTTTTGCCCTTTTTTAATGTCTGCCGTAGCAAATGCAGAACGTCTGCCGATCGATTTATTGACCATTTCAGCCTTTGTTGTTTGTTTGGTTGGCGATCCACGAAGTGCCATGATATCGTCTACACCTTTGGCGATATCTTTCATAATTTCTGGAGTGGCTGAAAAGCGGTGATCAGGTCCTTCACGGGTAGGGTCATTGGTATAATGCTTCTCAATAGCAACGGCGCCCATTGCAGCTGCAGTCAAAGGGGCGATAGATCCGAGTGTATGATCGGAGAATCCGACCAATCGATTAAACCTATTCCCTATTGCCGTCATAGCATTTAAATTAATGCTGCTTAGTGGTGCCGGATACGAGGAACAACAATGCAATAGGATAATTGTTGCTGCATTATTTTTATCCAACACCTCGAGAGCGTGGTTAATTTCTGGTAACGTAGCCATTCCAGTTGAGAGAATAATTGGTTTGCCAGTTTGGGCAGTTGTGGCAAGAAGATCATCGAATGTCATTTCGAAACTGGCTATCTTATATATTGAACACCCCAATGTTTCGATAAAATCTAAATCGCGTGGATCGTAAACCGAAGTGAATGGAATCAGGCCGCGTTCACGCGCACGCTGAAACAACGGTTGATGAAATTCCATCGGCATTCCAGCACCTTTATAAAGGTCGTATAGGGTAGGACTGCCCCAAATTGGATCGATTTTCATACTGTGATGATCCGATCGCATAGTCAAAGTATCGGCAGTATAAGTTTGTAATTTCAAACAATCCCAGCCCGCATCTGCCGCAATGTCGACTAGAGCCAAGGCCTGATCAAGATCTCGATCATGGTTTGCACTAACTTCAGCTATGAGTAATGGGCGTTCTTTTGGACTGATTTTGCGATTTTCAATTGTCAAATTTTGTGGGCACATATCATTGGTCCAATGAATAGGTCACATGGGAATTTCTATAGAGTTTTTAATTCTTATAAGAGTATTTGGCAATCTATACGAAATTGCAAGTGAGAGCTCTGTTTTTGATAAGTTTTTCTTTGATCAAGTGGTGCCCGGGGGCGGATTTGAACCACCGACACGAGGATTTTCAGTAGCGATGGCATTAGATTAGTATTTAATTACAACATGTTATATAATAACTAATTAGGTGTGCAAAAAAGTGTGTTTTTACTGCTTTGTCTGCTCTGGAGAAACCATAGCTCTGAACTGATATCCGGCATTCGATTTCGCCAATGCAACTCCTTATGTGTGAGCCAAGCTTACCATATGTCAAAACAGTCCGAATTGCCCCGAACCGCTCGGGACTGACCAATTGCGAAAGGCCTTGGAATCGTTGGAGCTCCGAGTCTCAAAAGCCCAAGCATCCGATGTTTTTACAAACGTAGTCTCACCAATTAGGTGATCCGATACGTACTGTCGGAGCACGTAATTAATGAGACCCCACGCTGTAAAGTTTCAATAACTTAGGGTTTTGGCGCACTTACGGCGTTTGAAGAATGACCTTCGCGTTGGCAGCTGATTGTAACCTGCTCGTAACACAACGCCCCTTGAAATCACGGACAAACCTTGCCATTTAACGTTCTTAACCCTTACAATGTAAGCCTAAGTTTACAATTTATCAGGCGTCCTTGTTAACGGAGGTAGGTTGAGGAAATGCCATCGCAGAACGGCGTAAAGAGAAGTGCCAAAGAACCAAAGCAGGCGAGATCGAAGCAAACCCGGCAGAAGATATTGGAGGCGACTCTGGAGCTTCTGGATCAAGACGGTATCGAAGGTGTTTCAACCAATTCTATTGCCCGCCGCGCCAAGGTGAACATTGCATCCTTATACCAGTACTTTCCTGATAAAATCGCGATTCTTCGCGTCTTGGCGATGAATTTCTCCAACAAACAGTCTTTTCTAATTTGCAACTATCTCGATCGTGCCTCAATCGATGCATCCATTGCAGAAGTCTGCGAAGGAATAGTTGATGCTTTAATCGATGGCACGCGCGGGGACCGTGCATTGTTACATTTGCAAAGTGCGCTGATTGTGATGCCAGACCTGCTTGAGGCCTATCGCATGACAAACGTGGAAATTGGCCAATCCATGCGTCGATTTATTCGCGCCTGGGGTATCGAAATGGATAATGAAGAGATAACGACCACTATGTTCTGCGTTGGTGAGATATTTAGCGGTTTGCAGAATCTGGCGCTATCTCGCGATCCAAATTATGACCCCAAGGTCATCGAACATCTTAAGGTGTCGCTCACAGCCTACTATACCTACCTTTCCCAGAAAGGTGAGAGCCCGTGCGTTAGCGCTGGTTGAAAATACACGACATTCATTCCAACTTGAAAAGCGATGATGCGTTGGAATCAAATATTAACAACCTCAAGAACGTGAAAAGCCCGGCAGAATGGCCGGGCTTCTTAGTTCATTTAGCTCTGAGTTAGCTATTGGGGATCCAAGCGCGCCAAACATCTTGATTGGCGTCCATCCACTCCTGCACGACCTCGCCAAGATCACGGCCATTCACTTCGACTTCATAGATCATCTTCGACTGGTCCGCATTGGAAAGATTTTGATTGCGGAACAAGGCCGCTACATCTGGATTCTCTTCCACAAACTCAGTATTCCCGAAGTTGAACGCCAAATCATCAGGCCAGTCGGAGGCGGGCCAGTTGTCCGCTGTTGGTGTAGGCAAAGCGATTTCCACTAGGTCCATTTCGGCGTGAACCCAATGCGGTTCCCAAGCGTAAGCGATAAAGGGCTCCCCGCGCTTGTAGGCGGCCTGAACCTCTGCGAAGTGGGCAGTCTCAGAGCCGAGTTCGGTTGCCGTAAAATTCAGACCAAGTCCATCGATACGGTCCTGATCCTGACAAACCCACGCCGGCACCGGACACCCAAGAAGGTGGCCCTTGTCACCGCTTTCGAGTGTTTTGAAAACATCGACATATTCGTTGAGCTGCTCATGGCTCGAAAGTCCTACGGCGACCGCCTCAATGCCGCGATCCGCATCGCCTTCGAGAATGTAACGCGGAACATAGTATCCGCTGCTGCCGACTACACCCATCTCACCCAGGAAGGTCACGGTACCGTCACCACCCTGCTCAACGATATAGGTCGCGGAATGCGGTGTATACGAAGGCCAGTTTTCGCAAGCAACATCAATGTCTCCGCCGGAAACCGCCGCCCACATGGTTGGCCCGGTTGCAAGCGCCGCACGTTTAACACGATAACCCATTTCGTCTTCGAGAATGTTCGACAGAAGCTGACACGAAATCAGGTTGCCGGTGAAATCACCTTCGTGCACGGTCACCCTATCGGCGGCCTGAGCCACAGATACGCTGCCGATACACCCGGCCACAGCCAGGCCGACAGATGCTGCTATTCCAGTTAAAGTCCTTGCCATTATGATTTCCTCCATGTTGTGTTGGCTATTCCAGTTAAAGTCCTTGCCATTATGATTTCCTCCATGTTGTGTTGGCTATTCCAGTTAAAGTCCTTGCAATGATGATTTCCTCCATGTTGTGTTGGCTATTTTATTTACATCCCGAGCGCATTGCGCTGTTTGGCCACCCATGCATGACCCAACCGATCCAGAATGATCGCCAGAAACGCAATTCCGAGTCCGGCGGCAAGACCGGCACCGGTATCTGCTAGTGACAAGGCGTGGAACACTTTTTGCCCAAGGCCAGTTCCGCCGATCAATGGCGTGATAACTTGCATGGCCAACGCCATCATAACTGATTGGGTGACACCAATCATTATTGCCGGTAGAGACAGCGGGAGAATAACCTTTGAGAGCGTCTGCAAGCGGGTTGATCCGAAAATCCGTGTGACTTCCATTGTTGTGGTCGGGATCTGGCGGAGTCCAAGAGATGTCATCCGAACGATTGGCGGCAGGGCATAGACGACAGTTGCTATCACCGCTGAGACGACATTGCCACCGAAGAATAGAAGGACCGGCACCAGATAGACGAAAGCAGGCAGAGTCTGCATCGTGTCCAAAATCGGCTTAAGCAGAGTCTCCACCGTGTTGCTGGATCCCGCCCATATCCCCAGAGGGACACCGATAATCAAGCATAGCAATACCGACACCAAAACCGACGCGAGCGTAAGCATCGCATCATCCCAGATACCATTCAGTGCGATGAACAAAAGCATCAGTACACAGGACACGGCAAAGCGCCAACCCAAAGAAATCCAGCAGACAAAAGTGAGCAACGCGATTGAATACCACCACGGCATCCCAGATAGAAAACTGCTGAGAGGGTTCAGGAAGTACAGGTACAAGACGGCTCGGATACCTTTGGTAAAGGCGATGAACGTCGGCTGAACAGTAAGGTATTCAACAAGTTGATCCACCGGTTCACGAAAACTCATCATCAGCGCGTCAGGGAAACTGTGGATGTCGATGATCATGCCATCTGCGAGGTTGATCAGGATCAAAAGCAGAATTCCTGTGATCAACCATGGATGCTCCGAGACAACAATCCTGGTCGTCTGCTGCGCACGCTCGCCAAGTGGCTTTAAAATAAAACCAAACAACTCGCCAAAGATTGTTGTGATTGTGCGCCCCACCTTGTCGCCAACCATGAATATCGTATTGACAATTGCTTCAAATCCTCGGGCAAGCATGTACTTGTCCCAGCTCTGTGGCAGGATATGAAACGGATTGCTCGCATAGCGGATACCAGACCGCTCTGCAGAGTCCTGCATCCCGTGGGACAATCGATCCAGCAAAATTGCCATTGTCACAATGCAAAGACCTGCCTCGAGCGACAGGCCAACATTCAGTTTGCGAAGAGCCTGCCATACCTCGTAGCCGAGGCCGTTTGCACCGATGAATGCGGCGAGAACGACAAGCCCAAGAGCCATCATGATCGACTGATTAATCCCTGCCATAATGGATGGCAGTGCCAAGGGAATCTTGACTTTAACAAGCGCCTGAACGCGGCTGGAGCCGAATGATTCCGTTACCTCACTCAATTGCGGTGGAACCTGGCGAATTCCATGGTTGGTCAACCGGATGGCCGGCGGCATCGCATAGATCATGGTCGCCAGAATGGAGGGTGGCCCGCCGATCCCGAAAAAGAATACGGCCGGGATCAGATAGACGAAAGCAGGCATTGTCTGCATCACATCCAGAATTGGTCGCAGGATTTTTTCCAGTAAATCACTTTGAGAGCTGAGGATTCCGATCAAGATGCCGAAAACAATGGAGAACAGAACGGACACGATCATCAGCGCCAGCGTCTCCATGGCTGCATCCCACTGATTAAAGATCCCCCAAAAGACAGCGCAAACGAAGGCCAGTATTCCAAGGCGCATGCCACCGAAGGCAAACCCCATCCAGGTAAACACAAAAACCACTGCCACCCATGAAGAATCCAGCAATAGGTCTTCAATGGTTTCAAGAAAATCTCGGACGTAACCGGCTACGGCACGTGTGAATCCCAGAACTTTCTGTTTGAGCCAGGCCTCGCCTGCATTGACGGATTCAGCGAATCCGAGCCAATCAACCCAAGCCTCGGGAACTTTGCCTGCAAGCCCGCTGATCATTGAGATGGCAACAGAAACTGCCAGAACAATTAGAATGAGTGCTGGCCGTTTCCAACGCGCAGACATTGTTGGAACGTCGGGTGGGGAAATCGTGTCGCTCATGCCGCACCTACACCTCGGATCGCATTGCATTCATGACGATCGAACGATCGATCTCACCGGCCAACTGCCCACTGTCATCAACAACAGGCAGCGCTGCATCGCTGTGGATCATACGGTCGATCAGTGTTTCCAGTTTGTCGGTCGCTTTGACCAAATCAGAATTGTCAAACAGCGCCTGCGCTTCCGCAGACACTTTTTCACGCATGACCTTGCCAGCGCTCAGCACCCGGTACCTGGGCACCTCCTCGGCGAAATCTCGGACGTAATCATTTATAGGATTTGCGACGATCTCTTCCGGTGTACCGATCTGAACAATCTCGCCATCTTTCATGATGGCTATGTGATCCCCCATCTTGATCGCTTCCAGAAAATCATGCGTGATGAATACCATCGTCTTCTTAAGCACGTTCTGAAGCAGCTTTACCTCATCCTGCATTTCACGCCGGATCAACGGATCCAATGCGCTAAAAGGTTCATCGAACACCATGATTTCCGGATCGACAGCTAGCGCCCTTGCAAGTCCGACCCGCTGCTGCATTCCCCCGGACAATTCCCGCGGAAAGTGATCAAACCAACCGTTCAGGCCAACAAGGTCGAGTGTTTCGTGCGCCTTTTTGGTCCTGTCGGCCCTTCCCACCCCTCGGATTTCAAGGCCATAGGCTACATTCTCAGTCAGCGTTCTGTGGGGAAAGAGCCCAAAATGCTGAAAAACCATTGAAATCTTGTGCCTGCGAAACTCTCTTAGCTCAGCGGACGACATGTCGATCAGGCTCTGCCCGTCGACAAGCACTTCACCGCGGGTAGGCTCAATCAAACGGGATATACACCGCACCAGCGTGGATTTGCCACTTCCCGATAAGCCCATAACCACAAAAGTTTCGCCCTCACTGATCTCGAAAGAGGCGTCGTTGACACCAATGACATGGCCCGTTGTTTTTTGAATTTCCGCCCGGTCCAGCTTTGAGAGGTCACCTCGGAAGATTTTGTCCGGTTCGGGCCCAAACACCTTCCAGATACCCGAGCACTCAATCTTTTTGTGATCGATAGTCATTGGCATGGATTCCTTATTGTTAGCATTAACTTACTTTTTTATCTTCTTCTCGGTCAAGCCTATGTTAAATTTAAATATGCAACAAAAACAGTAATATAACCTTATTTGCTATCAATTAGGGTGATTTCCAGTGAATTTATGAGCGCTATTGACGTTTAAAATATAAGTAGTAACTTTCTTTAAATCTGAACCGAATCACTTTAAAACCAACAGGAGCTGATTCAAATGAAAATGGCATCCAATACAGCAAAAACCGGAGCCGGGCGCGCCATTGCCGCCTATATTGCAGCATTTCAAAGCCTGGACTCTGACGCACTGGCCGCGTCTGCAGGGCGAAACGGACTTGTTGAGGTCCCGTTGATCAAACCCAGCCGCCTGTTCGGCCATTCAGAGATCCGGCGCGGCCATAGCGCGGCTTTTCAGGTAATCATCAAGGCAGAATTCGTCTCGGACAAGGCCATGGCTGAGTCCGATGATGCCGCAATCTGGTTGGGAACGCTGAACATTCAGCGCAACACAAGCGCGCCCGAAAGCCATGAGATTGGCATCGTCGCGCAGCCGGGCGATGACGGCGCGAGCCGTATCAGCCTTTATTTCGATTCCCGCGGCATTCGCCGTTGGGCAGATGAAACCATTCTGTAAGGGGTCGAGAAAATGAACGCTTTTGAAGCATTTGAAGCCTATTGCGATGCGTGGGTTCGTCACGACACGAACGCGCTGGTCGAACTTTTCACTGAGGACGGCGTGTTCACCGCCTCAAGCCTTGATGCCGATGTCGTAGGGCACGACGCGCTTCGCCGCGAGCTTGACCATGTATCGAAATCTCATGAGAGCATCGAAACCGAAACCCGGATTGCGATTGAAACCGAAGACGGTGCCTATTTTGAAGGCACCTATTCCGCCAAGCTGATCGGCACTGGCGGCAGAGTCGACGGTGCCCCAATCCGCGCGGACTTCCGCTTTGTCGCCGAGATATTGATGCAGGACGGAAAGATCGCACTGTTGCGAGAAATCTATGACTCCCGTCCTTTCTACAATGACGAGCGCCTTCGGTTTTTCGCCATGAACCGTCGCAGCCCATACTGGCAGGGAACCGTTGACGCAAAGTGCAACGACTATTCTGTGTACAACAACATGTACTTCCCGATGGTCTACAGCCGCGCACCTTATGAGGATTACGCAGCAGTGCGCGAAGGCGTCACTCTTTGGGATGTTGGCCTGGAACGCCAGACCCAGTTGAAAGGCCCCGACGCCGTCAAGTTCCTGGATTACCTGTCCTGCCGCGACATGTCCGCCATGGAGCCCGGCGACTGCCGCTATACGCTGCTAACGGATGATCAGGGTCTTGTTCTTTGTGATCCGGTCGTCCTGATGCCAGAAGAAAACGTTGTGTGGCTTTCGCACGGCAACGCCGACGTCACCCTGTGGGCACGTGGCATCGTGATGAACTCTGACTGGGATGTTGAGGTTAGCGAACCCGATGTTGCGCCGGTACAGGTTCAGGGTCCGAAATCCATCCATGTGATGAATGCGCTGTGCGACAAGCCTATTAATGATCTGAAGAACTACAAGTGCTGCATTGCAGAGGTGGCTGGCCAGAAGGCCGTCATTTCCCGCACCGGCTGGTCTGGCGGCTTCGGATACGAGATTTTTCCTTATGGCAGTGACCGGGCTATGGAGCTGTGGCAGGCAATTCTGGATGCGGGTGAACCTTATGGCATCAAAGTGACTGGTCCAGTTCTGCATCGCGCGATTGAGCGCGGCGTGACCGACACCGGTTATTATACCGCCTCGGGCATGAACGCGCTGGAAGAAACCAGCAGCCAGTTTGTGCATCTCGATAAGGAAAGCGATTTCATCGGCAAAGCGGCACTCCAGAAGGTCAAGGATGAAGGAGTAAAACGTCACTCGGTTGGCCTGCTGATCGAGGGTGAAACCCCGCGGCTGGAATGGTATTGGGATTTGAAAGCCGGTAGCGGCAAAACCGGCGAAGTGCGCTGGGCCATTCACTCATTCGAGCTGGGCCGCAGTATTGGGATCGGGGTGGTTGATATCGACATTGCGGTTGGCGAAACCGTTGAAATCACTCATCCTTATGGAACCGTGAACGCCGAAGTCACGACAATCCCCTTCGTCACGCGCGGTGCCTGATTTGCCAGTGGTCAGGCGGGTTACCCGCCCGGCCACCTCGTCTTAACAAGGATGAAACCGATGCATGTTCTTGTCGTTCTGGCCCATCCCGAACCGGGCTCTTTTTCGCAAGCCGTAGCTGATGCCTATTGCAAGGGGGTCGAGGCCGCCGAGCACACCTGGGAGCTGGCTGATCTTTATCGCGAGGGGTTCAACCCGGTGATGAGCGAGCGCGATATGCAGCAGTTTCAAGGTGTACCCATGCCTCAGGATGTTCTGGATGAACAGGCCCGCGTCGAACGCTCTGACGCCATCTGTCTGGTCTTTCCGATCTGGTGGTACGGTATGCCAGCAATGATGAAGGGCTGGCTGGATCGTGTCTGGTCTGCTGGCTGGGCATACGCTTGGAAGCATGATCCGGAATACAGTCTTCTTGAACCTCGCCCAATGACCTACCTGATGCCGACAGGTGCATCTAAGAGGTTGATCGAGAAATATGGCGTCGAAGATCGATTTGATCACATCCAACGCTATGGCGTCATGGGATATTGTGGGGTTGACCCGGTCCGTATTCATAACCTGCTCGATGCGTCAAGTGAAACCCCTCGGACGCAGGGCGTTCACGAAGAACACCTCAAAACCGCGTATCAGTCGGGTTTACAGGTCTTCGCCGGAGATGCCTACAACGTTGAAAATTCGGGGGGACGGTGAGGCCTGCCATATCCCCCAATTGGAAAGCTTTAGATTAACACACTGGAACCATTAACGTTTCTGAAATTAACCACTCAGGGAAACGCGCCAAAGGAGGAGATGAACATGCCACAAAAGGAGCCAAACATGTCAGTAGAACAAATAGATACACTTGTCATCGGTGGCGGCCAGGCCGGCATCGCAATGAGCGAACACTTGGGCAAAGCTGGTATCAGCCACTTGGTGCTAGAGCGCGCCCGGATCGCCGAACGCTGGCGCTCGGAGCGCTGGGACTCCTTGATGGCCAATGGACCAGCTTGGCACGATCGGTTTCCAAATCGTGACTTTAATGCGCATAAACCCGATGCTTTTGTTTCCAAGGAAGAAATTGCGGATTATCTGGTAGATTATGCTACGCAAGTTGGCTGTCCAATCCGGGAAAATACAGAGGTTACTAGTCTGAGCCGCAAAGAAACCGGTATGGGATTTGTCGCCAAAACCTCTGTAGGCGAGATATCAGCTCGCTATGTGGTTTCAGCAACAGGCCCGTTTCAACGCCCACTGATCCCACAGATCGTCCCTAAAAGCGCTGGAGTGAAACAAATCCATTCAGTCGACTATCACAATCCGGAAGAGTTGCCGAAAGGTGCGGTTCTAGTGGTAGGCTCAGGTTCATCTGGTGTTCAAATTGCCGCTGAGCTGCTGGCAGCTGGTCGCAAGGTCTACCTATCCGTTGGCAAGCATGATCGTCCACCACGTCGTTATCGAGGCCGCGATTTCGTCTGGTGGCTGGGGGTTCTCAACCTATGGGATGCCGAGTTTACTCCGGGAACCGAACACACAACAATCGCTGTTACTGGATCAAAGGGTGGCTACACGATCGATTTTCGAAATCTGGCGGAATCTGGTGCGACACTAGTAGGGCGCACAAACGGATTTGACGCGGGAAAGATCAGCTTTGCAGGCGATCTCATCAACAGCATTCAAAATGGTGATATGAATTATCTTGCCACACTGGACATGGCTGATGCCTTTATTGAACGCAACGGGATTGACCTTCCCGAGGAACCTGAGGCGCGCAAGATCGGACCTGATCCCGACTGTATCACCAATCCGCTTGTTGATCTCGATTTGGCCGATGCGGGCGTAAGCACAATTCTTTGGGCCACTGGCTATGGCTATGATTATGACTGGCTTGATGTGGACGCGTGTGATGAAAACGGCAAACCAGCGCATACGCGCGGTGTTTCGACTGAACCGGGGTTTTACTATCTGGGCCTCCCATGGCTTTCACGGCGCGGTTCATCCTTCCTTTGGGGGGTCTGGCACGATGCAAAATTCATTGCCGATCATATCGCCAAGCAGGAAGGATATCTGGCCTATCAGGGTTCGGCCGAACGCTTGACCGACACGGGCTAGAACACCTGAAAAAGAAGGAAAAGAACATGGTCCATACACGGATTAGAAAATTTAACACCGCCGACACCTACCCAGAGCAAAATCTGGACAACGATTTGTGCCAGGCCGTTATTGCGCGCGGTGCTACGGTATTTTTACGCGGGCAGTGCCCGCAGGATTTAGATAAAGCTGAAAACATCACCAGCAGCGATCCTGTCGACCAAACGCATAAAGTCATGCAAAATATTGCACAACTGATTGGTGAGGCGGGTGGTGAAATGGCGGATCTTTGCAAGGTCGTAGTCTACATCACAGACACCCGTCACCGTGAGGCGATTTACCGAACTATGGGGAAATATATCCAAGATATTCAACCCATTTCAACAGGTCTTTGCGTGACCGCGCTGGCCCGGCCCGAGTGGCTGGTTGAGATCGATGCCACCTTTGTAATCCCAGAATAACGAGCCGGCCATGACCTTTTCGATCGTCGCACGCTGTTCGGATACAGGAAAATTAAGACGTGATATTACTTTAAAAAGTGGTGCCCGGGGGCGGATTTGAACCACCGACACGAGGATTTTCAGTCCACTGCTCTACCCCTGAGCTACCCGGGCACATACGACAAAATATCGTAGGTGCGAAGTATGTATGGTAAAGA
>Ga0315330_10002814_pt1 | contig 11977 bp, 6 predicted proteins | sample M140m34915metaG_FD_203453 | JGI IMG/M metagenome (GOLD analysis project Ga0315330, IMG submission 203453) | Ammonia-oxidizing marine archaeal communities from Monterey Bay, California, United States - M1 40m 34915 | ecosystem: Environmental > Aquatic > Marine > Intertidal zone | place: USA... | reverse complement strand
CGTCGGGCCCGCCCTCCTCGCCGCCCGCGCCGCTGCCGCCTGCACCCAAGGCCGGCTACTCGCCGCCCCCCAGCCCTCCGGCCGTGCCGCCTCGTCCGCCAGACCCGCCGGCGCACCCTCCTCCGCCCACGCCGCCGCCGCCCTCGCCGCCTCCACCCTCGCCGCCGCCCTCGCCGCCGCCGCCCTCGCCGCCGATGCCGCTGCCGCCGCCCTCGCCGCCGCCGCCTTCGCCGCCGCCCTCGCCGCCGCCGCCCAGCCCGCCGCCGCCCTCGCCCGCGCTGCCGTGCGCGCACGCCACGTGCATCACCGGGCTGCCGAGCGAGACCGCCGCCGACGAGATCTGCGCGCTGCAGCTGGGCATCGCGCCCGACATCCCGTGCTTCGCGCTCGAGGACGCCGTCAACAGCGTCGAGGGCCAGCCGCCGCGCTGGCAGGCGTGCCAGTGCGCCAACCCGCCCGGCGCGCCGCCCGTCGCGCCGCCGCCGAACGCGCCGCCCAGCCCGCCGCCGTCGCCGCCGCCGCCGTCGCCGCCGCCCAGCCCGCCGCCGTCGACGCCGCCGCTGCCGCCGACGACCGAGTGCGCGCCGCTCGGCCACCTCTGCGGCGGCGACCTGCCGGGCGCCGGGCCCGACTGGCTCGCGGCGCGCGAGTGCTGCGAGCCCGAGCACAACCACTGCGAGGTCCACAACTTCACCTCGGGCTCGCTCCACATCTGCACGGCGACGCCCTCGCCGCAGCCGCCGCCCTCGCCGCCGCCGCCCTCGCCGCCGCCGAGCCCGCCGCACCCGCCCTTCCCGCCGCCCGCGCCGCCAAACGAGGACTACGCCAAGGAGACGATCATCACGATCGAGGCCGACGAGGAGGACGTCGAGGACCTCACGCCCGAGGAGATCCAGGAGGAGATCGAGGACCAGCTCACGACGGTCATCTCGGTCGGCTACCCGAACAGCACGGTGCACATCGACATGCTCTTCTCGCCGCCGCCGAGCGCGCCGCCGTCTCTCGTCCTCGTCGAGGCGCCCTACCCGCCGCCGTCGCCGCCGGACGGCGTCCTCGTCGAGGAACCCCACCCGCCGCCGTCGCCGCCGGACGGCGTCCTCGTCAAGCCGCCGAGCTCGCCGCCGCTCGCGCCCGGCGAGGTCGCCGACGTCACGCGGCGGCTGAGCGACGCGCTCCCCGACGACGCGCGCCGGCTCCGCGCCGCGCTGCGCCTGCAGCGCCGCGACGAGCGCCGCGCGCACCGCCGCCGGCGCCTGCAGCTGGTCACGGCCGCCACGACCAACGACACGTGCAAGGCGACGACGACCATCAACATCACGGTCAACGTCTACTCGGCCGTGGCCGAGGGCATCGTCTTCGAGGAGATCGGGCTCACGCTGAGCAACGGCACGCAGGCGATCCACGTCTGCGGCAACGTGACGCAGTCGGAGCCGGCCGACCTGCTCGTCGGCCAGCCCTCGCCGGCGCCGCCCTCGCCGCCGCCCTTTCCGCCCTCGCCGCACCCTTCGCCGCCGCCGCCTCCGGGCGTGCCCGCGGGCACGGTCGTGGAGGAGGACGCCACCAGCCTGATCGCCGGCATGGTCGCCATCGGGTTTGCCGAGGTGCTGGTCTTCCTGGTCGCCCTCTTCCTCGTGTGGCACGCGCTCTTTGGCGGCGGCGGCGCGGCGGCGGCGGCGGCGCTCGTCGACGACTGCCAAGACTACCCGATCTACGCGCACGAAGGGCAGGGCTGGCAGGGCCAGCGCACGCGGCACGCGCCTCGCGACGGGCCGCTCTACGACCGGGCGCGGGCCGCAAACGCCAACGAGTGGCGCTACGGCACGCTGGAGGTGTGTCCTCGCTGCCGGGTCGCGCACACGGGGCCGTGTCCGCGTTAGCCGGTTTGATAACGCTTGGATGAGACCGCGTACACTAACTAACGCACACGTACACGCGCACGCGCACGCGCACGATGCCGCGCGGACTCCCCTCGCTGCTCGCGCTCGCGCTCGTCGTCGGCGCGACCGCAACCGCGCCGCCGCCTTCGACGCCGCCGCCTTCGACGCCGCCGCCCGCGACGCCGCCGCCAACCTCGCCCACGCCGAGCCCGCCGCCGTTCCCGCCGCCCAAGCCGCCGCCGGTGCCCCTGCCCCCGCGCGCGCCGGCGGCGGTGCGCTCGCGAAAGAACTTTGACAGAGCGATGCAGGTGGGGACGGCGCTGCTCGTCGGACTCGCGGTCGTGCTCTTCCTGGTCGTGCTTCCGATTATCGTGTGCGGGCTGTGGGGCGTGGGCGGCGGCGCGCTGTGGGGCGACGAGTGCAAGTCGATCCCGTTGCACCGCCACGACGCGCTGCTCAAGAGCTGGAAGGCGCACGCGGAGTCGCATGTGCGAGCGCACCAGGTGCGGCTGGAGCGCGGGCGCGACTGCGAAGGCCCGGACGGCCGCGTCATCGTGGCGCCCCCGGCGCCGGTAGTGTGGAAGAGTGAGGGCGGTCGCGGTCGTGGGCGAAGGTGACGGTCGCGGAGTTATAGTGTTACGAAGCTACGGGGTTACGGAGTTACGCATTCACGCTCACACGCTCACACGACCCGGACACGGGCCTAGCTCGCGCTGGAGGGGCCCGGCTCGCCGCACTTGGCGGCCTTGGTCTTGACCGGCTGCGGCGATTGCGGCTGCGAGTCCGGCCGCGGCCGCGTGCGCGGCGGCCGCCCGAGAGGGAGCGCGGGCGCGGGCGCGGGCGCGGGCGCGGGCGCGGGCGCGGGCTCGGCGTCGTCGATCAGGATGGCGCTGTCGGTCTTGGTCTTGTCCAGGTGCCACTCGTCGCCGCGCTTCTCTTGCGTGAAGACGGGCGCGTCGTCGCCCGTGGGCATGGGCGGCGGGGCGTCCGCCGCCGCCCTGGCCGCGCCTGCGCCGGCCCCGACTGCGGCCAGGCCGGAGGAGACGGTGGCGGTGGCGCCGTGCGTGTTGCGCACGTGCACGTTCGTGGCGAGGATGACGGCTTGTATGTACTCGTTGAGCAGCTCTATGCGGTCCTTGATCAGGGGGCGCGCTTTGGTCCACTGGTTGACGGTGTCGGGCGACACGCGGCGGTCTCTGATGCGCACGACCCACGGAGCCGCGTCGATGCCCGGAAGGTTCGTGTACGGCATCTTGTGCACGTCTTGGTTGAGGCGCGTGCCGATCGTGCGAGTGCGTATCTTCGAGCCGTCGCGCAGGACGGCGAGGAGGGCGTCGTTGAAGAGCAGAAAGTCTTCGGGGGGCACGACCCCGACCCTGCGGAAGGGTTCCGTCGTCTGCATCTCGCAGAGCCGCACGAACGACGACGCGGCGTAGAGGCGCTTGGCGAGCTCGACGATCGCCGCCATCTCGTTCGCGTTCCAGCCGGCGAGCGCGCCGGCGATGCGGTCCCACTCCGCTTCGGTCATGCGCGCCAGGTGGTTGTAGCAGAGGAGGGGGTCGAGTCCGACGCAGCACCGCCGCACGAAGAGGAGGCGCCACCGCTTCGGCAGGTCGCGCCGCAGGGTCGGCTCTATCGAGTCGACGCGCTCGTGCGCCCTCTCGGACGAGCTGAAAAAGTGGAGCGACGCGGGCATGTACGAGGTGAAGAAGCACGCGCCGTTTGGCGTCCTGTACGTGTTGAGCTTTTTGAGCGTGGCGGTGCACTTTGTGGCGCAATAGATGTTGGCGTGGGCCTTGTCGTGGCAACTGCGTAGACAGTCGATGGCGGCGTCTTCTATGGTCAGCGGCGTCGCGACCGCCTCCGTCGCGCCGTTTGCGACGTGAGTCTCGTAGACGCCGTCCTGCAGCTTGAGCACGCGCTCGCCGTCGACTCGCGCGAACGTGGCCACGCGGCGGACGGCGGCCACGAAGTCTTCCTTCATCTTTGCGAGTATGCGGGACCGACTGTTCTCGCAACGGACCGCCTGAAGGAGCGTCCTGTTGCGCTCGCGCTGGAAGGCCTCGACAACCTTGGGCAGCGTGGCGGGGGCGTTCGCGTGGATGAGGCACGCGACCTCCTTGTCGGTGATGACGTGGCCCGGCAGCCGCGGCGCGGGCGCGGGTGGCGCGGGTGGCGCGGGCGCCGGCGCCGGCGCGGGCGCGGGCGCGGGCGCGGGCGCGGGCGCGGGCGCGGGCGCGGGCGCGGCCTCGTCGACCTGAACGGCCTCGGGCTCCATCCCCATCATGACCATGTGCTCCTCGCCGACCGCGTGCTCGGCACACTCCACCCCGACCCCCACGAGAGCGCCCGAGGAGGCTCCCCACGGCCGCGGCCCCACGCGCGCGGCCTGGTTGAAGCGCGCTACGAGGTCCTTGCCGTCGTGGTCGAGCGCGTGGCACGCGCGCACCAGCGGGTGGTCGAGCGAGAGCGCGCTGCAGACGTTGGCCATGGGCACCACCGTCGGCAAGTAGCGGCCCTCGCTCGTAAAGGCGTGCTTGACCGCGAGGTTGAAGTTGGCGCACCCGAAGCAGCTCGTCGTGGCCGTCGGCGACGGCCCGCCCGTCTGCGTCGGCTCGCCCCAGAGCAGCCGGATCCGACCGCGCCTGATGGTCGTCTTGCACCTGCGGCACTTGGTGATGCCGGACGCGGGCGCGGCGAAGAGCGCGCGCTGCTTGCCGGCCCTGGGCATGGTGCCACGCGCGCTTTCCCACACCGGCCCACAAGCGGCAGCCGCCGCGCCGCGGCGCGCAAACGGCGTGGCAACTGCACGAAGAAACGCGCCCCTCCACGAATTATATAATACATGCACACGCGCGCGCACGACCCACGCGCGCGCCCTAGAGCTGCGAGGTGACCCGCAGCATCGGCTGGTACCGCGGGTACTGCGCCCCGCTGCGCAATCGAAAGGCGCCGTAGGCCCTCGAAGAGAGCGCCGTCGAGCCGGTCGTGCCGGTCGCGTCGTGCACGGGCATCGGCTCGAGGACCTTCATGTCCATGAGCCGGCGCACCTCGGGCGAGAGAAAGGGCGCGTCGGTGATGACCTGTTCCTTTTCATTCGCAACCTCCGCCTGGGTGGCCCCAATGCTGTCGACGGGCGGTCGGTTCTTGTAGGCCGAGTAACCCAACCAGCCGATCAGGATCAGGGCGAGCAGCGTGAACGCGAGCGCGCCGATGAGGTAGGTTCGTCGCACCGTATCGTCGGGGTCCTCGGACAGCGAGTTGTCGTAGATGTCCTCGCCGATGAGCGCGCGCGCCTGCACAAACGGCATGATCGCGAGCACGACGGCGCCGACGAGCCACAGGATCGTCCACTGGCCCCCGACGCCGTTGAGCACCCAGCGCGAGCGCACCCAGCCGTAGCAGCCGCCGATCCAAAAGCCGGCGTAGACGGCGCTCATGCAGTCGGCGCCGTACCGCTCGTTGATCTCGGTCGTCGACTTCCCCGTCTTCGCGCGCGAGAGCCACGCCTGGCCCGTCTCCTGCGCCTGCAGCGCAAAGAACGCCAGCACGCCAATGTTGAAGAGCAGCAGGAGGGCGGGGATGACCGTGTCCATCTTGGGAAGGTAGCTCTTGGGCTCGTCGCCGTCGGCATCGGCGTCCTGCGCCTCCTTCTTGCGCTTTCGGAACCCCGTGGCCGCGTTGAAGACGAAGATGAAGAGGGGGAAGACCGATACCGCCCCGACAATCGGACCGAGCGCCGCGGGCGGCAGGCGCGTGTTGCGCGGCCGCGTCCACGTCGTCACGTAGGGCCCCGAGGTGGGGTGCGGCCCGTCGTACGCCCAGTCGGTGCACGACGTGGTGATGGGGTAGTGCGACTGCGTCCCGGGGTCCACAAAGATCAGCCACCACCCGGTCGCGATCCCGGCGAGCGCCGCGACAAAGAGCGGCCACTCCGTGCCAGGCCGCACGAGCTGCGTCGTGGTGCCGTCCTTGTCCTTGATCAGCCCGATCTGCGCGCCGATCTGGATGACGAGCGGCACGAAGGCGCGGCCCGCAAAGTAGCCGATCACGGTGCCGAGCACCGTGCCCCAGAAGGCCGTCATCGCGAGGCGGTACGCCATGTACGCCTCGAGCCGCCACACGCGGTTGTGAAAGCGCGTGTGGCCGATCGGATTCAGAAAGAGGCCCTCGATCAGCGGCTGCGCGACAATGTGCCCGCCCACCTCGGGCCGCGCGTCGACGGCAAACTCGGAGACGGGGTCCTGCACGCCAAAAAGTTTTTCCTGGTTGAAGAGGCCAAACTGCAGCAGCTCGGCGCAGACGTCGGTGACCATGTCCTTGACAGTCGTCCCACTCGGATCGCCGCGCGTCATGGGCGGCGCCGCCGAGGGCGGAGGTGCGGCGGCGATGTTGGCGCACGACTGGCCGTCGGCCGCCGTTTGCACCAAGGACGCGTACGCTTCCATTGGGGTGTCGGTCAAGTCCGCGAGGTCGCTGGAAAGGGGGGCACGCACGTCGTTCCCGACGATGCCCGTGCAGAATAGGTGCGCGCTTCGATCCTTGTCCGGGTCGTCCGGGTCGACGCCGTAGCGCATGCACTGGCCATGGTTCTCCGTGCGGTCGACGTAGCCGATGACCGAGAGCGCCATCAGCGCGACGAACATCTCCTGCGCGTCGGGTAGGTCTTCCGTATTCCCGGCGAGCCGCGCCAACGAGGCGGGGCTGCCGGCGCGCTCGAGCACATCTTTGATCAGGTTGTAGTTCATGCACCGATCTGCCGCGCCCTCGCTCGAGTCGGCGAGCAAGAACGGCCGCTTCCGCGCGGGGAGACCCGCGAAGCAGCCGCTGTCCGCGTCGGGCGTCAGGTCGTTCGCGTCGTTGGCGTCGATCTGGCCGCCCTGCGCCTCGAGCCACGACTGGTACCGGTAGAAGGCCGGCGCGGCGGTGACGTACGCGCGCGCGATGCGCTCACGCCACTCGCCGTACACCTTTTGCTGCCGCTTGCTATAGATGCGCGTCTTGGTCGCCTCGTCGCACATGGCCTCGTCGATCTTGGTCTTCGCAGTCGCAAACTTGTCGGTGCTCGTAATCGGCGGGTGCATGTCGTTGTCGTCCATGAGCGTCGCGATCATGTAGGAGTAGCGCGCGCGGTTGTAGCCGTCCGCGTCGTAATCTTCGGGCAGTTGGTAGGCGCTGCCGTCGGGCTTCGTGCTGCCGTCGATGATGCCGTCGTCGTTCGCGTCCGCATTCTCCCACTCGACGTAGTTCAGCCCGCACAGCGCGCCGTGCATCCGCTGGTACCAGCCGTTGTCGCCCGAGTAGCTCGCCGTGAGGAACTGCGTCGCTTCGTTGTACTCACCGACCGAGTGCAGCAGGTAGATCATGTCGGGCGTCGGCAGTCCGCACGGCACCGGCCGCGTCTCGCACGCCGGGCACGACTCGGCGTCGGCGGCGCACTCGGCGCACTGGCCCACGTGCTTGATCGACGGGTTGTCGGTGAGGTCGTCGACGTGCTCACGCAGCGAGTAGGTGCCGAGGTAGACGCTCGCCCCACACAGTATGAGGTACACGATACTGCTCATGAGGAGCACGACATTGGGGGTGCGGTACTTGGCCCAGTCCCGGAGTGTCCGCGCCATTGTCGAGCGCGCGCGCGTGCGTCGCGCCTCTGCGCCTCTGCGCCTCTGCGTCCTCGCTGCCTAGCCGAGTGCGCTCCGCGGGTTATGGCCGCCGCCCGCGCGGACGGCGCGCCGCCCGCGCGCGCGCCCGGATAACCCGGAGGACGCCTCGGGCAGAGTAGCGACGACGCGTGGACGGCAGCAGCACTGACGCCCCGACGCCGGCGCTGGCGCCGACGAGGCCGCTCCGATGATTCGTGCGTGCACCGTCTGCGCGGCGGCCGTCGCCGCGCTGGCCGCGGCGTTCAGCATCTACTTTTTGGCGCGCCCGCGCCCGGGGCCCGCGTCCCAGCCCGCCGCCCCGCACGCGCGCGCACGGGCCAACGACCGCCGCTCCCGCGCCGTGCGCGCAGGTCATGGCCCTCACCAAGTACCGCACCGACGACCTGATCCTCGCCACCGAGACGCCCGACTTCACCACGCTCGGCACGTGCGTGGGCACGATCAGCCAGGGCCAGCTCGACATGTCGAGAGAGCTCAAGGGCGACACGGACTGCAACGACGAGCTGCGTAGCGACTACGTCGGGCGCGCGCTCGCCGCCAGCGTGCACGGGCTCTACTGGGTGTTCTACCACAACAAGGCGGCGGACACCGACTTTGAGAGCCCCGGCGCCGCGACCGTGCTCATGGCGGAGACCGACGGCGCCTACCACTACCGCTTCGGCGAGGTGCTGCGCTACACGATCGCGTCGACGGCGATGGCCGGGTGCCGGTCGTGCGCCGGCATGACGGCGGGCACCGACGACAACAGCTACGGCAGCCGCTTCGCGAACGCGCCCGCCTACGCCAACTCGAAGCTCGCGTCCGCGGCCATGTACCCCAGAGTCAACCGCACGGCCGCCTACGACGCGCTCAGGATCGTCGCGGGCCAGAACGTGCCCACGTCGTGCGACGTCATCTACGGGATGACGGGCGCCGGCGACGCCGAGGGCGGGGCGCTCGTCGGGCTCGTCTACGCCGACGACGGAACGCCCTCGGGCGCCGACAACGACGACAAGGCCTACGCGCGCGAGTACCACCGCAAGCTCATGGAGAATGACCGGAGCGGCGACGACTGGCCGATCGCGCCCATCCGCGGCGCGTGCGGCGACGACGACATCTACGCGGGCGTCTCGGCCGACCTGCAGCCGCCCGAGGCCACGACCGTCGACCGCGACCACGCGGAGTGGTACGGCTCCATGCCGCCCGAGTCGATGGTGCTCGACGCCAAGACCAAGCTCGTGCTCTACGCGCACTGCCTCGCGCAGTTCCGGTACGCCTCCTCGGGCACGACCATCCCGTACAAGGGCAGCTTCGGCATCCCGCTGCCGGGCGAGTACGCCGGCCCGAACAAGGACTTCTTCTACGACCAGGTCGACGGCTTCGACGTCAACAACCTCGCGGGCAACTACACGATGCGCGCGCGCATCTACCAGGGCATGCGCTTCGGCTACTCGGTCTGGGCCTACGTCCCGATGATCCTCGCGTCGACCTTCCTCTGCGCCGACTCGATCGTCTTCTTCCTGGCCGAGGCCGCGCTCCCCTTTGTTCTGCTCGACTCGTTCTCGTACACCACCAACCCGCTCGTGCAGGCGCGCAACTCGCTCGTCATGGCCGCGACGCGGCGCTCCTCGCGCATCAAGCGGCTCATCTTCGGCCTCGTCCTCGTGCTCGGCTCGCTCCTCTTCTGGGGCCTCTTCTGCTTCCTGCCCTTTAACAGCCTGTACGAGTCGCGCATGCCGCGTCCCTTTTGCGAGTACACGACCGCCGCGCTCGGCAACGACGGCGCGGGCGCCGACGCGGGCTCGGCCTGGGTCGGCGCCGACCAAGACCACTGGACCGACTGGCTCTTCGAGGACGTCGGCTTCCGCGGCTCCAAGGGCGGCTGGAAGGCCGACTGGGACGCCTCGTACTACGAGTTCTCCACGGTCATCGCGCAGGTGATCATCCTCATCGTGCTGCCGCTGACGACCACCGGCGTCTTCAACGTGTGCAACCGCTGCCGCATCGACGGCAACGGCGTCAAGAACAAGGAGGTCGACCAGGGGACGATCATGAACACCGCGAACACCGTGACCAACGCCGCCAAGTACCGCTTCCACATGCAGGTGTGGATCCCGCTGCTCGCGCTCTTCGCCCTCGCCATGATCGTGGGCCAGTCGGTCTCGGGCGCGCGCTTCGGCATGGCGTGGGCGCAGGGCATCGTGGGCCAGGAGAAGAACGCCGACGGCTCCGCAAAGTACAACCCCGTCTTGCTCGCGGAGCAGGTCTACAACCAGACCATCGCGACCATCATGCTCTGCATCTCGCTCGGCCTGCTCGTGGGCACCGCGATGCAGCGGCACCTGATCGGCGGCGTGGGCTGCTTCGGCGCCTTCTTCTTCTTCGCCTGGCTCGCGCTCGTCGTCGTGTGCGCGCTGCCCCTGCTCGTGATCGCCTCCGTGCGCTCGCTGTTCAACCCCGACGAGGCGAACGAGGACTGCTCCAAATATTTTGGTGGCGGCGTGGACGACTTCGCCCACGGCGCGTGCGAGGCGCGGAACTGGACGTTCGTCGTCGCGGGTGCGGGGATCGTGGTCATCGTCGGCATCATCACGTGCCTCGGGTTCTTCGAGGCGCTGCAGCAGCTCACGCGCTCGCGCGTGCGCGAGAACGTCGTCGCCCTTCCCGGAGGAACCTCGACCGAGCACCCCTTCTTCGACCGGCGCGTCGCTGGTATGCAGAGCGGCTACGGCAAGGTCTCGATGGAGGACCAGCACGTCCTCGGCGGCTACCGCTCGCACGACGAGGACTTTTACAATTTCAACACCAAGACCAACGGGCAGGCGGCGGCGCAAAAGCTCTTGTATGCGCCGCGAGTGTCCTTCGACATGGGCTCGACGACGGGCAAGACGCCGGCGCCGTGAGGGAGCGCGAGCGCGAGCGCGAGCGCGAGCGCGAGCGACGACGCAACGCGGGGAGGGGGCCGGGGGACGGGGCGAAGGGCGGGGAGGAGGACGAGCATGCGCATGCGCCGCGGCGGCGGCGCGCGGACGCCGTGTGCGGAGGGTGTTTCTCGTGTTAAAAAGACGGGAGGACGAGAGAGGCCCCCCCCTATCAGCCTATCAGCCTTTCAGCTTGTGCCGCACGACGACGCACGCGGTGGCCGCGGCGCTGAGCGTCGCGAAGACGAACGCGTGCCACAGCACGTACAGCAGCAGCATCACCAGCGGGTGCATGCGCTCGGCGCTGCCGCCCACGACGGTGCGCGAGTAGAACAGCGGCACGCCGAGGGCCTGCTCCACCTCAAAGGCGACGCGGTCCTCGCCTGGGTCGACCACCGTGCACTCGAGGCCCGAGCTCAGGTGGTACGCGCCCAGGTCGCGCTTCCAGTTGGGGTAGTGGCGCCACCACGGGAAGGCGGTCTCGACGAGCAGGTACACCGCGGCGCGGCCCTCGAACGCGTCGATGGAGTTTTGAAGCGAGTTTGGGCCGAGGCGGATCCCGGGCCCGGTGTACTTGTTGTGGTCCGGCGAGCTGGCGTTGTACGAGTCGCTCATGCGCTGCATCTGGTCGCGCAGCACAGGGTGGCCGGGCGTCGAGGCGGTGAACGACTGGAAGACGCCACCCGCGCCCATCTCCTTGACCGTCACGAGGTCGGCGTGCCAGTCGTCCAGCATGTAGGGCCTGAACCCGACGGGGACCATGTCCGTGTCGAGGTAGATGCCGCCTTCGTGCAGCAGCACGGCGGAGCGGCACATGTCCGACTTGTACGGTCCAAACGGCTCGGTGAGGAACGCGTCGGCCAGCACGGGCCACCCCGTGTCGCGCAGCAGCGCCACGCAGGCGGCGTCGTCGTGAACGCTGTAGGGCAGGCCGAACCGCTTGATGATCGCGCGCACGTTGTTGACGTCGCCGGCCCAGACGGATTTGTCGGGGGGCAAGGGCGTTGTCCCGTTGACGTGCGCCTCAGTAAACACGGCGACGAACACGAGCTTCTTCGGGATGGTGCCGTTGGGAGCCACCCACCCGCTGGCACTATTGATGCGCGCAGCGTCGTCAAAGCCCAGGTCCTTGCGCTTGGGCCACTGGCCGTGGACGATCATCAGCGCCACGATGGCCAGCGGCAGGATCACGTTGCGGCGGCGCGTCCAGAGCGGCGGCCGGGGCCGTTTTGCAGTCGCCTCCGGAGCGAGAGCCAAGGCGGTGTCGTCGTCTTCTTCTTCCAACTTCATGGCATCCCTGCAGTTCATGCGTCGGCTCGCGTGCCGCGGTCGCTGGTGGGCCGGCGCACATGCGTATTAAACGCAAAACGCAAACGTTAGCGCGCGCGCGCGCTAAGGCGCGCGCGCCGCTCGGGCGGCATCCGCGCGCGTCCGTGCGCGTCCACGCGCCGGATGGTCCCGGTCGAGGTGCTCGGCGATGTCCGCGTGCGCACGCAGCAGCACGTCGCCGTGCGGCTCAACGACTCCGACGCCCTCG
>Ga0315330_10002812_pt1 | contig 11986 bp, 17 predicted proteins | sample M140m34915metaG_FD_203453 | JGI IMG/M metagenome (GOLD analysis project Ga0315330, IMG submission 203453) | Ammonia-oxidizing marine archaeal communities from Monterey Bay, California, United States - M1 40m 34915 | ecosystem: Environmental > Aquatic > Marine > Intertidal zone | place: USA... | reverse complement strand
AAATCCGGTATTTGACTATTTAATTTTGATAGCCCAAACACAAATAAGCTATAAGGTCCCAATTTTTTGGTGCCTGAAGTATTTGGTTAATGTTTTTTGGATTTAAAATTGATACCCATCCAAGACCTAGTCCAAGTGCTCGAGCATGAAGCCATAATTGTCCGATTGCTAAAACAGTCGAATACCTCACTGTCTCTGGCATTGTGCTTCTTCCCAGTCCTTTTCCTCTTAATGGAGTTGTCTCTGAATAAACTGCTAAATGAGACGGTGCCTCAAGCAGTCCTTCTAGTTTTAATTTTAAATATTCTTGCTTAGTTTCCTTCTTATATCTTTCCGCTGCTTGTTTATTCTCCCGTTTGAATTCTTCAAAAATCGCCTGTCGTGTTTCTAGTGTATTGATCAACATAAATCGCCATGGCTGACTATTACCTACGCTAGGGGCTTTGCAGGCAAAAGACATAAGTCGTTCCAAAGTATCTTGATCTATAGTTGTATTTGAAAAACTCTTGACATCTCGGCGCCATAAAAACAGCTCTTCGAGGTCATTAACGAATGTCTTTTCAAATTCTTTATTCAATATTTTCATCTCTGGAAAAAAATGAAGAAACTGTGCTTTACAAGCTTATTTTCCTATTTAAGCACAGCAATAAATTAAATTATTAAATAGCTAATCTTGATCTCATTGATTTAGACCTATTAGTATTTATATCTTTGCCATAAGGCAAATCGATTGTTTAAAAAAAGAACTTCTTAAGAGTGTTTTAAATGACTGAACTTACGAAACAATCTCCACTAACGGCTGACCCACAGCGTCTAAACTTTGGCCCCTACATGTGCCTGGCAGATGAGAAACTAAAGTTAATTTCTGTATTTGATGACCTAAAATATGACCGTTCAGATTTAGATATGATGTCTCCAGCGATGCGACAACATGCTATAAAACATTTAAAACCCTTGGAATTCAAACAAGTTTCGGGTAACGTTTTGCTTCATAAAGATTCAAATATTCGGTGCTTAATTCCGAAATTTCATGCTTTAGGAGCCTCGCCGTTTGATATTATTCGATACACTCCGCGTGAAAAGGGTGATTTTTATATTCTGACACCTACCCAAACTGCTTGTCAGTATGTAGATCATTATTCTCTTGATGAAGCCGTAGAAAAGGCCAAGGCATTGATTATAAGGCAGCCTATAAATTTGTATAAGATCTTAGACTATCTCGAGCATAAACCCAGACATCAAGAATTCTCAAAAGCTATTGGGCATTTACGGTTAATACAGCGCGAGGCTGTCGCATCAGAACCACTCAAAACCCGCCGAGCATTGGGTAGCATGGTATAAACAGAATAGTAGATATTCAAATTTACAAACATCCCAGAACGATTATCAAATCGTGTGACTTTGGCGTGCGAATACTCAATATTTTTTTCAATTAGTTTGATTTCCGATGTTACTTTGATAGACCGCGAACTTTTTCGCATCGAAAGCCAAAGGCTGAATGGGCCCTCCCGCATCATTTATAACTTTAGCAATACAGGGGGTTTTTTAAGAAATTCTTAAACACTTTGTTCATAACAGGAAACTCGTTTGGAAGGTCTATTCCACCGAGTAGTGCATTACGTATTTGTGGGACGATAAAACAATCTTCCAATGTTAAGTCATCACCAACAGAATATCTTCCTGATGTATTGGATATGATACCTTCAAGCGCACTAAACTCTCTTCGAATAAAATGCAATCTTAGTGGATGGGATGTTGGTGTTGCCTTGACCATATCCCAGTCACTCATAGTCTGAATAATAAATGGAATATTTTGGTATGGTTGCACGTCGGCTGCTATTATCAACATTATGCGTTTTACCTCCGCTTTAAGCCACCGATCTAGAGGTAACAATAGGTTTTCTTCTCCATCCTGTAAGTCCTCTATAAAATCAATAATCGGACCTGATTGAGTCATTTTTCGGCCGTCTGGAAGTAATAAAACGGGTATACGCACTTCTGGGTTAAACGCGGTAAGTCCGGTGGTCCCAAGCGCGTTGGTTATTGGGTCTCCGGGAGGCATAGTGAATACCATTATCCCCCGGCAATCTGTTTCTAACCCCATTGAAACCAGACCAGCTGCACTTTCGGAAACACCACGACATGTTAAATAAAGAGTTACCCTCATGGAGGCACTACTCGCAGGATGATAGAATAAGCGTAAGCTTTCTTTGATCATTTTCTCTCATTTATCGTTTATGAAAGTAACAATTTTAGAATAATCCTATTCTACTTTAGAATTAAAAAGATCGTATTTTCATACTAACCTTATGTTGCGAGCCTTTAATCAGATAACGCAACCTCGGGGTATAAATTATGAAATTTTTAATTTTAGGAGCAGGGGCATTAGGCGGTTATTACGGTGGACTTCTTCACAAAGGTGGGGCTGATGTAACGTTTCTAGTGCGACCTCATAGAGCCGACCAATTAAGAAACGAAGGAATAAGAATAAAATTGGTTAAACAATATTATCATGCTCCCGTAAAGGTCATGACAGACGATATACTAAGTGAAAAATTCGATGTAATTTTCCTAACGTGCAAAGCTTATGATTTAGAGGCTGCCATCAAATCTATCACTCCTGCAGTTGGAGATGGGACTGTTATTTTTCCCATATTAAACGGCGTGAACCATATCGATATATTAATCGATTGTTTTGGAATTGATCATATCTTGGCCGGGGTCACGCAGTTTTTAGTTAATCAAGATAAAAATGGTACAATACTTCCTACGCTTCATGGCTCTGGTGGCCAAAAAACAGTATTTGGGGAAATCAAAGGAGGGACCTCCAAAAGATGTGAAGATATTCTTGGGGCGATGAAAATAAATATGCCAGATACATCGATTAGTAATAATATCTTAAACGAAATTTGGTCCAAATTGAGTGGGGCTGGCCCCTCTTTTGCTGTTGCCAGTTTGCTACAAGCTCGAGCAGGTAAAGTGGCTGAAGCTGATATAAGCCCGTGTGTAGTCGAAAGTATTTTTGATGAAAGTTCCGCTATATGCGCGGCTGAAGGTTATCCAGCCCGTAAAGATATGAGACGCATATGTGTGAATGATCTTTGGGGGCAAAAGGGCTCCAATTATGGACCATCAATTTTAGCTGATATTGAGAATAGGCGGAAGACTGAAGGAGAACATGTAATTGGTGATCTTGTGCGACGTGCGAAGAAGCATAATATAGCGACTCCATTATTAGAGGCAGCGTTGTGCAAAATTCAACTTCATGAAAACAGTTTAAAATAAGAACTCTCTAAGCACGCATTTTACGAGAGATAGATTAAAACTTATAATTCGTAAAAAAAATATCAATAAATTTGTACCAGTTCGTTTATAATTTTGATCGTAAAATTGGGTTAGACAAATGAATACTCCAGAAGAAGCGATAGCACTTCACCAAAAGTCGATTAATGATCGTAATCTTGAAGAATATATAAAAACAGTTATTTTTCCATTTACGTATCAAAACTTTAATGGCACAGCTATTACAGTAGAAACACCAGATCAATACCGGGGGACATACCCCCCACCATGGGAGACGGTATTAAATGCATTCCCCGACTGGTTGACTACTGTTCATGAATCTGTTGTTGAGATTGTCTCGAGTGAATATTCAGCAGTCTATAAAATTACAGCTACCTGGCAAACAAGTAATAATGCCCCCCACAAACCAATTACAGCCATATGGATAGCGGCCAAAGCAAACGGTAACTGGGGGCTTCAATTTCGACATAATATGGGTACTTTATAGTGATTATTTATCGATATTTATGTTTTCAAAAAACTAACCAATAGTTAACCACAGAAATAGGAGCCCGAATATAAAGATTCCTTGTGTTACACTCATACCCATCTCATTTTAAAACAACGACCGAAAAACGTCTAATTTTGGCTCCACTGAGAACAATTCGTTTTGCGCGGTGATCCGTACTGCTCAATATCCCGACATCTTCGTACCTGACCATCACGCAATTGCCATACTTGTTCACCAGATGGAACTATAACATTACTGGAATTAATACCGAGACTAATCGGGTTAACATACGTAAAAACAGCGGCTAAAATCATAACACTAAGTAAAAAAGCAGCAGGCCAACCCAATCTAGTCATTTATGTCTCCAAGTATTATGCGAAAGGCTTACGGGAGGAACTAGTTTTATTCGAAGAATAATCAAATTGGTCAGCTATTTCTAACATCGCTTTATTATGACAATTTGTATTTTTTTTGAAAGCCATTCCATACTTTACAGGTGATTACCGTCAATAATTAACTTCATTAAAAAAAGCTCTTGGGGTTATCGCGTAATTTTTATAAAGATATAATTTCATTTGGAGATCATCTGGTGAATTCATCACTAACCCCTATCGAAGTGCAGGCCCACTTACATCATCAATACTTTATTGGACTACAGTTGATGGTTTCGGTAGAGAAGGGGGCTAATGTTGTAGGCAATTGGATGTTTAATTTATTTCGCAAACAACATGAAGATAAATTTTTATCCAGCTTCAACAAACTTGGCCTTGAAAACCTCCCGCATGCGGTCGCATGTGCTAAATATCACGTCCTTTCAAACGGTGTAGGTGGGGTTAGAGTTGAATACATAGCCGAGACAGATAAGAAAGCTTGGATACGGTTTCGGTATCCCAGGTGGATGTACGATGGTCCGGCAATTTGCGGAATCCCAATAGAAGCAAGCCGCGGGTTCTTAAAGGGTTGGTATGCTCGAAACGGAATATCATTGCAAAACCCTCGTCTGGGATTTGTATGCGTCTCTGAAGATTTAAGTGGAGATTTTGGTTTTTGTGGTTATTTTAAAGAATTCGAAAAAGATTTATCCGTGGAGGAAAGGCTTCAATTTTCTCCAAATGAAAGACCGCCACAATTTAATGAAGCGGATCAACCTATTCCTCCAAGAGAGCACTGGTCAGATGATAGATTAGCAAAAGCAAACAGAAATTATTCGATCGAGTTTTGTAGAAATGGAATAGGTGAGCTTCTTAGAGTTATTGGATTAGACGAAACCTTAAGGATTGGCAAACGTGCAGCGCGTCTAACAGGATTACAACAATATTCACACATGGGGAATTCACTAAATGCTATTGATGGAACTCCAGATGATGCTGCACGCTTTTTAATAGTAGCGTTAGAAGGTATGGGGGATACGATTAATCGTATTGATGAACCAAACCAAATTATTTTAAAGCAATCTCCTTTAAGAATTGTCCGCGGACTTCAAGGGAGTGAACGCGAGGTTTTATTAGCCTGTTGGATCGAGCTTTGGCGCGGGATTGTGCAGTCACATCGCGAATTTATGAACCTTAAAGTTGAAGATAAGGGAAACGGGCTAATCTGGTATCTTTCCAGCGAACAATAACCGACGTAAGATTATTTCTAACCGGATTAATTACGTAGTATGTTATCAGCCTGTTATCTTAACTTATACATCTGCTAATTATTACAGAAAAGGATTAATGCTTTTTTAAGCCCCCAATCTGTTTTAGTATTTAAAGATGTAAGAATGGTTTAATATTTTGTAAAAAAATTTTAATGGATAGCAGTTCAAATGAAACTTTATGGCAGTTTTGGTTCTCCTTTTACGCGCCGTGTAGGCGTCACTTTATTACTCTACAAACTCAAACATGAACATGTGGTCTTGCGAGGGAGTATTCCAGAGGAACTTGAACAATTGAGAAAAATCAATCCTTTAGCAAGAGTTCCTGCCTTAGAGACCGAAGATGGAATGGCATTGGTAGATAGTGTAACTATCTTAGATTACTTAGACCAACAGGTTGACTCAGATATTCTTCTTACACCTCGGGAAGGCGAGCAGAGAACTAAGATGTTAAACTTAATAGGTATTGCAGCAGGCGCTGTCGAGAAATCCGTGTCTTGCTACTATGAGGAAGGCGTAAACGCTAAACGCCCGGCCGATAAAGTTTATCGACCATGGGTAGATAAAATGTATGAACAAACTAAGGACGGTTTAGAAGCTATAGAGACACTTATTATAGGTCCTTGGATTATGGGCGATAGGCTTAGTCAAGCAGATGTTTCTCTAGTTTGTTTTTGGGACTTCATAAAAAAGCACAGACCAGAAAGTGCCCCGCGGCTAAATTGTCCTCAGCTAGAAAAAATTTCAGAAAAAGCAAACTTAAAACCAGAGTTCTCGGCTACTAACCCCGACTAATGCTTTTTAAAAATAATAATTGAATATCAAAAAAATAAAGCGTCCATCAGGAAAGTTGCGCTAAGCCGGCCGAACGTAAGTATAAGATTATATCCCGCCGAACTAAAGTCTTGTATTTTTGAAACACGCCGCTATTTAGCAAAATCATTCATTTTCACGTAAAAATCTATTATCCCGCCATTCGATAGCAGCGCCTAGTCCCTTTTCCCTTCGAATTTTAGAAAACTGCTCTTTTAGTGGGTCAGGAGCGGCGTTGAGAAGAATATCAAAATTTAAAGAACTCTTGAGTGCCTGATTTAAGCCCATAATCTCGTAGGAATTATTAATTGCCTTTTTTGTAAAATGAACCGCCCGTTGCCCTGCTTTTGCTGTCTTATGGCCTATTTTAAGCGCTTCACTAAGAACGACTTCATCAGGAACAACTTTATTAACTATTCCCATACTGAGCGCTTCGTCCGCCGTAATCTGATCTTCACCCGTAAGAAGAATATGTTTCGCTTGTTTTGGCCCGGTTATCCAGGGAAGTAACATCGCAACTATTCCTGTACCAAACCGTACCTCGGGTTCGCCAAATTTTGTATTCTCTCCTGCAACGGTAATATCGCAAGCCAGAGCTAACTCAAACGCGCCCGCTAAACAAAACCCATGTACGGCGGCTATCGTTGGTTTAGGGGAGTTCCAGAACTGCATTATAAAATCAAATTGAAGTTGCAGCTGTTTTTCCCAATCCCCGACGTCACGCATCTCACGGTTCGCAGCCGCTTTTAAATCAAAGCCCGGTGAAAAGGCCCGTCCTTGGCCGCGAACGATTATCGCTTTAACTGATTCATTTTTATTTAAATCATCTACCTTGGAAATCGTGTTTTCCATTAGTTCATTATCAAAGGCATTAAGCACTTCAGGTCGATTAAAACTCAGTACCGCCACAGAAGAGTCATATTCTATTTCTATATTATTCTTTGCCGACATCACTTTCACTTTTATAAATCGGATACTATTAATTGTTTGCTAACAATAAACCACCAACCATCTTGGTGAAAGGCACCAATATTATTTTAGAACGAATTAGCGAATTATTTCGTCGTAAACTCACAGAGAAGAAAAGGAAAGGTATCATAAAACGGAGGGAAATAAATGGTAGCAATTTCGGTAATTATTGGAAAACCAGATGCAGGAAAAGAAGATGAAGCTAAAGCAAGAATGAAACAACGTGCATCTATAATGAATAATAACGGTTTCACAACAAGAGTTGCAGAGGGGTTTTCTGGACCTTCTGCCGGATTGATAGCCGTTCAAGCCGCAACGGATAATTGGACAGAAATGGGTGAAGCATTAACCAAGTTGTCTTCCGATCCAGAATTCATTGAGTGGCAAACAAATCGCCGGAAAAATCCAATTGGCCACATGGTTCGACGATCAGGGCTGCGTACTGTCTTCGGAGTGCCTAAATGGTCGGATTTCCCCGTTTCATATTACCGAAGGTACACTATGCCTAGATCGAACTTGAAGAAAGCTTTGGACATCATCGGTGAAATCGATGCTATGACTACCGATGAATGGGCTATTAGTGCTGCTGTCCCAATCACTGGCGCTGATATGAATTCCTTCCTAGCTGCATATCAATTTAAATCCTTTGTAGTGATGGGTAAATGTTTAGACGAAATAGGGGTGTCAGAAAAGATGCAGGACATAGTTGCCAGGGCATCTGAGCTGGGGACCTTGCAAACAGCCGACGTTATGATAACGGTTTAACCCAGCCCTTATATTTGAGTAATAAGAATTATTATTTGCGGGACATTAGCTTGGATTATGGAGCAATGTCCCGCTTTTTTAATGACCTTTTGAGTATATTATTTTACAACTGTGTCTCACTTCGGCACTGAATTCACATGATTATAAGATATTGTTCCTTGCCGCAAGAAACGGGTCGTAAACTTTAACTCTATATTATACTTTCGTTTATATTGATTTGTAGCAGTGAAAGAATTGTCGATGAGCGTCGATCAACTCCATATAGATTATTCCCGAATTGAGAAAGCCATTGCCTACATCAATCACAACTTTAGAGAACAACCCTCGTTAGAAGAGATTTCCACTGCGGTGAATATGAGCCCATTCCACTTTCAACGTCTCTTTAGTGAGTGGGCAGGTGTTAGTCCAAAAAAATTTTTACAATACGTGAGCCTCAGATATGCCAAACACCTGTTGCAACGAAATACCACTTTAATGAATGTATCCAATGAAATAGGTCTTTCTAGTTCGAGTCGTCTACATGATTTATTTATAAATATCGAAGGAATGACGCCAGGCGAATTTAAAAATGGTGGTGCTGGTTTGACAATTAATTATAGTTTCAGAGAAAGTCCTTTTGGGAACATAATTATAGCATCCACAAATAAAGGTGTTTGCTATATCCATTTCCAAAACAATGAAAGTGTTGCCTTACGCGATTTAAAAGCCTGTTTTCCCAGTGCCGTATATCATCAAGCTGAAGACAAGTATCAGAAAGATGCACTATTAATTTTCCAAAAAAACGGGGGCCAGACCGATCCGATAAAATTACACCTTCGTGGTACACGTTTTCAGATTAAGGTCTGGGAGAGCTTACTAAAAATTCCAACAGGGGGCCTTTCAACCTATGGTGATATAGCAAAAAAAACTGGCAACCCAAAAGCTGCCCGTGCTGTAGGGACAGCAATAGGGGCAAACCCTATAGCTTTTCTAATCCCATGTCATAGAGTTATTCAGAGCAATGGAAAATTTGGTGGATACATGTGGGGAGCAGAAAAAAAGATGGCCATCATTGGTTGGGAAGCAGCTAAAACGAACCTAGGAAGCGCCTGAGGTAATAGATAGATAGATTGATAGCTAAAAATAGCAAAGTTCAATTTATTGTAAACTTCACTAAAGTATTTATTGTTTGCAAGGCTTAAGACATATGATCAGACACAATACGATAGATGACAATGAAGTGCTAAAAGCCATCAAAACTGGCCTAATACGGTATGGAGGTCACAGAAAACAGAGGATTTACGGCACACTGACTTGTAAATCCGGTAAACGCATGAAACGGCAAAACCGTGTATTTTTTAAAAATAGAAAAGATGCCATTAGCAGTGGTTACCGACCTTGTGGAAATTGTATGAAAGAGACATACCGAGAATGGACCTCTTTGAGCATCTAAAAACGCGGCCTAACAACCTACTACCCCGAGATGGGGAAGTGCATTATTACGGCCCAATTATTCCCCATGAAAAAGCCAATTTTTATCTTAACGAGTTAATGCAAGAGATTGAATGGAAAAATGATCAGGCTGTATTATTTGGCAAAACCATAATCACTAACCGCAAGGTTGCATGGTATGCTGATGAACCCTTTTCTTATACTTACTCCAAAATTAAGAAGACAGCTTTGCCTTGGACAAAGACGCTTTTAAATTTAAAGGATATTACTGAAAAAGAAAGTGGGGAAGAATATAACTCTTGTCTATTAAATCTCTATCATGATGGAAGCGAGGGGGTTTCATGGCATAGCGATGGAGAAAAAGATTTAAAAGAAAATGGAGCTATCGGCTCTTTAAGCTTCGGGGCTCAACGCAAATTTTCCTTTAAACATAAAAGAACAAAGGAAAATGTGTCAAAAATATTGGAACATGGAAGCCTACTCGTAATGCGAGGAGTGACACAGAAACATTGGGTCCACCAATTGCCAACAACAAAAACCATTCATACGCCTCGTGTTAATCTAACATTTCGGAAAATTGCGGTTCAACTACCCTAATAGACTTTAAAGATTTATTGGGGCATAGTTTTTAGGCCCTTCATTCTACTTTTAGTCATCTGCAACTTCTTTAAATTTACGAAGAATTTCTATTTGTCCATCCACTCCTTTGATTTCCCACATCGGATATAACATGGCCATATCTGCGCCCATGGACCGCCATTTATCTGCAGTAATTCCCCAGGACTCCGGATTATCGTCACTAAACCTCATCCATGCTTCAATCCCAAATTCTTCTCGTTTTCGTCCAAACGCTTCAAGATAAGTATACAGTTTTTCGACAGCCGCTTTACCCTCATCGTCTGGTGACAGTATTGGCATCCATCCATCACCAAGTTTAGCCGCCCGTTTTATGACGCTATCTGCTGATCCTCCAATCCAGATTGGGATGGGGCGTTGTTTAGGAGAGGGGACAATAGTTACTTCATTATACTTATGAAAGTGTCCTTCAAATGTAACGAGCTCTTCAGTCCACAGTTTGCGCAAAACCTCAATTTGTTCGGCTTGTTTTATCCCGCGAGTTTTCCATTCGCAATCCAATGCTTCATACTCGACATGGTTCCATCCAACGCCCACACCAAGTCTCAACCTACCCTCGCTTAAAAGGTCTACTTCTGCTGCCTGTTTCGCAACCAACCCGGTTTGGCGTTGGGGTAAAATTAAAACTCCTGACGATATCCTAATAGTTTTTGTCGTAGCAGCTAAATACGCCATAGTTGTAAATGTTTCATGAAATGGGGCAAATGCATCATACCTGGGGGTCCAGCCATTTCGAGCTGTCGCGCCGAAAACATGATCTGGCACCTCAATGTATTCATAACCCAGATCCTCCGCTGCTTGTGCCCAATCCCGAATTGCGGCAGGGTCATTACCTATTTGTACAGATGGGAACCATGCGTTTAATAACATAATATTTCCTCTCTAGTTGATGATGGATGTTAATCAGCCCCTCTTATTATTCGAAAATTCCTTTTTAATGTTCCGTGTAATTCGATGATAGCCCTTTGATATGATGAACTATTATAAGCAGTTAATGCTGTCTCATAAGTATCAAACTCAACAACAACGGTTCGTAAACCCATTAAACCATCTTCTATACCTATTTCTGTACTCCCAGCTATTATAATTTTACCATTAAATTCCTCTAGCGTTACCTTTGCTGCCTTAGCATAAGCGTAATACTTTGTTTGATCTGGTATATTATTTTGGGTTACTACCCAATAGCCTTTTGACATGAATTGAAGTTCCCATCTAACAATGTATTAAATTTGGTCAAGATCTGAGATATTTTCTGACATTTTTATAACTTATAATTGTTAAAGCTTTTTTATATTAAACGGATTTCGACTTATTAAACGCCAATCACCATTTCGGTCCTCTACTGTAAATATTGCATTAAATGTCTGCATCAGAGACCCGTCGGCATTGTAACGGGCAGCATAGATAAGAAAGGCGACTTTCTTGTCGTCCCCTATAATTTTAGTCATTTCTTTTAATTCAACTTTACTGCCTACCCACTCTGGTTTAGTAATTTGCCAATCTTCGTCTCTATATTCAGGTACGTCTTTTTCATCCAAATAAATCGATGGCATATTTGATGGCATGCCTACTTGATGGAAGGGTAAATGAATTGTATCGCGAAACCGCAACTCTCGTTCAGATCCAGCGGTTTTTATAGCGTCTTGCACAGCCTGTTCAGGGTTTCTTGCCATTTATTATTAACCTTTTGAAATCATTGTCACCAATTAAAAATATTTTCTTATATCCTCACCAAAAATAATCTTAAAGACTGAAAAATTATGATTGAATTTAATAATTTAGCACAATTTCTCGATCACGGCTGGAGTTGTATCAATCGTAGTGTCGCAGATACTAAATCACCTGGACGTTACCCTACACTAGCTACGGTATCTGAGGATTTATTGCCTGAAACAAGAACAGTCGTTTTACGAAAAGCAAATCGTAGCACATCCATTCTC
>Ga0315330_10002808_pt1 | contig 12003 bp, 9 predicted proteins | sample M140m34915metaG_FD_203453 | JGI IMG/M metagenome (GOLD analysis project Ga0315330, IMG submission 203453) | Ammonia-oxidizing marine archaeal communities from Monterey Bay, California, United States - M1 40m 34915 | ecosystem: Environmental > Aquatic > Marine > Intertidal zone | place: USA... | reverse complement strand
TCGTTTTCATAGAACCCACATCACCTCCTGAGGAAAATGGACAGATTGGTGCAGAGGGTGGCTCTGAGTGGTGGGATAAGGGCCCTAAGACGGAATAGTGCATTGGGTTTATTTCTCACCTCAATGACGGAGCATCATGAAGGCAATAGGTGAAGTCGAAGAAAAACTGGCTAGCAAGGCTGAACCAATCCTAGGATTCAAACCATCTTCTAAAATCAAGAGAGGACCGATTGGAATTCTAATCAGCATAATTTGCATAGTAATTGTTTTGTTGGAATGGAACCGTTCTGGCGTAATATAGGTTGATGCGGGCCAATAAAATTCATTTGCCGCTCACGCAGGATACTCCCTATGAATGAGTACAGCCTGCGAGATAAACTGATCACTGAATACATCGGGACCTTCTTCTTGACCCTGACCATCTGCCTAGTTGGGGTGTTCGAGTCTGGTACCTCTGAACTCGCCCCATTCGCGATAGCATCAACATTAATGGTGATGATTTACGCAGGAGGGCACGTCTCTGGAGCTCACTACAATCCCGCCGTTACAATCTCCATCTATCTCAGGGGTGCATGCGAAAAGTCTGCAATCGCCCCTTATATCGCCACACAGTTGGCAGCAGCAGTCTCGGCAGCAATCATTGCTTCAAATGTATTCGCACCGAGTGACTCGAGCGTTGGGGAATTAGAGATGGAGGCGTTCCCAGCCATGGCAGCAGAGCTCATATTCACATTTGCCCTTGCCTATGTGATACTAAACGTCGCTACATCGGAGACTACCGAGGGAAATGGATACTACGGGGCCGCCATAGCATCCGTAGTTCTGGCAGGGGCCCTCACTGTTGGTTCAATATCCGGGGCATCATTCAACCCCGCAGTCTCCGTATCCCTGATAGTGTCAGGGCCGCTTGGAGTCGGAGACTCATGGCTGCACTTCTTACCCCAAATAGCAGGTGGAATACTCGCTGCGTATGTTTTCAAAGCACAGCATAATTAGTGGGTCAAGATGAATCTGCCCGAGTAAGGCGTCCCGAATTTCAAGGATCGATTCTATTCCCTGCACAGAAACATAACCTTCCCGGGCAGATGATAAACTAATTGACACCACATGTGGGCATGCCCGGGCAATCGGCAGTAGAACTGTTTGGCGAGTGGGCCATAATGGGTAGGGACGAGGGAATGGAGCAGGGACATTCTCCTAGTGTAGAGGAGATTATCCATGCCGTAATCGGCAGGACACCAGGGAGGTTCTCAGCAATAGATGTCGGATGCGGGAATGGTTGGGCAGTTAGGAAACTGTCATCGTTGCCGGGATGCTATCGCAGTTCCGGTGTCGACGGCTCGCAACAGATGATAGACAAGGCAAGGTCAATTGACCCCGAGGGGGGGTATTTTCTGGGCAATCTACCAGTGTGGCGGCCAGAGGAAAAATCAGATCTAATAATGAGCATGGAGTTCATCTACTACTTGGATGATCCATTGGGATTCTTCCAGATCTTGAATGACGACTGGCTCTCAGATGGGGGATCAGTAGCATTTGGCCTCGATCACTACTTGGAGAACGAGAGTAGCGTCTCTTGGCCCGAGTCACTAGGGGTCCCAATGGCGACCCTATCGATCGAAGAGTGGCGAGATGGTTTGGAGGGTGCCGGATTCACCGATGTCGAGGCCATCCAAGTTCTCCCAAAGGAAGGCTGGTCGGGAACTCTAGTATTGATTGGGACTAAGGCTTAGTTGCGAGTCAGGAAGGGCTCCTGGGAACTCAGTTATTCAACTTCCACTATTTTCGTCGGAACTCCGGCAGACTCCGCCCTACTGATGACTATCCTAGTCCACTTGCTAGTCGGAGACGGCATCGCCAGGATGTGGGTGGCCGAGGTCAGAATCTTCTCGGTGAGGGAGTTGGGGGCCTCTCCCCTGTTCCTGTCAATCAGGCTCCTAAGGGGGTCATCCCACTCCTCCGAGAAGACGGCAATCGGAGTCAGGTTGTTGTCCGCCCACCTCTCTGCCATGTAGTCCACGCCGCTAGCCCCGCCGACGATTATCAGGTCCGGATAGTTGTTCTCGGAGATCCATTCCTCCAAAGAATCCTCGAAGATTTCGAAGTCGTAGAACCTGCTGCTGCCCACTATGGCGAGGTTGATCACGGACCCATCTTGATTCAGGTCCTGTCCACCCAATTTTTCGACTATTGTCTGCCCCGGCTCTTCCTTCATAGGCGCACGATGTCGGTTTGCATGAATAAATGCTGCTAATCGTCAATAGATTTGGCTTGCATGCGCCACTGCCTTTGTGCCTGTAATTTCACAAACGCAACTTTACGGGGTTACTCGACTCCTGTCCCTGGGGAAGAGCACTACCTCCCGTACATTGCCTGCCCCTGTTAGGACCATCAACAACCTAGCAACTCCGAGCCCCCAACCGGCATGAGGGGGAGCACCATATCGGAATCCGTCCGTATAGAATGTGAAATCTGTTGGGTCTAGCCCCACGTCCCTTAGATTCTGCTCCAAAACTTCCACGCGATGCTCCCTTGCCCCGCCGCTGGTCATTTCGTCACGGCCGAAGTTTAGATCGAAACCACGGCTCAACTGCCCCCCTTCGGACCCCTCCTCGCCTTGCTTGTGGTGGATGTAGAACGGCTTCATCGACATGGGCCAGCGAGGGATGAAGTGGAAGCCAGGATACTGTTCTGCTATGATATCGCAGTGGTGGCTCTCTATGTCGTCCCCCCACTCGATTTCTCCGCCTCCGGACTTCACAATCTCAATGGCCTCGCAATACGGGATGCGCGGGAATGGAAGGTCGGGAGCCTCAACAGTCACCGGTTCCTTGCCCTGTGTCCCCCTGTATTCGTTGACAACCTCAATCAATGGCATGTCGTTCAGGGCAATTTCGCTCCAGATGTGGTGAATCATCCTTTCCTGAACCCCCATGACGTCTTCGTCGTCCATCCAAGCCCCCTCTATGTCGAATGACACGAACTCGTTCAGATGCCTGTAAGTGTCATGCTTCTCAGCCCGGAATGCAGCCCCAATCTCGAAAACCCTCTCCAAACCGCCTAGAACCGCAAGCTGTTTGTAGAGCTGCGGGCTCTGTGAGAGGTATGCATCGGTCTCGAAGTATTTCATTGGAAACAGATTCGTCCCCCCCTCTGCTGCTGCGGCAATTATCTTCGGAGAATTGATTTCTTGGAAACCCTCCGTAATCAAGTGCTCCCTGCCATACTGGAGGACCTTGCTCCTGAGTTGGAACATAGCATTGACATGCGCCCTCCTTAGGTCCAGGTGCCTATTGTCCAGCCTCACGTCTAGTCCGACGTTGACTTCGTCAGTTACTCCCACTGGTAGTGGAGTATCGGCCCCTGCCAATATGGCCCCAGATGAAACACTCACCTCGAACTCTGCCGGGGGCAATGGTTCGCCTTCTGCAACCTTCGGGGGACGCTTCTTGGCGACCTTCCCCGTTACTTGGATCGTAGACTCCCTTGTTGCGGACTGGATGCCCTCGAACAAACCCTCTTCCATGTTGTCTTTCTTGAGGAATGCTTGGATTCGGCCCGTACCATCCCTTAGCATTAGGAAGCATATCGCCCCCCTGCCTCTGACTGTCTCTGCATAACCAGCGATTGTGACCTCTGAACCAACCAATGACTCTCCGTCTTCAACAACTTGTCCGATGGTGTGCGTCCTATACGACGTCGGTTTCCAGTTTGAACTGTCTCTCACGGTGCCACGTGACGGTCAGAGCATTTGAAAGGTTTCGAGTGTAACTCATTCTTCTTCGCTTGCAATCTTTGCTGAAATAAGGAGAAAAGCCGTGTGCCCCATCGGCTGATTCCCTGGCCTCACTCCGCCCTTGCTAGCCTTGGTCCATCTTCTCTCGATCATCTCTCCCCCCCATTCCACGATCAGCCCCAACCTCTCTACCTCGTCCCATGATTTTTCTAATTGCGAACTTGTCGGGCAGTAGCAGGCCAGCCTCCCTCCAATTCGAAGGAGTGGAACAATCTCCGTCAATACTGTCCATGGCTCCGCCATGTCGATAATTGCAGCATCTAGCTCGTCACAAATAGCCGATGCCTCGTTCCTCGAATTTTTCAGATCGCCTTCGATTAGGTGCCAGTTCGGGAATTCTGGGAGGATCTGCTCAAGCCTCCTCATGTTCGAAGAGCCAACTTCTGCATGCTCAATTCTATTCTCAACTGATATCAGAGTCCCTGATCCCCCTAGCACACTAGCTAGATGCATCGCAAGCCCGCCGGAACCATGTCCGCCCTCAAGCACCTTGGAACCAACCCCTAGTCCCATCCATGAAACCAGGAATCCAGCGTCCTTAGCACCGATGACCTGAGCCCTTCGGGACATGTTCCTCCTGGCCTCGGGCAGCCTCGGATCCACTATGGAAAGTGACTTCTGCCCCACAGTAATCCTATCTCCAACAGAATAACCCTCCAGCATCTTTTCCGCATCGAATCTTCCGAGCCCCTTCACCTTGACTTCCCCAGGTACCCTGTGGACAAGGTATGCTCTCCCATCGTCCTCCCTAAGTGCAACCCATTCGCCCATGCTCACTCCCCATTCCCGGGGATTGTGGCGGACGTTTCAAGTCATTCAATGCCCATCCAATAATTTCGCCCTATAGGGCGAGGAGAATGATTATACTGGCCTCACCTTCTCAAAAATCGATGACATCAGTCGTAAGACTACTTCTCCAACCCTCGTTCTGGGCATGCATAATAATCGCAACCACGCCTCTTTCCTCCATGATCGACGTCCCTGAGAAAGAAGATTTCCAGAGGATTGAACTTGAGCAGGAGGTCGTGACACGGTATGCCTCTAGTCCTGGGCACAGCGTCTTCGGGGAGTATGTTGGAGCTCATTGGTGCGGACCCTGCATGAGCAGCGCTTCCCCCTCTCTAGACAATCTGAAGACTTCCAATCCGGAGGATTTCACATTTGTATCATTCTTCGAGTCCAGTAGCGGGGGGTGGCCTAGTGACGGTCCAATCAATCGGCAATCCCACATCATGCAGGCATCATCCGGATACCCAACATTCTCGTTCGCAGACCGGCAATCGGGGTCGTGCTTCAAGGTTGGAGCCGGGGGAACCAACTACTACGACACGGACTTCTCAAACGGGGGTTGCATGAACGTATCCACCAGCGACTTCCAGCTAGAAATCTCGATGTCCCTCAATTCTAGCACCGATGAGGTCTCAATAACATTGGAATCAATATATGTTGGTTCCGACCCTTCAGTCGACGTATTCATCTATGGGGCAGTTACAGAGAAGGTGGGCGCTGACTCATACGACAACGGCGTCAAGCCACATCACAACTGGAGGGGTTGGCTACTCAAAGACGACAATTCCGGATTCCAGGATTTGACATTAACTCAGGGGATTTGGGAGTCGCACACATGGGTCGTACCTCTCAGCCTGGTTAGGGCAGGAGGGGGAAACACGCAGTGGGAGAATTTCTGGCCAGTTTTCGCACTTATGGACGGCCCTCACACATCTTACAATGAGTTCCTGGTGGCTATCGACCCGGACATGGGGCCATTGATCGACGTGGGAATCTTGGAGTTCGAAGTGGAGAATACAAACCAGATGCCGGGATTCATTCCGGGAGACATCCTACAGATATCAGCCAGGGTTTCGAATAATGGGGTCGAGCCATACGAGGAGGGGGGGGAACTCGGAATCTACATCATCAGCGGCTCGGATGAGGTCTACCTCGGAGGGCAGCCAATTGGGGCGATAGGAGTCGCAGGATCTTTCCTCCACCAGATAGATTTCGATACCTCGGAACTAACTGCAATCCCGTCCGGAGTATCCACATTCCGGGCAAAACTGTTCGACATGGGGAGCGATCGAAACTCCTCGAATGACTATGCCGACGAAGTAGCTTTGCACGACTTACCGCCAACTCCCTCCCAACCATCCGCAACCGGTTCAACAACCTTCGAAAGAGGGGATTCTGTACAGTTCGAGACGTCCGCCTTACCCAATGACCTGATTGACGATATTTATTCAATGACCCCTAAGATGGAGTACTCAAGGACAGGAGAAAACACATGGGGGTCCTCTTGGATATCGGATCCTGTGATGGAGGGTTCGGGTGCAAATACGATTTACGTTCACACCATACAGACTCCTCCAAATGCAGATTCTGGCAAGTATGATACCAGGGTGTCGTGGGAGGATGCAGCGGGCCAGCAGAGCGAATGGCTCGTCACAAGCGAGGCCTTCGAGCTAAGGAATGCACTACCCAGGGTGCTGAACAACAACGATGCTGGTTTCGTAGGCACGCCAACTGTGAAGATTGACGCCACGGAGACGGTTTCTCTCGTAGGGTTGGTCAGTGACGCCGAGACTCCCCTGTCCATGCTCTCCATTACCAGCTCAGACCCCGAGTTCAAGGGCTGGAATTCTGTTACCTCGCAAATTACCGTTCTCTTCGACTCCATTCTGGAAGACTCTACGGGCAACCCAATCCCCCAGGGAATCTCAATCTCCATCGATGATGGGGAGGACGTCAACAATGGCCTACTCCTGTTCAACGTAATCGAGAACGGGGCACCCAGATGGTCCCCAATTCCCACGCAAGCAGTCTTCGAAGGCGGATCAGCCAGCACAATTCTTACTGGATTCCTGTCTGACACGGATGAAAACGGCGATCCAGTGTCTCCATCAGATCTGTCCCTTTCCATCGTTTCTAACAGCAACCAAGAACTCGTCTACGTTTCTATTTCCGGACAAACTCTCACTGCAATTACTGCAAATGAGGACTTCAACGGTGTTGCAGAGGTCATTGTGATGGCAGATGACGGAGCAAAGTCATCCCAGACTTCTGTCGTCTTTTTCGTGATCAATGTCAACGATGCTCCAGAGGCAAATATCTCCAGTCTCGAAGGAATGACACTGAAGTCCGGAGAGCCAGTGTCTATTGGGATTCTCCCACTCATTTCCGACGTCGATGACCCGGACGAGGAGATTTGGGTAGATGTCGATACATCGATTCCGGGTTCAGCCCAATTCGATCATATCAACGGCGTCCTAAACATGATGTGGGAGGAGCCGGGCGAACACAATGTCAAACTAACTCTGATCGACAGTCACGGGGACTGGAGCTCATCGCAGTTCATCGTCACCATCCTCGATGCAAAGCCGCTATCATGGGAGTCAGATTTCGATCAGGGCGACCTCGATGTCATACTCGAGGACTTCACGGTCGGAAATAACCCTACAGTTACAATCTCCTACAGCGGGACAACTGCACTCGTCGATCCCGAGGTTCGGTGGTCTATTTGCAATGGGATCGTCGGAATCTGCCATTCAGCGGGTTTATCCGATGGTCTCGGCCCATTCCTGGCAACTTCTTCCAGTGGTTCTGGGCTCTCAATGGGTGACTACCTCACCCTGTCCGTGAAGGCAGTGGACTCCGATGGATGGGACAGATCGACCCCTGAGCAGATGGATATACTGGTTCCAACCACGAATAATCTTGAGCCCGCTGTCCCGGAAGTAGAGGATGATGACGATACTCGTGCAGACCAGCAGTCCGGCAGCGGCGACTCTGGCATTTCACCAATTGAAATCGTTGTTGCGATTCTTATCCTGATGGTTTTCATCGGCGGGGGGACGATGGCGGGGCTGTACTTCTCAGGAGCAATCGGTGGGAGCAGGCAAGAGGAATCCAAACCGCCCTATTCGGCACCTCAGCACTTTAGCCAACCACAACACGAAGAGACAGTTGACTTCGAGCAACAGGAAGCGACCCACCCTCCCCTGCCCGAAGGCGGGCTACCATCAGGCTGGACTATGGAGCAATGGAAGTACTACGGCGAGGAGTACCTAGAGAGGCAGAAGTAGGGCAGAATGGCTTCGGACCGCGCAGACGCACCTTCAAGAAGGTGCCACTAACAGGAAAGTCCCTGGGGATTGCCATGACGGAACAGGACCAAGCAGACGCAGAAGTTCAGAACCCCGATAATGATCCGCTCGACTCGTGGGAAGAAGGCTCCGCATTCGGGGTATCCGATGACTCCGACCCAGTATGCGAAACACCTGTCGACGAATGGATAGAAGGATTGGACATCGAGTCTACCGAGCAGGTCCCTATACCCCCGAAGCTAGTCGATCAGGTGATTGGTCAGGAAGCGGCTTCGATTGTAGTCAGGAAGGCCTCCGAGCAGAGGCGTCACATGATCATGGTTGGGGAACCGGGAACGGGGAAGTCCATGCTAGCCCGCTCGATGACCGAGTTCCTGCCGCCAGAGCAGTTAGAGGATATCCTGGTGTATAGGAATCACGAAGACGAGAACGAGCCGAAGGTTCGCACAGTTCCTGCAGGCAGGGGTTCCAGGCTAATCGCGGAGCGCAGGGCCCATGTGAGGCAGCAGAGGGAGAGGACCAACAGGACCCTTCTTTTCATCGCACTTGTCGTCGGAGCCGCCCTCCTCCTAGCGACCATCTCCTCTGGCGAGATCCTCACGTTCATTTTCGGCTCATTCCTTCTTGTTTTCGGCTACTTCTTCCTCAGGACTAGGCTCAACGCAGGCGATGAGTCCAACATACCCAAGCTTCTGATCAAGCATGAAAGGAGTGACGAGCCCCCTTTCATTGACGCAACCGGGACTCTGGCCGGTGCTCTTCTGGGCGACGTCCGGCACGATCCTTTCCAATCTGGCGCTGATCTAGCAACTCCTGCCCACGAGCGCGTTGAACCAGGTGCGGTTCATAGGGCAAACAAGGGCGTACTCTACATCGATGAGATCAGGATGCTTAGGATGGAGGAGCAGCAGGCACTACTGGTGGCCATGCAGGAGAGGGAGCTTTCCATCAGTGGGCGCTCGGAGAGGTCCTCGGGTGCTCTAACGAAGTCAGAACCTGTGCCAACAGACTTCATCCTAGTGGCTGCTGGTAACCTCGATAGCATCCAGAACATGCACCCAGCCTTGAGGAGCAGGATCAGGGGTTATGGATACGAGGTTTACGTAAACACCGATATGAAGGACACCCAGAGAAACAGGCGCAGGCTCATTCGTTTCATCGCTCAAGAGGTCAGGAACGAGATGACCAAGGGTACTGGCAAATCAATCCCTCACTTCGACAAGCAGGCAATTTCACTAGTTCTCAAGGAGGCACAGAGGAGAAGTGGCAGGAGGGGAAAACTATCCCTCAGGCTTCGTGAACTTGGGGGGCTTGTCCGAATCGCAGGCGACTTAGCAGCGGAGGAATCTTCCCCATTCACGCAATCAAAGCACGTTGTCAGGGCTAGGGCCATCGCAAAGCCACTGGAGCAACAAGTGGCAGACAGGTATCTGGAGAGGCAGTCTGAGTACGCCATGCTTGTGAACGAAGGGACAAGGATTGGTAGGGTGAACGGACTAGCCGTTCTGGGAGCGGATACTGGGCTGTCAGACTACTCAGGAGTAGTTCTCCCCGTGGAGGCCATGGTTACCCCGACTCAAGGACGATCTGGCCAGGTTATCGCAACCGGGGGGCTGTCGGACTTGGCCAAGGAGAGCGTCACCAATATCAGTGCCGTAGTGAAGAAACTCACGGGCAAGGACATCAGGGACTTCGACCTCCATGTCCAGTTCCCCGGAACTCACAACGTAGACGGGGACAGCGCATCCATCACAATGGCAACTGCAATCATCAGTGCATTCGAAGGGGTGCCGATAGACCAGAACCTGGCAATGACAGGTTCCCTTACTGTCCGCGGCGAGGTACTCCCGATAGGCGGGGTTTCAGCTAAGATTGAGGCGGCGGCCAAGTCCGGAATCAAGCGTGTCATTATCCCGAAGTCGAATATGAATGACGTACTAATTGACGAGAAGTACGAATCCCAGGTTGAAATCCTGGCAGTAGACTCACTTGACGAGGTACTAGAGTACGCACTAGTCGGAAAGGAAGAGAAGGTGAGTCTGGTTGAGAGGCTAGCCCAGGTAATCGACACAATATCTACGGGGACTGACAAGCAGCCATCCGCGTGATCACTAACCAATTCTTGAAGTGCCACTTCCCACAGCAGTGTCGGTAGCCATGCCTTCCAGACAACGGTCCCCAATGGGAATTTTGTTCCTAGTAGTACTAGTGGACATGCTCGGGTTAACTCTAGTCATCCCCTTTCTCACATACTTCGTACAGGATTTGGCCTCAGCAGAGGGGATAGTGGACGCTGGCAATCGTGACTTCTGGGTCGGCATTGTGATTGCAACGTACTCCCTTGCCCAGTTCATCTCCACACCGATCCTGGGTGCGATTTCGGATCGCATTGGAAGGCGCCCTGTACTTATGTTCGGTCTTGCTGCGAACTCGATTTTCTTCATCGTCTTCGGTCTTTCGGGAAGTCTTTCGATGGCAGTCATCGCTCGCTTCTTGGCTGGTGCGGGTAATGGGAACATAGCTGTGGCTAAGGCATACATTGGAGATATCAGCGAAGACGAAGAGGTAGCCGCCAGAATGGGGATGTTGGGAGCAGCATTCGGTCTCGGATTCATGATCGGACCATTCATCGGGGGGATTCTTTCGGACCCAGCAACGGGCTTCGGCGGGCCGTTCGACAGCCAGTTTTGGATGGACTACCCGTATCTATTGCCTTGCATCTTCTCCAGCGCTATGTCTGCTATAGCCCTCATGCTCGCCATCTTCAAGCTACCAGAGAGTCTGCCTCCAGAATCTAGGTCGGAGTCTAAGAAGTCGCCACTAAATCACCTCGGAGAGACATTTTCAAGAATCACTTCTGTTATGCGGATGCCGATCATAGCATCACTGGTAAACGTCAACTTTCTGTTCCTAATTGGATTCACCATGATGCACGGGACTTTCATCCTCTTTACATCGATGGACCCAGAAAGCGGGGGTCTCGGATGGAGCGAAAGGGACAACGGCTGGGCATTCGCATTCGTGGGCCTTCTGGGGGTAATTGTCCAAGGGGGGATGATTAGGCCCCTGACGAGGAGATTCAGCCTCAGGGGGATGATGATCGTAGGGACCGCTCTCGCCGGTCTGGGAATCTCCAGCATCCCCTATGCGTCACCTGAGATCAGCTGGCTCATCTTTGGCTCTTGTGCCGGTTTCGCTATCGGAAATGGAATCTTCATGCCAATGCAGGGATCACTTCTGACGTTCGCAACTAAGGACGGGGGCTACGAGTTGGGGACAATAATGGGCGCGCAGGAAGGCCTCGGCGCTCTGGCCCGTATCATAGGCCCTTTCCTCTCGGCAGTAATCTGGTCATCTACCGTAGAGGGGTCGGGCCTCTGGTCTTACCACACGTGCTTCAGGGTCTCTGGACTATTCTTCCTAGTAGCACTTTTACTCCAACTCCGGTTACGAGCACCCGGAGGGGCTAACGCCCAAACAGGAGGTGCCTGATTTGACCATACCAGCAGTTGTCGCTCATGGGGGGGCAGGCGCAGGCCCAGAGAGGCTGGCAAACGTGGAGAGGGCTGTTGCGATAGCCGCTGGAATCCTAGAGTCGGGCGGATCCGCCGTGGAAGCAGCAGTAGAGGCGTGCGTAATTCTGGAGGACGACCCCGCATTCAATGCAGGATCTGGTTCTGTCTTCAGAACCGATGGGAGTGTACTGCTGGATGCCTCCATCCAGGTTTCAGACGGTAGGATGGGCTTCGTAATAGCAATGGAGGACACCCCAAATCCAATCAGAGTTGCAGCCGATCTTCTTGACGAGGAAATAAACGGCCTAACCGGGGAGGGGGCGAGGACTTGGGCCGACGCCAAGGGATTCGCCAGGGCCCCTGTGGAGGGGAGGCCCCCATACAAGGGGGCTACCGATACCGTTGGTGTGATTGCTCGCGACCGTTCGGGGTCCATCGCTTGTGCAACAAGCACAGGAGGCTGTAGCGACAGGCCTCCAGGGAGGGTCGGAGACGTGCCATTGCCGGGATGTGGTTTCTGGGCCCAAGAAGGAGTCGCCGTGGGGGCGACCGGAATCGGGGAGGCAATTACGCGAGGGATGATTAGCTACAG
>Ga0315330_10002807_pt1 | contig 12008 bp, 13 predicted proteins | sample M140m34915metaG_FD_203453 | JGI IMG/M metagenome (GOLD analysis project Ga0315330, IMG submission 203453) | Ammonia-oxidizing marine archaeal communities from Monterey Bay, California, United States - M1 40m 34915 | ecosystem: Environmental > Aquatic > Marine > Intertidal zone | place: USA... | reverse complement strand
CCCCAAAATCGACCCAAAATTATCACCTTCGAACCGATCAGACATCATTGCCGGCATTAATGCAGCTGTGGCGGAGTACCCCACTCCCAACAAAATAGCATAAATATAAGCGCCAGCGAGGCTGCCGACACTGCCCACCATGAGTAGCACCAAAACACTTAATACCATGATGCCGATGCCGCTAACATAAACCAGTTCTCGTTCTATGTAATCTGACATCCAGCCACCGCCAGTTTTACCAAAAATGCTAGCGATACCAACAAGCCCGACTATTCCTGAGGCTGTCAACGCCGCAATGCCGTGGTCTACTAAGTATGCAACCTGATGCACGTGCAACGTCTGGGAACATACGCCACCAAAAAAGAATGCACTAGCCATATACCAAAATTGTCGACTCTTTATCGCATCAGCAAAAACAATACCATGGCCATTTTGCACACGATTGGCGCGAGTACTTACTGGAACAGAGATTTCTTTGTCCGAAAGTGGGTTTGAGTTTTTCAGTAGAAACAAGGCAGAAGGCAATATCACGATGATACTTATCAGCGCAAAAATCTGAAATGTAATCCGCCAACCAAACGAATCAATAAGGAATTGGCACAACGGAACAATAACCAACATTCCTACTCCAATACCCGAGCTCACAATCCCAAGCGCTAGTCCGAGTCGGTGCTGAAATCGTTTTTGCACGATGACAACGGAAGGCGTCCATCCGCAGAGAGAGACAGACACTGACGTGAATAAGCCAAATGTAATATATAAATGCCAAACCTCCGTAATAATACTATTGGAATAGAGCGCAAACGCTAACGTGAGACTGCCAAGCGCCATGATTAGCGCTGGTCGGATTCGGTCACACAAAAAGCCTACCAAGGGATTCATACAACCGTGCACTATCGCAAACAAAGAGAAAGCTCCTGCTAGTGAACTCCGGCTCCATCCGAAATCATCTAAAAATGCCACCAGAAATACGCTGTATGCGTACCAAATGCCATAAGCAATACCAATTATCGACGCCAGTAAAATGAGCGTAATGCGTCCTTCGTACCGAGGATGATTACTTGCTACGGAAATATTCATAATTATTCTCGTCGCGACCGAATCCTATCAATTGGTTTGAGGAACAAAAAATTGCAACCCAAACACTCACACCGGACGAGTCTCAACCTTTGAAATTAATTCATTTAGTGTAGCGCGAGGCGACGGCTCTTTTTGTTAAAGAAGCACACCCATCTGTCACGATTTAGCAGCTCACATTAGAACCAACTATGTTAAAGCAAATCACAGATTTAGACCAAATGTGTCGAAAAAAACTCTAAACTGCGAGCCTTCGCGGTTACGGCGCTTTTTTCATCATAGCTTGCCCTGACATCGCAGTTAAACCCATGATCAGCATTATAAATAAAGACATCTACGTCAGGTTGCGCAGATTTTATAATGTCCACGTCAGTCAAAGGAATATGCGCATCCTTGTCTCCAAAATGCATCATAACCGGACAAAGTGAAACCCTAGATGCCTCGCCAGAGATCCCTCCCCCGTAGTAAGATACTGCGGCAGAAACACTATTCATTGTGCAGGCAGACAGCCATGTCAAAAGTCCACCGAAACAGTAACCGACTACTCCGACCTTCCCATATTCCGTCATCGTATCTACTGCGGCCTGAATATCCATTAACGTGTTAGGCATTTCCATATCCTCAAAGGCTATTTTCAAACCTTTATTGAAGTCATCTTGATCGGTATATCCGAGCTCGACATCGCGTTCTACTCGATCAAAAATCTGTGGCGCTATCGCTGCGTAGCCTTCGGCCGCATAAGCATCTACCACTGATCGCATGTGGGGATTTACTCCAAATATTTCCTGTAACACTACGATTCCACCCTTAGCGTTATCGGCAGGCATACTCGTATATGCACCAAATTCAAACCCATCCTTTGCCTTTATATTAATTTGTCCCATTGCATTTTCTCCGAAAAAATCACTACATCTCGACCAACAGCTATAAATCTACATTACACAAAGTTCTATTAGACATATGCTCGCTCCTTCCCTTATTATGCAGAGGTATCGGTCTTAGGACAAACTTGAAAATAACCGTCCTACATAAGTCCAATATCTGTACTGGCTTAGCAAGGGGAAATGCAAGTGAGAAAAACTAAAATCGGACTATTCGTCCTCCTAGCTCTTACGGTTGTCTCTGTCACTGCCTTTGCGGAAATTAAACCCGAAAAATTGACAATCGAAAAAATGACGAAGGCCGATCCTCACCGGCTTTATCTCACCGACTTAAATTTAAATAACGTTATTGATGGTCGAATACACGTTCTAGATGGTAATAACTATAAGTACCTCGGCCTAATAAGTACCGGTATGTTCGGAGTCAACGCTCTGTCGCGTGACAGCTCTAAAATGTTTGTTGCAACAACGTATTACACCAAACGAAATCGAGGTGATCGATTCGATCAATTCGAGGTTTATAGAACCGACGACTTGAACCTAGAGCTGGAAATTGAAATTCCTGCAAAACACGCTCAAGCACTACCTTATAAAGGGACCATCACAAGCTCCTTCGATGACAAATTCGTTTTCATCCAAAACGCAACCCCTGCGAGTTCTGTGAGTGTGATCAATATGGATTCGAAAATGTTCAGCTCTGAAATATCCACACCTGGCTGCTGGATTATTCTACCCTCGAGATCAAAGACTCATCAGTTCTCCACACTATGTGGTGATGGAACATTGATGACGATAACTCTCGATAAGCAAGGTTCAGAAAAGACAAAAACCCGAAGCGAGAAAATCTTTCACCCCGGACAAGACCCACTTTTCGTGCAAGCGGAAAGTATTGGCGATACATACTACTTCGTGTCTTTCCACGGGCAGATATATGAGGTCAGTGTTGCGGGTGCCAAAGCTAAATTACTTAAAACTTGGACCTTGTTGAACGATAGCGATAAATCCAAGGGTTGGCGCCCAGGCGGGTATCAATTGCTTGCAGTACATGAAGAATCGAGACGACTTTATGTTGCCATGCATGATAACGGGGAAGAAGGAACTCACAAGTATCCCGCTAAAGAAATCTGGTCTTTTGACATCGACTCAAATATGCGGGTTGGACGAATATCGGGCGGAAACGCAATAGCCATGACTCTGACGAAGGAAAAAACACCGTCGTTATACGTCTATGACGGAATGGAAGCGAAATTTCACAAATATTCTACTGAGCCGGTAATGAAAAAAGAAAGTGTGAGCGAGCCTATCGGTGAGTTTGCCGGTTTAATTGAGACGCACTAATCAAAAATGTTCGCTCTCGACCTGACCTTCATCTACGCGATAAAACTAGCAATTGCTCTCGTATTCATTGTGGGTGCAATTCAAAAGCTCAAGGATATTGATACTTTTCAGGCTACCGTCGAAGCTTATGACCTTTTACCTCAATTTCTAGTCACTGGATTCTCAATAGCATTGCCGGTGGTCGAATTAGTTACTGCATGCTTTCTTTTGGTCGATCTTAGCCAGGGATTGTATGGGCTGATTTTGGCGATTCTAGTGCTCTCGGTTACCACAACAGGAATAATTGTAAATCTACTGCGGGGAAATCTCGACGTATCCTGTGGCTGCGGAGGCCTCGAAGACGAAGCTCCTCTATCATGGGGCTTGGTAGCGCGAAATCTGATAATACTTGCCATGCTACTTTCCTGTTTCTCGCCAAGTGATTTAAGGTCTTTAGCCCTATTCGATACCCTCACGATAATTGGGGGCAGTCTGAGCGTTTATTTTCTATATACAGTCACGTCTCAATTGATTGCAAATCACCCTAGATTGGTCAAACTGCGGGAATCACTATGACGCAGGCACTTACAATCAGTGTTATCTTTTTGTGGGTCGTGATTATAGGATTGGCAATTGCTATTTTTGCCCTTGCTCGGCAAATTGGAATCCTCTACGAGCGGGTGGCCCCAATGGGGGCACTAATTTTGGACGATGGTCCGAGCGCAGGGGAACAGGCTCCGATCTTTAACCTTGCTGCGATCGGTGGTGATCGGGTCAATATTGGCTCTCCGTCTGAGAAAGGAGAGTTGATATTTTTCATATCACCAACCTGTCCGGTCTGTAAAAAACTAATCCCAATTTTACGCATGCTGAGAGACAAGGAACGTGAGTCGCTTAATGTCATCTTAGCCAGCGATGGCGACGAACTACGACAAAAAAAGTTCTACGAAAAAGCACGATTACAAGATTTCCCCTATGTCATATCAACTGACCTCGGCATGAGCTTCAAGGTGTCCAAATTACCATATGCTGTTCTTATCGACGAAAAAGGCATAGTTCGGAGTAAAGGCTTGATTAATAATCGAGAGCAACTGGAAAGCCTGCTAATGGCAAAAGATCTCGAAGTGGAATCAATACAAGAATATCTGCAGTCCTCGTCGTGACTTAAGTTAACTGAGTATAATCAGGAGAAGGAGAAAAAAATGAAGTGGCTTGATAGTTTCTTTGAAGACAGACTCCGAGCTGTTGCGCACAGAGCATCTCGTCGAAGTGCAATTGCACGGGTAAGCAAATGGCTTATCGGCTCAGCATTTTTGCTACCGGTGTTGCCCTTCGACCGATCTCCCAGAGCTGCTGGAGGTGCGAAGCCCTCTGAAATAGCGGAAAACGAATTAAACGACCAACATTGCGATTATTGGCGCTATTGCGCGCTTGACGGTCACTTGTGCACTTGCTGTGGTGGCTCAATTACATCCTGCCCACCTGGGACGATCCCTGGCTCAGTAACCTGGATCGGTACATGCGAGAACCCCGAAGATGGGAAACATTATCTAGTGAGTTATAATGACTGCTGCGGAGCTGCATCTTGTGGTAGGTGCTATTGCAACACCAACGAAGGAGAACGACCTGGTTATCGCATGGGTGTTCATAACGATATAAACTGGTGTATGGGCACTGAGTCGACCGTTTACCACTGCACGGTGTCAGTTGTTCTCGGTACCGCAGCGGCGAAGTAATAACATTTCGTGCCTAGCCCAAAAACGGTAGCGTTTCTGCTCGGCTTGGCACTAACTTCTTTTGCGCTATCGAGCGAATCAAAACAACAACCTGAAATAAATTATTTACAATTCTGCCAAGGATGCCATCGAGCCGATGGTTCTGGCAGTCGCTCGAACGACGTGCCAGACCTAAGAGGCTCAGTGGGGAACTTTTTATATTTGAAGGAAGGGAGAGACTTTCTAGTGCAAGTCGCGGGGGTGGCTCAGGCGCCTATCTCCGATGTTGAACTTGCCGAGCTAATGAACTGGACTCTATACAAGTTCGGAGCGTCAGAAATGCCCGATTTATTTGTGCCCTATGATGCGGAAGAAGTTCAAAAATTGCGAATGAACCGTCCAACTAATACCAGTATTATTCGTAATAATCTCGCCAAAAAACTTATGAAAATGAATAAAGAAATTTCGACTGAATAAGTATTGAGGAGGAAACTATTGATGCACGTAAACTATATGGAAGTTATACGAAAGCGTTATGAAAATCTTGGATATCAGGCATACCGCTGGTTTGTGGCCGACGACCACCCTCCTTGGACTCCGCTGAGGAAAAAACTCAGTGAGTGTAAACTTGGCTTATTGTCTACATCAGGAGCTTACGCGTTAGGACAAATCGCATACCATTATAAAGATGATTCGACCGTCCGGGAGATCCCATCGAATACGCAGCCTGACGATCTCCGCTTTTCACACATTACTGAAAACTATCTGGTTAATCCGAGAAAAGATCCCAACTGCATCCTACCAACTGAAACGTTGCATACGCTCGTTCGGAAAAAAGTAGTACAGTCACTTGCGGATACCGTATTTTCGTGCATGGGAGGAACCTATTCGCAGAGACGCGTAAAAGATGAAATCGCACCAGAAATACTCAAAAATTTTAAACGACAAGACATCGACTGCGCATTGTTGGTCGCCATGTGACCCGTTTGCCATCAAACCGTGTGTTTGATTGCTCGTCATCTTGAAGCTAATGGTATCCCCACATTGTGTCTCGGATCGGCATTCGATATTTTAAGTGCTGGATCCCCACCAAGAGCGATGTTTGTAGATTATCCGCTGGGGCACTCAGCAGGCAAACCATTTGACCGTGTCGATCAAGAATATATCGTTAGATCCGCGCTAAATGGATTTAATTCGCTGAAAAAACCCGGCCAAATTGGGGTGATAGATTCCGACTGGGGCTCAGTCGATTGGAAAAACGATGCCAGTGCAACCGCGGGAGAGGATACGCGACAGCCGCGCGATACCCGTCCCCAATACCAATTTGAAGAAGACAGAATCGCAGCCGAAAAAATCTGAACACAGTTGAGTACATTAATAATACTTTTGATGGTAGCATTCGCTAGGCTATCGCCTATATGATAAATCGCTCAAAGTATGAAGTTTGCGGTTTAAATTATGTTTTCGTGTTTTCAGGGTTGCATGTTCGAAGGGGGAAGGATGATAAAAAATTTCGTAAAGTTGTTTGTCTTAACAATGCTAATGGTTTTAAGTACCGTTCAAGCAAGTACTCTCTCCAACACCCTGTCTAAAATAGATAGATCGTTAGCCACATTCGATCCTCTCGGGAAATACGTCCGAAAACCAGTTGAAAAAGCGATACCTCGGCTCAAATTTCGAGGTTTTGTTAGACAATGGTCGGACATGCTTCTGGAAAAAAATGGAACAATAGGTTCGGTCAACCAAGACTATAGATTTCTACAACTCCAAAATCTTTTCGAGCTGCAGACGTCTTATTATATCGCTCCTGGAATAGATGTTAATGCAGTGAGTCACATAATGTATGACGGCGTGTATGACTGGCAAAATTCTGATGGCCTATCGGCTGATCGGTCGGATCGAACGAATGAGCTTTACAATACCAGTGAACGAATATTGCGGGAATTTTACATAAGTTACAGAAAACCAAGCTTCGATCTAAAGATCGGCAAACAGCAAGTTGCTTGGGGGAAAATGGACGGACAATTTATCGATATTGTGAACGGTATGGATCGTAGAGAGTCCGTCCAGCTGGAGTCGGAAGACTACGAATGGCGAAGACTGCCAACTTGGATGGCTAACGCTACTGTGTATCTCGGAAAAACTACTGTTCAAATGTTGTACATCATAGACTTCGAGCATGACCGAGGGGCCGCACCCGGAAGTCCGTGGGCTTCGCCTCTGGGTGTCGCAAGTAAAAATATTACCGTTGGCACTTCAAGACCTAATGCAGACACTTTTCGAGATCATCAATATGGTCTGCGAATTGATAGATCTGCTGGGGCGCTCACTTATGGTTTTGCATACATGTACGCATGGGATAAAAATCCTGTCGAGAGAATTGTGGGTACCACATTGAGTGGCTCCGAAACTGTCCTACAAGTTCATAATCGACATGAGAGATTGCATCATTTTGGAGCAACCGCTGACTACGCTACGACCCTACAAAATGTGCCTTGGGTCGGGAATATCCCTGCGGTATTTAGAATAGAGGCGTTATACACCAACGGCGTGAGATTCACTGATGCGGATAAAAGAACTGACGCTCTTTCAGGTACTATAACCGATGGAACGGTTAAAAGAGATACCGTGAGAGCTGCGGCCGCGATCGAACTCGCTTTACCCTCGAGGACAACGTTTATTTTTCAAGGCTCTTGGTACCAAACACTTAATTATAAAGAAGGACTGGGCTATGGCTTCGGGGGAGGTATAAGCGACGAATGGAGTTTTATTCCATTAATTCATGCTGCTCGACCCTTTGCGTTTTCTAAGGATAGACTAAAACTCGAAGTAACTGCTTTCCCATTGATCAACGGATCAGATACGGGTTGGGGAGGTCTTAAAACTAAGGTTCGGTTACGATATAAGTTCTCTCAGTTTTTAAATGGTGAATTCAGGTATACAGGATATGATACTGGAGGAGCAAATGATTATTACGGTCAATACAATCAGTACGATAATTTCGGTTGGGAGCTAAACTATGAATTCTAAGGCTCTACACAGTGTCAAAGTCGTTATTAAAAATGCTATAAAAATATCACTGTCGGTTGCTTTAGTTGCAGCGACGCATGCCCAAGGTCAAAAATCTGACTGGAAAACCGTTGATCAAATGAGCGCGGAAGATAAAGCATTGTTTGACCCTAACCATGCCACACCAAGGGATGCTAGCATCCCCTATATACCTGCTGAAAAATTCCCTTTCAAAGCGCCCTATACCGCGGAAGAAATGGGATATCGATCGGCTCAGTTCTCGCACATCTCTCGCTGGAGCCATTCTATAAGCGACGTATTCGGTGTAGTCACAAGTTCAGGATACGTAAACCAAGGAGAATGGGCTTGTTTTGTTGACTTTAGTCAGCCCGGTATAGAAGGATATATCAACTCTCCCGTGGGACAAGAGCTAGGAAGGTGGATGCTCTACGAAACTTTTCCGCCCGAATCCGAGGGCGCACAACAGCTTTGGATTCCAATCAGATCAGATAAAGTGGAAAAGAAAAGATTAGAATTCTTTTACTATTCGCCATCGATGAGACGAGTAAGGCGCATGCCTGAGCCTAGACGGGATCAGCGATTCGCAAACAATGCCCAAACTTTAGATGATGTAATGGGTCGTGATCCTTGGGAGTTCCAATGGGAGCTTCTGGGAACAGACGTGCTTTATGAAACAGCTAGATTTCCTGCTACCCGGTCCAGTATCACTTGGAACGAACCAGGGAAAGGCTTTGTAGAAAGACCTGTGTCAAGCATAAAGCTAATGGGTGATGACTTTGACCATTACACCTCCGATGGTGGGGTCGAAACGTGGGTGCTCAAGGCCACAACAAAAGAAGACTGGTTGCCGGATTATAATGAAAAGTATCTCATCGTCTGGGTAGAAAAGCATACTTTTTTTATCTTACGTCGTGAAAAATATGGGCATGATGGACGTTTAATTACTATTGAAAGTAGGATGTCCGAGAAGGAAAATCCAGCTCTTGGTGATCTCGGCTATACGTCTAAAATGGGGACCTATTGGAATATAGATCACGATCTAATCTCTTATAGCTTCCATGACGCACACCAGCCTCGAGTTTGGTCCGACGAGCAAAAAAATATGATATTTAAAGCGGAATTCATGCCTCGAGAATGGCTTTTCGAACCCATTCCATCTCAATTACGGCTTGATTCTCCGGACGAGTTCTTCCTGAGACCGCACTTGTATCCTGATAAATTCCCCAATCACAGAAATACCACGCTACCACCCGATGTACAGTCGCGTTATCAACAGCAAGAAATAGCGAAAAAACTTGTTTTTGAGACCGAATAGTACACGATGTTTCGATGGTCGAGATTACTTATTGTCGCGATACTTTTACTATTGGGATCATGCACCGAAGATAACCAGCAGAAAATAACAGGACAACCTCCTGGTCCATATAAAATGACTCTGACAGCACCGCATCAAATTGAAGTGGGGAAAGAGGTCATACTTACCACAGAAATCAAGCATAGCGATTCAGGAATGCCGGTCAAAAATCTTCGGACATTGCACGAAAGACGTGTCCACAATTTCATTACCAATTTAAATTTTACTAATTTTTCTCACATTCACCATGAAGACTTTAACGCGCTAAAAGATGACCAAATCGAGTCAGCAAGGTTGTCTTTTCCCTACACTTTCCCCACGCCTGGGAGGTACAGGATGGTAAGCGAATTTACTGACTCTAAACGTAGCTGGATTAAACATTTTAATATAGAGGTTGGCGACGGTGCGCATACAAACGACCGTCATCTAGAGGAGACTAAAACGAGCGTGGTACAGAACTATAAGGGTGCGCTATCTTTTTCCTCACAAGCACCTCTCGCGGGCTCACCAATTGAGATGGTGATAAACGTATCGAGGGATAACCTGCCCGTGAGGGACCTTAAGCTTTGGTTAGGGAGCGAAGCTCATGTCGCTATATGGCGAGATGATGGAAAATATTTTGGACATACGCACGCTTACACACCCACGATGAAACAGATGATGGAAGGTCTTGCACATCAGGAAAAATCGCATACGAACAATTCTAAAATGATACAAGATATGATGGTCCGAATGATGTCGCAACCATCTGAATTAATTTTCGAGGGTCCAACTATTCCCATAATTTATGTATTTCCACAGCCAGGGAAATACGTGATGTATTTTGAATGCGCGCCTAACGGTAATCCAATTGTTTTCCAATTTATCATCAACGTTTTACCTAGTACAAAAATCTGGCCCACCCACGAACATTGAGAAGATGAAATTCAGTAAAAACGATGGTGGGCTGAAATATTTGGTGCTGGCGATAAGTCTTGCCGCCCCGGGATACATAAATGCCGGGCATGGTTTTTTTAATAGCTTTGAAGGAGTACCTTGGCTGCCAGAACCAGGCCTAATGCCCGACCAGTTTGTATATTTCATTGATGAAGCTATAGAGAAATTTCAGACTAGCTCGCATGTCGACTCTTTGGATAGCAAAAAAAAACATCTAGCCTTTGCCGAAGAGAAATTAGCTGAAGGTGTCACACTATTGAAAAATAATAATACAAGCCACCACGCGCGAATCGAAAAGAGTTACGCCCACTATCTAAAAAATCTAAATCAATCTTTTTCTATAAATCAAAATGCAGATGAAACTAACTACCAACAATACTGCGCTGACCGACTTCTGCAGCACATGTACATTCTTTCCATCGAAGTATTAGACTCAGATCGCTCTACGGCAAAACATTTTCTAACCCTGAACGAAATCGCATCCGAGCATTATCGTGGATTGATTGAAAATTTAAGCAGGGATTTTTTCGATTCACATTTCTTTAAAAAAGAAGAGGTGAAATGGTCTTGGGAGATAGCTCTAGAGGCTGACTGATTTTAGTCACTTACCATTAAGACTGTCTACTTCACAGTGCTTACTAAAATTGCTCAAAGAGTCCAACTAATAAACCAATAAACCCACCAAAAACTCCACCCCAAACCACTAGCCAGCCTAGATGTTTCCTAATCATATTTTCTACAATATCCTTGACCTTTTTGGGCGTTAGCTCATCTAGTCTACGCTCGATAATCGCCTCAATCTGCCCTATTAACTGTTCTGATGCTCCCGACTCTCCCGAATTTTCATCGACTATTTCAGCTAATATCCCCTTTAATTTTTCCACCATAGGCTCCCGAAGTGGTTCTAAGGCCTGCCTACCACCAAGCATTTTAAGCATTCCACCCATGGATGATTCCTCAATAGCTTCGACGAGGCCTAAAAATACTCGATCAAAATCAGCCTTTTTAGTAAAATCTTCGATTCTACTTCTACCGGATTCAGCAAGAAAACGATCAATTTGTTCTCTTGTGAAAAATTCGTTCACAATCAATTCTTTGATTCCGAGCTTAAAATCTTCGAACCTACTTGGAATCACTCCCGAACCGTACATAAATGGTATCTTTTCAAACAACATATGGACTGCGAGCCAATTAGTAACGCCGCCAGAAAGAGCAAATAATCCCGTGAGTTGCAACAATTTGGACCAGTCGCTTGGAAGCCCCAAGGTTGGTGCAAGGAGTCCTATGGAAAAAATCGAAACCGAAACGACGTTAGTGAAAAGACTTTTGTTCATTTAATACCTGTAATTTGTAGAGTAATTAGAGAAATTATCTGTCACTGTCCCCAGCCAATCTTTCGCTCAACATACGCTTGAATAAAGCTCGAACGATATCCATCGGTTCGCCACGTGATAGGGAAAAATGATTCATCCATTCCATTATCTCCAAATCTTTTATATCGGCTATAAATACTGCTGACCCGATCATCATGAAACTGATTCTCCGAGGACATACAGTGAGCCACCACAGAGCGGCGAGGCCGGTGAGTATGATTTATATCTGACCCATGCCAGGTCCAACCTTGATGGAATGCTCCGCCACCGGCTTTCACGACTACGGGAACACGCTCTGGCTTCTCAACCCCCGCATTAAAAGCCG
>Ga0315330_10002805_pt1 | contig 12010 bp, 10 predicted proteins | sample M140m34915metaG_FD_203453 | JGI IMG/M metagenome (GOLD analysis project Ga0315330, IMG submission 203453) | Ammonia-oxidizing marine archaeal communities from Monterey Bay, California, United States - M1 40m 34915 | ecosystem: Environmental > Aquatic > Marine > Intertidal zone | place: USA... | reverse complement strand
CCTCGAGCAATCGTATAACTTTACGTTCCTTTGCAGGTTTTTCAATGAGTTTAGTTCGGAGTATAGCCGCGGGAATAAAGTTTTTATCGTCTTTCAATGCGTTATCAGCATATTGAGTTGCTTCTAGAATCATATCATTATTTTTAAAGGCAAGCGCCCTCGCTGTATAAATGGTCACTCGCGGACCTGCGGCCACTTTCTCTGTCTTTACTTTACGACGCACCGCATCTGTCAGTGTATTTTGGGCATTTTCCCAGTCTGCCGCCTTAGTTTGAAGATCAAATAACGTCTCGCAAACAAATACCGAATCAGGCCGTTTTTTATATGCTTTCTTAGTGAGCTCAAGCAATCGTATTGGATCTTGATTCGCCATTGCTTGTCGCATTAATCCTAATAAGCCAACAAACTCAGTTTCATGGTCTTTACTGAGAGCATTAAAATAATTTACCGCTGCGGCCTCATCTCCATTTAAGATCGCTGTTTGGGCAGATAATAACCGGGTAACAGATGGATCATTCAAAAGTTTGTTGGCTTTCCTAGACATCCTGACAGCCTCATCCTTGTCTCCCGCCGCCACAGCAGCCATCCCAAGCGTCAAAGCTTTGTAACCCTCGAATTGATGACGATTTTTTCTTCGATCAAGAAATGTCTTTGGAGCAGTTAGAATAATATTAAAAACATAGTAAATGAGCCAGAGACCCAAAAAAATTAACACAGTAACTATAAGAAAAACGCTGAAATGCGTTTCTATCTCATAGTTAAGCCAGTTTATTTCTATTTCTCCAGGGTTATCGCTTAACCAAACTGCAAAACCGACCAGCACAATGAGTTGAGTAATAAAAAAGACAATACGGAGCATTATCAGTTACTCACTTTTAAATAACTTTGCGAGGACTAGACCCTCGAGTTTAGGAACTATTGTTTCCAGAATTGATAGGCCCTCTGCTTCTTTTAACCAGCCCCTCAATTCACCCGACAGAGTTGGTTCTAATTTCTTTAAATATTCAATCGCCAACTTCAAATCACCAAATCGCAACGCTTCGATTGCAGCGTCAATGGCTATTGGGGTGGATTTAGAGTCTGAACTCTCTATTTTCCGAATTTTTACTAATGACTTTATCTGAGATAATACCCCGCTAAGTATTTCATTCCTTTTCATCCCTTCATGCCTTGATTGATTATCTTTTATGAGTTCTAACTTTTTAAGTAATGAGGATAAATTCGGAATCCCTGTTGCAGCGTATTTTTCCAGCCGTTTGACGTATTCTTCTATCTCTAACTTTCCAGTCGAGTTCAGACGGAGAGACTCGAGTTGAATAGAAAATGGTCGCTCTTGTCTGATGGTCGTTAGCAGATGCCCCAAACTGAATACGATCATAGGACTTTGCAGAGTTTTGTCTCTCTCATTTATTTCTCCTCTGTCAAGACTTTCTATCTTGGAAACGAGCCTATCAGTTACTAAAGATACATTTTTCTCCTGTTGGCGTAACACCCGTTGAATTTCGTTAATGGCAGCTAACCTAGTATTTTCTTCTCTCTCCAGACTAGCTACACGATCAGTCAATGTTGCCAAAATTTCCTCTAAGCGTCTCTGGTTTTGAAGTAATTGTTCTAAATCATTAGAAGTCTTTGGACTGACTGAAGAGCCCGCATTAGTATTCACGTTATCTACACTTCGAAATCTTTCACTCAGAGTCTCGAGCTTTCTCTGAAGAATGGTTATCTTTTCTTCTAAATTAGAAACATTATTGTTAAATACATTGGTTTTGGATGCATAAGCCTTGGGTTGAGCATTTCCCGCACTATCAATATTTTTTAATATTGAAATATCGGCGGGCTTTTCTTCTGTTGTGAGAAGTGAGTTCACGCCAGTATTCCAAGTTTTCTCAAATTTATTGAGGATACTATTTGTATCAAAGCTCGGATACACGATAACAGTTATCAAACCCAAAACGATGATAAAAGTTAATAATCCGTATCTCCAGAATTTAGACTTAAATTTGGTCACACTGGGCCTCGCTTTTTCATCCGATATTTTGCCACCAGGTTCTTTTGGGAACTTTACATCTTTTGGAGCTTTTTCTTGCTTGCTATCACTTGTCATAAATAGATCGCCATCGCTCGATTAAAATAATTAATAATACGTCGGTAATTAGTATTACTTTTTCCTCACAAGCGCTAACATTTCTGCATTTTCAGGCTTGTGCGCAATAAGGACCTTTTTCCATTTTAATTCTTTTAATTCATCAGCAACAGCCAAGCTTATACAATATACTTTTAGGTCTGGTGCAACTGCCGTAAGCTTGGTACGCTTCATATTATCGATGAATATTCTAGCTGATCTGGGTGAGTATAAAAAAACCCCCGTAATTTCTTTTTTTTCGAGCGATTTGAGCATGTCTACATTAAAAGATTTTATTTGTTTGGCTTCGTAGATGACACTTACATCGACCTCAAAATCTAAGTATTCAAGCTCCTTTTTGATGTTATGTCTTACATGCTGGCCACTTAAATAAACTATTGGACCCTCTGACGGATTTAAGTTTTCCGCAGTTATTTTTATTAGATCAGACACATCACCCGATGCGGAAATGACATTTGAAAAGCCGAGATTTGCAATAAACCTCGAAGTCTCATCACCCACGCAGTAAATTGGCAATGACTTTTTAATAGCTACGTCACAAAGGCCAAATGCTGCATTCTTACTTGTTATCAGGACAGATTGATATTTTTCATAGTCAATCTCTTTGTTCCTTTTTCTATGAATTTCAAGTAATGGCGATATTACAGAATTTATATTCAACTCTTTTAGGTCGTTTGCAATCCTTTGAGAATCTTCAATTGGCCTGGTTAGTAAAATCTTCATTTCATATTTAACGCACCAAGTCTGAACCGGCTTTAGCCTTAAGGCGTTCCCCAACTTTACGACCGACAGCAACCGCATCCAATCTTGAGCCACTCTCTTTCACTTTATATAATCTTTCCCCATCTGGAGAAACGACATAGCCAATCAAGTTTAATTCGCTATCGTTACTAAATTGAGCATAGCCTGCTATTGGCGTCTGACAAGAACCATCAAGTGTTTTTAACATCGACCGTTCAGCCTCTACGCGTATCTCGCTATCTCTATGGTTTATCGCCTCTAACCATTCCCACAATTGACTGTCCAACTTATTTCTTGGCATCCTACATTGGGCACCAATAGCCCCCTGAGCTACAGCTGGGGGCATTTCATCTAAAGACATTATTTTTGTAATCCTGGACTCACGGCCAAGTCTTTTTAATCCAGCCACGGCTAAAAATGTAGCATCAACATCTCCACGATCCAATTTAGATAACCTGGTATCAACATTCCCTCGGAAAAGAGTAATTGTAAGATCAGGGCGTTTATTTTTTAAAAGCGCTGCCCGTCTAACTGAAGATGTACCAACGATACTCCCATAAGATAATTCATCTATATTTTGAGCTTTATTAGAAATAAAAGCATCATTAATCTCTTCTCTTGGTAGAATACACGCTAGGCCTGTTCCCTTAGTCAGATCGGTCTCTACATCTTTCATAGAATGCAGTGCTAAATCTATCTCTTTGTTTAGCAAGGCTTCTTCGATTTCTTTCATGAAAAGTCCTTTGCCACCTATTTCTGCAAGAGGACGGTCCTGTACGTTATCGCCAGTCGTTTTGATTACCACCACTTCAATAGCACTCGGTTCCATTAAATCTTCGTGAGCCGATTTGAGATAGTTTTGCAACTCTCGCGCTTGAGCGATTGCAAGCTTTGATCCCCTCGTTCCTATACGTATGCGAGAATTAATATTATTATATTCCATACGGGAATTGTGTAGACTGGAATGTGAGATAAAGAAAGAAGGAATGTGACTATTAACGAGAATAAATCGATAAATCCGCTTTGGGATAAAAAAGAATATATTGTCCTTGGGCTTGAATCAAGTTGTGACGAGACTGCTGCTTCAGTTGTTAGAAACGATTCAAAAATTCTTTCTAATGTCATATCATCACAATTCGAGACGCATCGACCCTACGGCGGCGTCGTTCCAGAACTAGCAGCCAGAGCTCACGTGGATAAAATTGACCAGATTGTAGAAGAAGCAATGAGGTCTGCCCAAATTACCTATAGCGATTTGTCAGCTATTGCTGCTACGGGGGGGCCAGGTTTAATTGGCGGTGTTCTTGTAGGCACCACTTTTGGTAAAGCTTTAGCCTTCGCCAATAATCTACCCTTCATAGCTGTAAACCATCTAGAAGGACACGCCCTGACCCCGCGCCTAACGCATTATATAAACTTTCCTTATTTATTACTTCTAGCTTCTGGTGGACATTGTCAACTTTTGACAGTGAAAGGGGTTGGGGAATACGAACTATTAGGTTCTACTATTGACGATGCTATTGGCGAGGCCTTCGATAAGACTGCAAAATTGTTAGGTTTAGGGTTTCCCGGCGGACCTGCTTTGGAAAAAATAGCTCTGAACGGCGATGGTAAAACATATAACTTTCCAAAACCATTAGCCGGAAGGCCTGGATGTGATTTCTCTTTCTCTGGACTAAAGACCGCTGTTCGTTACACAGTGGATAATCTTCCTGAGCTCACCAAACAAAATCAAGCGGATCTAGCTGCTTCATTTCAAGAAACAGTCGTATCAATACTTAATGACCGTTGCGCAAATGCAATCTCTATATTTCAAGAAAAAATTGGGAGTAACGGAATATTCGTCGCCGCTGGAGGAGTAGCCGCAAATATGCAAATAAGAAATGGACTGACTAGTCTCGCATCTGACTATAATATGGACTTTATCGCACCGCCATTGAACCTATGTACTGACAATGCGGCTATGATAGCATGGGCGGGTCTAGAAAAATTAAAGATGGGACATTGTACTAATTTAGATTTTGCTCCAAGGCCTCGATGGCCATTAAATGAGCTGTGACAACAAGTTAATTTGAGTGATCTAATGACATCAAACTCGGTTGGTATTATAGGTTCGGGCGCATGGGGATGCGCATTAGCTCATGCGTTTAGTATAGCAGGTAACGAAGTGATGCTCTGGGGAAGAAGCGCCGAAACTATCAATGACATCAATGAATGCCATGAAAATAAAATTTATTTAAAGGGCCTAAAACTTGACAACGACATTGTCGCCACAACAAACTTAAAAAGCGTATGTGAAAAAGATATTCTTGTATTAGCGGTTCCAACACAACAAGTCAGGGATGTCAGTAGAACAATTCATCAATATCTAAAATCAAACAAACCAGTGATTAGTAGTGCAAAGGGTTTCGAGCTAAAAACCGGGAAACTTGTCTCAGAAATTTTAGCCGAGACTCTAAGCAATATAAGAATAGGCATACTCTCTGGACCAACATTCGCATCCGAGGTTATTACCGGTTGGCCAACTGCTGCTACGTTTGCTATGCAAGATCAGGACTTTGCAACTCGTTTGGCTGAAAAATTAAGTTCTACCAGTTTTCGCCTCTACACAAGCGATGATATAATCGGAACCCAAGTTGGGGGCGCGGTCAAAAATATAATTGCTATTGCCTGTGGGATAGCATCTGGGCAAGGTTTTGGAGAAAATACGCGAGCCGCTATAGTGACGCGTGGACTAGCCGAAACGGCTCGATTAGCCGCAGCGGTCGGGGGCAACACAGAAACCTTGTCAGGGTTATCAGGTTTAGGAGATTTTTTGCTGAGTTGCACGAGCAGAAAATCACGTAATTTTAAATTTGGTGAACTGTTAGGAACCGGATATTCGTCGCAGGACGCGCTAAAGCGCATGGAAGGAGTTGTTGAAGGTTTCCACAGTGCCAACCCTGTTATTGAACGTGCTATCCAATTAAATATCGATTTACCCATTTGCTTTTCTGTAAGTTCTATTCTTGCCGGAAATGCGGACGTGAGTTCAAGTATTAGGCAATTACTCAACCGTCCAATACGAAATGAATAATCCAATTAAATATACATTCAAAATCTTTTTAAGTTCATCAAGACTTAGATCATGCATTGTAAAAGTTTTTATTTATAGATTTCTATAGATTGATTTTGGCATCTCCTTTAAGTAGTTATGTTCGGCGTCAATGGTGATTGTCTTTATTGGCGCTGATAAGCTGTTGCGAAAAATATAGATGAGTAAGGAAAAAAATGGCTGAAGTTGGTGGAATAGCGGGCGAAAAATTACGCTCCTACATAGAGAGAATAGAACGTTTAGAAGCAGAAAAATCTGCACTCGCTGCAGATATCCGTGAAATATTTGCTGATGCAAAGGGCAATGGCTTTGATGCGAAAATCATGAGGCAAATAGTTAGGTTGAGGAAAATGGACCACCAAGACCGTGCTGAACAAGAAGAACTTCTGGTTCTCTACCAACACGCGATTGGAATGGAATAAATTTAGCTCGAGGATAAAGGAGGTTAGTTCTATAATACTCTGAATTCTCATTTTAAACTTTTTGGTGAAACTCTGATGTCAAACTCGGAAACGAAAAAAACCAATTCCAAAGAACGGATCCGATCAATCAGTGGATTTCCAGAATGGCTACCCGAATATAGATTGGTTGAGTTAGAGTGGATCGATTCGTTAAGACGAGTGTTCGAGAGCTATGGTTTCACCTCAATCGAACCACGTTCCATAGAACCCGTCGAAGTCCTTTTGAAACAAGGTGATACAGATAAAGAGATATACGCTATTGGTCGTTTGTTAGGCGATAACGATAACGAAATTGAACCAAGTTATGCTCTTCATTATGACATGACCGTACCAATGGCTCGATATGTTGCGGCGAATATGAACCAACTAAACTTCCCATTTAAACGCTACCAAATACAGAAAGCATGGCGTGGTGAACGTCCTCAGGATGGAAGGTTTCGAGAGTTTTTGCAGTGTGACATAGATGTAGTCGATACTCGTCCAATTCCACCTCATTTCGATGCTGAAATACCAATAATAATGCATGAGGCAATTGAAGCAATTGATGCAGGCCCCCTCACAACTAAGGTTAATAATCGCAAGATTTTGGAAGGTTTTTATATGGGGCTTGGTGTTTCTGATACCACCAACATTATAAGGATTATAGATAAATTAGATAAGGTTGGTACTGATGGCGTAACAACAATGCTTTCCAATGAGCTTGAATTATCAGCTACAACCATCGACAAAATCTTAAATTTAGCGACAATCAAAGGTTCGGGTGAACTTGTTATCAATCGAATCAAAGATCTCGACGTAAAATCAGATTTACTAAACGAAGGGTTAAATGAATTAGAATTCGTAATCCAGCAGCTTGAAAAACATAAAAACGGTACTTTTCTCGTTGATATGTCAATTGCCAGAGGGTTAGCCTACTACACAGGGACAGTATATGAATCGAGATTTACAAACTATCCGGAGTTTCCAACAATTTGTGGTGGCGGTCGTTATGATAATCTTGTTGGAGATTTTGTTAATAAAAAGCTTCCTGGAATAGGAATATCAATTGGCTTAACGCGTATATTCGCAAAATTGATGAAGGAAGGGAAAATTAAAGCTACCCAGAAAACACCAACAGAAATCCTCGTGGTGCATACACAGAATGCTTCATATGACTTCATCAAAGACACCGCTGATTTACTTCGTTCTAGAGGCTTCAACGTAGAGCAGTACCATGAAGACAGAAAATTAAAAGCCCAACTCAAATATGCAGACGAAAAAATGATTCCATGGATTTGGTTCCCTCCAAACGAACCAAACGGGACCCACGAGGTGAAGAATTCAAAAACCAGAGATCAAAATATGGCAGACCCCAGTACTTGGCTCCCTAATTAGGAGTGTGTAAACTGTCTCTAAAAAATCAACTTTTAGCTCTCACACATAATTGGCATCATGTAGATAATGGCCTTTACCGATCGGCCCAAATGTATGGGATGTATTTCGCACCTTTACTAAAGCACGTCGGCATTAAAACCATCATTAATCTTCGTGGAGCTAATCCTAAATCTTCATGGTATGAACCTGAAAGGCAGATTTGTGAAAGTCTTGGAATTATTCACATAGATAGTCCATTACACTCTCGCCGTTTGCCACAAAAGGAGGCTCTAGTAAAGCTTCTCAAAGCCTTTGATAAGGCTCCGTTTCCCATTCTTATTAAATGTTCTGGAGGTGCCGATCGGACAACTTTGGCAAGTTGTTTATATTTATTACAAATATATGGGAAGCATGGATTAGACGAAGCAAATAAGCAAACCAGATTCTGGCCATATCTCCATTTACCCCAGAGACATCAAAGATGGATTAAATATTTCCCAGAGTTTTTTGCTGAAAATCATAACGACACGACGTTGATTGATTGGATCGAAAGCTTTTATACAGAAGAAGTATTCGGCGAATGGCTTAAAAAACGCCACCTCGGCAGCACATGGAGGCACTGAACATTATTCTTACTAAATTAAACAGTCGTTACCGCGCCTCCTATAATTCCTCTATCATGTAAATCTGCAAGAGTATGCTCGGGCATACCCAAAACCTCCAGTAGCACCTCGTCCGTATTTTCTCCCAGCACTGGTGCCGCCTTTATTGGCGTATTTTGTAAATTCTCGAAACGTAGAGGCAAGCCTGCAGAGGGATATACGCCGATTTCTGGCTGTTCAACGATTTCTATTAAAGGATTTTTAATAGAACACCGCTCGTCATAATTCACCAAATCGGTGAAGGTTTGATATGGCCCCCATAGTACTCCCGCTTCATCAAGTATCTTTTTAATTAAACTATAGTCGCGCGAAGCAACCCACGGTTCAATAAGTGAAACAATTTTATCCCTCGCCTTGTAACGATCTCCTTCATTATCGAGATCTAATTTTTGCTCACGTTCAAGGTCGACGATACATTTTGTTATTCCCATGGCAGTCTTGAGTCTTCGCCATTGCGCTTTTGTAAGCGCCGTTACCATTATACGTTTACCGTCTGACGTTAGAAAATCATGCCCAAACGCTCCATACACATGGTTACCATCGGCCATTCGGTTTTGGTTTAATAATGATGCTTCCCCTACATGGCCAAGTGCACTTGCTACCCAGATACCAACATCTGAGAGTGCTAACTTAACCAAAGTACCGCTTCCTCTTCTGCTTCGCTGTCGCTCGGCTGCTAATACGCCGGTAGCGGCCATACTTCCTGTAACAAGGTCCCATGCAGGCAACAAATGATTAACAGGTCTATCAATTCCGCGTGGCCCAGTTGCATATGGAAAGCCCAAAGCACAATTAATAGTATAATCTACAGCTGGGGAGCCGTCATAGCTTCCCAAAACATTAACCATAATTAAATCATCTCGTTTCGACTTTAATTTATCATAGCTGAAAGGTCCGCCAGGTGGATGGTTAGTCAAAAAAATACCGTTATCTGGTCCAGGTTGACAAATAATAGCCTCTATAAGTTCTCGTCCCTCTATTTCACGGGCATTGACCGCAATGGATTTCTTGCCTTTATTTAGACCGGCCCAATAAAGACTATTTCCTTTACTATCAAGCGGCCATCGCTTGTGATCCATACCCCCACCGACTGGATCAAACCTAATTACCTCAGCCCCCAACTGGGCCAGCGTCATCCCACCTAGAGGAGCTGCGACAAATGCCGACCCTTCAATAATCCTCAGTCCCGACAGAAGATCATACATAAATTATCCACCTTAAATTAACTCACTACTTTAACCAATAATTTAAAAAAGAAAAAAGTAACCAATGCAGACCTAGTTATCTAGACATAAAATTTTAAAACCGCATCAAAAAGTAAATTTTTTATCCGAGGAGGACATTACTAACTTCGATGTATTCCGGCAGCTAAAACCTCTTTGGAAACTTGTTTTTCAAATTGTTCAAAGTTACCAGAAAATCGTCCACAAAGATCGGAAGCAACGGCATCATACTTCTTAGTATCGTTCCAAGCTTTCCGGGGTTGTAGTATATCTGCTGGCACTTCTGGGCATTGCTCCGGAATGTTCAAACCAAAACAATTATCATTACTCATTGATACTGAAGACAAACTGCCATCAAGGGCAGCACGTAGCATTGCCCTGGTATGGGCTATCTTCATTCGTTCAGCACCGTCACCCGCAGAACCTCCCGACCAGCCAGTATTCACCAGCCAACATGCCCCTTTATGCTTCGCCAAGCGGTCTCGAAGCATCTCCCCATAAACCGTCGGCCTTCGTGGCATAAATGGCGCGCCAAAACAGGTTGAAAAAGTAGCCTCAGGTTGATTTCCCAAACCTTTTTCAGTCCCAGCAACTTTTGCCGTGTAACCAGATAAAAAGTGGTACATGGCTTGCTCTGGTGTTAATTTTGAAATGGGCGGTAAAACGCCAAACGCATCAGCCGTCAACAGCACGATATTATCTGGGTGTCCCGCCACACCACTGGGGCTAGCGTTAGCTATAAAATCTAGTGGATAACAAGCTCGCGTGTTTTCGGTCAAAGATCTATCAAATAAGTCTAATTCACGAGTTTTTGGATGAAAAACCACATTTTCAAGCACTGTACCAAATCTATGAGTCGTGGAGTATATCTCTGGTTCCGCCGTGGCCGATAAATCTATGACCTTGGCATAACACCCGCCTTCAAAGTTAAAGATACCTGAGTTTGACCAACCATGCTCATCATCACCTATCAACGTTCTTCTACTGTCAGCTGATAAAGTAGTTTTTCCGGTTCCCGAAAGACCAAAGAAAATTGCGGCATCGCCCTTATCGCCCACATTTGCGGAACAATGCATAGGCATGACATCACTATCAGGCAATAAATAATTTAAAATTCCAAAAATAGATTTCTTTATTTCACCCGCATAATTAGTTCCGCCTATTAGAACCATTTTTTTATCGAAATCTACCATTATAAATGTTTCTGAGTTGAGGCCATCTTCAGCGCCACGTGCAAGCAAACCTGGAACGTGAAGGATTGTGAAATCAGGATTAAAATCTCTTTTTTGTTCTACCGTTGGGCGAATAAACATGTTTTGAGCAAAAAGATTTGCCCAAGCGGACTCAGTAATAACTCTTACGTTTAATTTGTAATCGGGATCGGCACCAGCAAAACAATCCTGAACAAATATATCCCGGCCTTGCAAGTAGGCAGTAATACGTTCGTGAATAAGTTCAAATGTTTCTGGTTTAACTGGTTTATTGACCGGGCCCCAGTCGATATGATCATGCACGGTTTGGGAGTCGACAATGAACTTATCCTTAGGAGAACGTCCAGTATGAATACCCGTGGACACAGTTAAAGCCCCACCGACTGTAATGGTACCCTCGCGCCTAGCTATAGCTTCTTGGTAAAGTGCAGAGGCACTGAGATTCCAATGAACAGCACCTAGATTCTTCAACCCATGCTTTTCTAGGTGCTTGCCCTCCTCGGCTCCACCAGTTATTGCCACTACTTCCTCCATCATAATTTTATTTTTGTGATTTATATTTTTAACTTCACACTTTGCTTTTACTCGTTTGAATCGCTTCTGACTAACATTAATTTCACGAACAGTGGTATGTTATCGAGTGATATCCACACATTACAAGCCGATAAGTAAAAATACTTCGTAAAAGTATCATTAAATCATCCCGCTAAACTCGATATCAAATTTATTTTTGTCTTATTTCTCGACTGTATTTCAATCTGAAAACAACGAATTAGCAGGTTTAATGGAAATTGAGAATCTCCATCACATATAAGACAGATGAGCAGCGCCTATGTAACTTTTCATTAACGGCAGTTTTTATGAGAAAAATTATCTGATTTGATGTTTAAATAGTTTCATAAAAATTTAAAAAAGGAGGATTCGCAAAAAATTTCTTCCAACCTTATAAAATCGAGTATCCAAGCCATGATGAATTAACCTATGCTGAATACTAGATGTAGTTCCTGTAATTTAATTAGGCTAAAAACAGATTTTGACTTAAACTTGACACATTGTTTTACATAATTCTTCCTGCATTATTGACCTCAATGGGGAGTGCCGAATTGTGAACGCGAGAATTGC
>Ga0315330_10002802_pt1 | contig 12010 bp, 9 predicted proteins | sample M140m34915metaG_FD_203453 | JGI IMG/M metagenome (GOLD analysis project Ga0315330, IMG submission 203453) | Ammonia-oxidizing marine archaeal communities from Monterey Bay, California, United States - M1 40m 34915 | ecosystem: Environmental > Aquatic > Marine > Intertidal zone | place: USA... | reverse complement strand
ATACCCAGCTGCATTTGGATGCTCGGTCATCCTCCAGATCCGCCCCTTGATGATCCCACTCGCGCTACTACGTTTTCTGGCTCGAACGCCTTGGTCAACGGGGATGGCCCTCATCGGAATGGCGCTTGGCGTTGCATCGATCGTCAGTGTGCACCTCGTCAGCGCAAGCATCTCGAGCCGACTCGATGGATTAGTCCCAAGCAGTCTCGCTGGCTACAGCTATTACTTGCACCGCGATGACCTCAATGCGAAGGACTACTTTGCGCTCCGCCGATTATGGCGATCCGGGGCGCTGCCGGAAGTCGATGAGTTATCACCTGTGGTTGATGAAACCGCTGAACTCGAGGGATTGAGTGTTCGAGTACTCGGTGTTGATCTTTTGGCGCAAGCGCCCAGTGCCCGGGGTCAAGCCTCGTCGAACCAATTTGCCCTCGATGGCGCTTGGGTTGACCCTTCCTTAAGCGGCCGGCTCTCTTTGCCCGTGAACGGCCTCATTGAGGCGCCCGAAGGCACATTGCTTGCAGACATCTCGGTCGCTCATGACCTGCTGGGTTGGCCTGCTCACCAGCTTTCCTATATTGGACTGGTGATGACTCATTCCTTTGATGAAAGCGTGGAATTTTCTGAGCAGCTCCTTCCGGGCTTCGGGGCAGGTTTTCCGACGTCTAAACCCAATCTGAATGTCGGGCCAGACTGGCAGCTCGTCAATATGGCTGAACAATACCCAGCACGTGCATTTGGGAAGTCCATCCTCTTTAATATAGCGGCTTTAGGTATGTTGGCGCTGTTGGTGGCGTGGCTGCTGATTTACCAAGTTGCGGTCTCTTGGCTACGGCGTCTCTGGCCGGTTTTTGATCGGCTGCATGGGTTGGGCGTTGAATGGCAAAGCCTGCGGACCTACTTCTTGGGCTCGATTGGTTTGATTGCTACCTTTGCTGCAGGACTGGGTTTGCTGGCTGGCTGGTGGTTGGCCGCTTGGCTGTTGGCGATGACCGTCCCTGATCAGACCGTCCAGCTAGACCTCAATGCTTGGGTGATTGTCAAAGCCTTCGGGTCCGCGTGGGTGGTCTGTTTGTTCGGAGGCCTCTGGGCATTTCAAAGGTCTCAGCGCGGCGCACCTGATACCCTGGTGCCGTTCCTGACCACGATTTTCTTGGTAATCTGCGCGACGGTCTGCATCGTGGATCCTGAGACCGGCCTTGCTGGAGGGTTCTTCGCGATTGCGGTGCTCAGTTTGGCGGCTGCTCAACTAATGAAACCTCTGCTGATTCGATTAAAACGATGGTCGGCTAGGATAGGCGGATCTTACTTATTGCGGGTAGGTCTTAGAGAGGCACTCTGGCATCCAGAGGAGTTGAGCGTGTCCCTTGCAGGATTATCTCTGGCAATCGCGACCGCCATTGGCGTGGGCTTGATGGTGGATAGCTTCAGGCTTGATTTTAGTCAGATGCTTGATCATCGGCTTAAGTACGATGTAATTGCTGAGGGCGATGCGGGCATGCTCAGCCAGTTGATTCCAGGATCTGAATTAACTTCGGAGGCCAGCAGAGTCCAGGTTTATTCAAGCACCGAGATTCGTGTTGACGGACGGCTCATGGAATTGAACGTCACACGAATGGACGCTTTCGAATCGACTCGATATGGCCATGATCAGAGACTTGACCGTGACGACGCCCTACTCAGCGAGCAAGCCGCCCGTGCCCTTGGGCGATCCACTGGAGACACGCTAACGGTGGCCGGCAAAACGGTCAGAGTAGCAGGAGTTTTTTCGGCCTTTGGCGATCTCAAGCCCAGACTCATTGTTGACGAAGCGAATTCAATCGCAAAAGTGCTGAGCCCCGTACTTGCGGCGGATTCGGTTGCGTTTCAAAGCAGTCATCCCCAGGGACTCGCCGGCGCCCTGAGGACGTCGCTACCCGGGCTAGAACTGCAGTTGCAGACCGATATCCGGCGAATAGCCCTTAAGGTTTTTGATCAGACTTTTGGGATAACCACCGTTCTGATCAGTATTGCACTCATGGTGGCAGCGATCAGCATCTATATTGCGGTTACGACCTTGCGCCTCAATCGGCAGACCGGTCGGCAGTTGCTCAACACCCTTGGGGTGAACCGGCTCGAACAAAGTGTCATGAATGCAGCTTTGGGGACCGGTTTGGGGGTTGTTGCGATGATCGTTGCGTTGCCCTTGGGAGCGATGTTTGGCTGGGTACTTTGTGCGGTGATCAATCCGAGAGCGTTTGGCTGGACCATCGAATTACAACTTTCGGCAGGTGCGATTTTGTGGCCCTGTGTCTGGGGAATGCTGGCAGCAATCATTGCCGGCGCGTTGCAGGTTGGAGATCGCGAAGAAGGAGCCTTTGGTGGACGCTAAACCTTTAGGCGGGTTGCTCAAAGCATCAGCACTGTTAATCGTGGTGATCCTTGGGCTTGTGATCAGTTTCTACGAGCCGGAAGCACCCCGAACGGCTGCTGCGGTGACGGGTCTGCGCCTGAACAATCTGCTTGGAGAACCGGACCACGCAGGTTTTGTCCGTGCTGAGGTGCCCAGAGACTTTGTTTTTCCGCTGGATCACGGCCCTCACAATCAATATCGCAGCGAGTGGTGGTATTTGACTGCGGCGCTTGAGGACGATGAGGGCCGAGAGTACGGCCTTCACTTTACCCAGTTTCGTCAGGCGCTGGTGCCGGCCCCAACAGGCGAGGGGCCCTGGCATTCGGGTCAAGCGTATCTGGGGCATTTAGCCGTCACCGACGTTGCGTCCCGGGCGCATCTTGAGGCCGAGCGATTTGCGCGGGGACATCCGGAGTTGGCCGGCGTCACATCGGCAACACGGTTTGAGGCGGTGATCGAGGATTGGACCCTTCAAGGTAACGCCCTGGGGCCTTTAAACCTTACCCTTTTGGCCAGCGAATCAGCACACGTTGGGGTCGATCTAGAGATCCAACAAACAGGGCCTATTGTCCTGCAGGGCAATCGCGGATTGTCAGAGAAAGGTCCTGGCTCGGCGAGCTACTATTATTCGATCCCGGGATTGCAAATCAGGGGAACACTGACAGTGAGAGGCCAGGAGGTTGCGGTGACAGGTCTCGGTTGGCTCGACCGTGAATGGAGCACGTCAGTCCTTGACCAATCCCTGTCGGGTTGGGATTGGTTTTCTCTGCAGTTGGACGATCAACGCAGTATCATGGTGTTTCGGCTGAGAAGGCATGACGGCAGGCGAGATGACTATGATCATGGTTTATTGGTGGATCCGGATCGTTTGAATGGACAGCCGGTGATTGGTAGGGGTGACCCCGGGGTCAACATCTTAGGGCCAGAAGATTTTTCTTTAACGCCTCGCCGGTACTATCAGGATGCGCTAGGGGTTCGATGGCCAGTTGAATGGAGCCTCATGATTGATGAGGAAGAATTTTTGATTCGAGCGTTACTCGACGATCAAACCGTGGAGCTATCGATTCGTTATTGGGAAGGCCTAGTGGAAATTCTTGGACCGGAAGGGAATCGATTAGGGCGGGGTTACATGGAGCTCACAGGGTATGAGGGGGCGCAATAATAGGGGATTGGCGCGTGACTCGATTGTCGAGGGCCCTGATTGAGAACGGAGTGCATTGGATTTTGAAGGGTCGAGTTGCTTGCAGAGATCAACGGTTTTCAATCTCCCGGGCTTGAATCTAGGGTCATCGAAAGGTCGTTATTGATCTCGCATCGGTTAGTCGATAGGTTTAGAGCGTGGCGCTGTTTTGAGAAACCCTTGTTCATAAAATCTAATCATTAAAGCCTGGAGCAACCCCATGAAGAGCTCTGCTGAATCACCCGAATCAAACGTTGAAGCCGTGGTCAATGAGATTGACCGATACCGCCTACACAAGCACGTTGTTGAGTTAGAAGCTTATGGGATGACCGTGGTCCCTCCAGAAACCTTGGGCGTGGATGCAAGCTTTGTCACGCGCTTGCGCAACGCGATCATCAGAACCTGCGAGCACCGTAATGATGTGGTCATTGGCGACTATGAAACATCGGCACCGCCGCCTGGAAAAACCTTCAAAAACAGTTGGGATCTTTTGGAAGAAGACGAAGTCTTCGTCGAGGCTGCAATTAATCCCGTGCAACTTGCGCTGATTCGTTGGCTGCTTGGCCAGAGCGCAGTATTTTCTGGACAAACCTGGATCATCAAAGGGCAGGGCGCTCCGGGACTCGGGTTACACAGTGATGCACATGGTATCCCGCCGGGTGCCGGGCAAATCGCACACATGTGCAATGCGTCGTGGCTTTGTACGGATTATGTGGATGAGGGTGATGGCCCCACTGTCTTTGTTCCCGGCAGTCACCGATATGGTCGGGCGACGCTGCCTCACGAATCAGACACGACAAACACACCGTTTCGCTGCGTCCCCCTGACCGGCAAAGCGGGTTCTTTAGCGCTTTGGAACGGTGCGACCTGGCATGCATCCATGCCGCGAAGTAACCCTGGGCTCAGAGTGACGTTAGTCCAAAATTATATGCGTAGTTACATGCGGCCCCAGCACAATTATGAAATGGGCACGTCCCCCCAACTCTTGAACAAGTATCCCGAGCTTAAAAAAATTATCGGCAAGGCCTTGTACCCCTATGAGGACAGCCGTAACCCAGAGCCTGCACGGATTAAACCCTTCATGGATACCGGAACAGACCCTTTTGCTTGAATGGTGTCGCTCAAGCGGTGATCCATCAGGGCGCAAGGGTGCAGGTGGCCAGCGTTATTGTTGACCGACTGGGCACCGTGCCTTGGCCTCAGGTCCTCTTTGAGGATATATCTCTACCAAAACGTTCGGTCATTTAAATTGGCAACGTGCGGCGCCTTGGCCTGCGATTCTTCGCTGGCGTTAATATTAAAATCAGCGCGGCGAATTAGCCGAAGGCTGTACTCTCGTGCCGCAGTGGTCTAGCGCTTGGTCATGCAAGATCAATGACGACGATCGCGGTCATTTTGAATCTCCCCGCGCAGTCGGCTTAATCACTGCGGTGTGACAAGATGATGTAAAGTGAGGGGCTAATAGTTGCGATACCCATTCAAGCGGCTGTCATAATCCCGAAATTTAATTTGCCGTCACGATCTGGAGACTGAAGTGAGAACGACCATTTTATTATTTGCCACGCTGGCTTTATCAGGCTGCATCAAGGTGTCGATGACAACGTCCTCGCAACAAGCAGCGCTGGAAGCTCATTATTGGGAATGTGGTGCGCAAGGCACGCAGCAGCTACTCAGGGCTGCAGGCAACCGCTACACAATGAGAGCCAATATATTGCCGTCAGAAGGCAATTTAGGCGCGCGCTACACGGTTCAGGGTCACTATTATTTCGAGGGTGATGTGCTAATGACCCAGGCTATAAGCTACAGCAACCCTCTGTACTACAATGGCTCGAGTTTTGGCGCTTTGAGCGCAGTCAGATTGCAGAAGCTTGAAGCGATACTCGTTGCCAATGCGTTTGGCGCGCAAACCATCGAACTTTCGGAGGATGAAGCTCTGATGACCCTCGTCAGTGACGTTGTGACCTACTGCTCGATACCCTCAGTCGAACGTCTTGAAAATGTTTGGGGCATCGTTTCTCTGTAAAGTTTGTCCGCCGTTCGGGGGATGGGTCCGATAAACCTTGATCGGACAAAGCTCGTAGAAAAGAGCATGACAATACTTCCAGCATTTTTAAAGGCCCAGAGGCCCAAGGCCGGGCCCATCGATCAATTCGAACGGCTCGCTGAGACGTGGTGGGACAGCGCGGGCGTAATGTGGCCACTGCATAAGCTCAATCAACTGCGAGTACCTTTTGTTGCGCGTGCGATCGAGCAGCACTACGCACGAGGTTCAGATTCCCTCAGTTTAAAAGGACTGACAATACTGGATATCGGATGCGGCGGGGGGTTGTTGTCAGAAGCCATGGCGGCACTTGGGGCGACAGTGACCGGTGTTGATCCAGCGCGGCGGAGCATCGCAATCGCCCGACAGCATGCCGCCTCTAGCGGTTTGAAGATCGAGTACATCGAAGGGAGTATCGAAGCGGTTCGAGGCCGGGTTTTTGATGTGGTCCTTAACATGGAAGTGGTTGAGCATGTGGAAGATCTTGGCGGTTTTATGTCGCTGTGTAATGCAGCGGTTGCACCTAACGGGCTTCAAATTGTGGCGACCTTAAATCGCAATTTAAAATCCTTCCTTTTCGCGATTGTCGGGGCCGAATATCTACTGCGCTGGCTACCCCGCGGTACGCATGATTGGCGGAAGTTTGTGACGCCGACAAAACTCAGTGGTTTGCTCAGAAAAAGTAACCTTGAGCCGCTTAAGAGCGCGGGTGTTTCTGTTAATCCGCTGACACGCGCCTATCGAGTCGTCGAGGACTTGAGCGTCAATTATATGATTGTGGCCGCCCGTCATGACTGAAAACAGAGCGGCCGCGCTGCCCAGTATGGCCTCGCTTCCCAGATGGCTGCGCGGTGAGCTGAGATCTGACCATGCGGGGGAAACCGGGGCGGTGTGGCTGTACCTCGGAATGATTCGGTGTAGCCGAGATCCAGAGGTCATTGATTTTGCTTGGTCACACCTTGAGACCGAGCGTGAACATCTCCATCTCTTCGACGCATGGTTAGAACCAGAAGACAAAAGCCTGCTCATTCCTGTTTGGCGACTGGCGGGCTGGACTCTGGGAGCGATTGCCGCCATGGGAGGACGCAACATGACCTACGTGACCGTCAGCGCGGTAGAGAAGTTTGTTGTGGGTCACTACGAAGACCAAATCAATGCGCTTGAGGCCAGCAGGCTACATCCTGAAGTGTCTGCGGTGCTCAAGCGTTTTAACGCTGACGAGACCGCGCATCAACGGGACGCAGACAAGCGTGTTTGGCGGGAAGAGAACTCGGCAACGCGGGTGTGGCAGGGGCTCATTGCTTCAGGCTCTACTCTTGCGGTTATGGCAGCAAGACGGTTTTAGAAGCCCGCCGAGTGCTTTGCTCTGCCCTGGAGTGCATGCCTATCTTTCAATGCCCTCTTTAGAGGTGAAGCACTCGGCGTAAAACTGTCGGCTCAGGGCAACCTAAAGAGGTCTTCGACAGTACAGTTAAGAATGTTGGCTATTTTTAACGCCAGCACCGTTGACGGGATATAAACGCCATTTTCAATGGCATTAATGCTTTTCCTGGAAACCTCAGCACGCTCAGACAACTGTTGCTGTGTCATGGCCTCGGTTTTTCTGAGTTCCTCAAGACGGTTAAGGAGTTTTTCGTGGTTTCTCCCCATGGTTATTTTTCTTCAAATTTTTCCACGGCTTTGCTGAGATGAATACTGTCATTAGGGAAGAGATAACCCGCGATCATTGTGCCGACACCAATCGAACCGACTAAAAGTCCCACGCCCTTCAATACTGGCCCCAGAGCAAACAGACCCAGCAAGAAGAGACCGATGCCCACAAAGAGGGTGATGACCCCACTTCTTCGATAATCAATGGGCTCTTTGTCTTTTTCGGTGAGCACATTAAAAAGCTCTTCGACTTTAACTGGATCACTGATGTTCTTAGAAACCTCAATAATTGCGGCTCTTTTATTTTTTTCGTCGAGATACAACCAAGTAAATGCGCCAAAAGGAATGATTATCCCTGTCAGTATGCCCAATATCGGAATCCACTCTCCCATCTTGCCCTCGCTCGTTCAATTGCACTGGATGTAACGTAAACTTATCATCGTGAAGGTGATAAGTAAAGGTTACATTTGATGCGGAAGCAATGGCCGTGATCGATGGCGGTTCGAATCTAAGGTGTTATGGGCCTAGGGAACGAAGGACTGGCCAATCGATGTAATTGGCGATGTGCAGAAGCCGTGAGCAGAGGTGCTAGACCGACAGTAAATCGGGGGCGGCGTATCACTCACTTGATGATCGCGAGACCGCCACGGCGTTTAAGGGTTGAGCTTTGTCCCACCAATCCCCACGGGTGCGCTACGACCACCGGCTCTGGCTTTTGCGACAACGGTCTTTAAGGTGAAATTGGCGCTAAGGGTTTCCTGAGGAGAGTCTGGAGCAAGCTCACCGACCCGAATGTAGTTCCCGTGATCTGCTGCGAGCCTAAAATCAACGGTTGATCCCGCCGCTTCTTCAATCAGACCCCGTGCGCCAAAGCCATGACCCTCATTGGTTTGGGCGGCATTGGTCGCCTGATAACCCATACGCTGAAGCAGTTTAGGGCTTGCACGGTTTAGCACCTCTGGCCTGACAGACAGCATCCAATTTTCTTGCTGCCGCAGTAACGGATGCTGCATGCCATTGAGCATGACGATACGGGGGGTTTGGGTGTGATTGATCCCTGTGCTGTGTAGAAGCCGGCCATCGGTAATGATCATCGTGCCGGCTCTGGCATCGAGGTTAATGGCGGGGGGCAGCTTTCCCACCGGTGCGTTGGCTCGAAGTGCCTCAGATAAAACGATATGACTGCCTGGGATGACCAAAGTGCCGCCATTGGTTTCGTCGATATCTGTAATGGGTGTGAGCAGGTTGACCGATAAAGGGCTTTTAGAGTCAAGGGCGATATCTTGATCCTGATGCAGGGCTTGTGGCACGCCGCCCTCAAGTGCAATTGATGCGATCAGCGAGGTCGATATCCAGTTCGGACCGATCGCCTCGGTGACTAGCTGTTCAACTAAGGGTCCGCCCTGAACAATCCCGGGATCTTGCTCGATGAGTCCTTCAAAGCATCGTCCCTTGTTCACGCAACAATTAATGTTTTGACCACTCGGGGTTCGCTGAGCAATGCCCGCTAATCGTTCGCCCTCAGCTTGCTCGATCACCCGTTGGTGAATTACGGCGACCTGAGCTTCAGTTAAGGCATCCTCCACCATGCAGTAGCCCCATCGTAGTAGGTCTGACCTCAGTCGTTCGAGCGCTTTGGTTGGCCGGGGCAGGTCCTCGTTACACCAATAGGGATGCTTGGCACCCCGGGTCGTATCGTAGTAGGCACCGGACTTGAATTCCCATTGACCCCACTCATGTTTGCGCTTTGGGGGTACAAAATAAATATCTGGATTATCCGCAAGTACGGAACGCATCGGGTCCTTTTGGGCGTGCTCTGATCGGTACATTTGAACTTCTGCGGCTGATTTCAGAGCGATGTCGGCGGGGTCAAACTCATTCGGAACCGAATTCATGATGAAAATCCTTAATCTAAAGGTGCTGAATTCAAACTAGCCTACACCCAAACTCAATGTGCTTCGAGTCCCCTCATTCGCGCGTTGAGAAGGACGATCGCGACGCGTGGACAATTTGGGTGACCTCGCCATGGATCTCTGCTGTTCTCCTGTCGGGTTGTCGAACTCCGCGCTGATGAGACACCCGTTGCACAGGCTTGCTTGAAGGAGCGCGCTGGCCTGAACAAAGCACAGTTTTTAACGCTGACGGCTGTCAAGACACCCGTGCTATCAGGCTGTACCTTTTGAGCCGTGTGACCAAGATCGGCCGCCAAGGATGCCGTTGATCATTCAAAAAAATCGTAAATGATGGACGATCCGCGGCGGCAGGTGGTCTTCTCTAGCTTGTCAGCCACGGCGTAATTTTTTGAACCAACCCTATGAGAAGGGTCTATCGAAGGCCTCTTATTCACGAGTGCGATAGAGGAATTTCTTCACGATGGTTGGTTTTGGGCGATGGCGGAGAAGTCGTGGTGGAGGTCGATATCGGCTGTCCTAAGAGCGCGCTAAAAATTGTGAAAAATACTCTAACGGCGGGCCTTCAACTCGTGCTATAACGGCCGGAAATTTGCTCGGTCTCGAGCTCGAGACGATCCTCAGGAGCCCTCCTCATGCCAGACTCAGATATCGACATTGCGCGCGCCGCACATTTAAAGAACATTGCTGAAGTGGGCCAGAATCTGGGAATACCCGAGACCGCGCTGCTGCGCTATGGCCATCATAAGGCCAAAATAGATTTTGAGTTTATTGAGAGCCATCAGCAAAAGGCTCCCGGTAAACTGGTGCTCGTAACAGCGGTCTCACCGACGCCAGCGGGAGAGGGCAAAACGACCACAACCATTGGGCTTGGGGATGCGCTTAATCGCATCGGCCAAAAGACTGTGATCTGCCTGCGGGAGCCTAGCTTGGGGCCTTGCTTCGGGATGAAGGGCGGAGCGGCAGGAGGAGGTTACGCGCAGGTGGTACCCATGGAGGATATTAACCTTCACTTCACAGGCGATTTTCACGCGATAGGTGCTGCCCACAATCTGCTGGCCGCGCTCATCGACAACCACATTCACTGGGGAAATGCGCTTGGGATCGACCCCCGCCGAATCACATGGCGCCGGGTTATGGACATGAACGAGCGTGCGCTTAGAAACATTAATCTTGGACTCGGCGGTGCATCGAACGGTGTTCCAAGGGAATCGGGGTTTGATATTACGGTTGCATCAGAGATTATGGCGATCTTTTGCCTGTCGAACGATCTTGAGGAGCTTCAAGAGAAGCTCGGAAAGATCGTCATCGGACAAAACTTCGACGGCGAGCCGGTTCATGCAAGCGACTTAGAAGCCAATGGTTCGATGGCGGCGCTACTCAAAGATGCCTTTAAACCCAACCTTGTGCAGACGCTTGAGAACAATCCGGCCATGATCCACGGCGGTCCTTTTGCGAACATTGCGCACGGATGTAATTCTGTGATTGCTACCAAGGCTGCCCTCGGGTTGGGTGAATATGTGGTCACCGAAGCAGGATTTGGCGCCGAACTAGGCGCTGAAAAATTCTTCAATATTAAGTGTCGTAAATCGGATCTCCAGCCTGCGGCTGCGGTCATCGTGGCGACGGTCAGGGCGCTCAAAATGCATGGTGGGGTTGCGAAGAATAAATTGAATACCCCCGATCCTGAGGCGGTTGACAAGGGCTGCAGTAATCTTAATCGGCACATTAGAAACATGGGTTATTTTGGTCTACCCGTAGTGGTCGCCATCAATCGTTTTACGGACGATACAGAAGAAGAAATGGACCAAATACGCCGTCACTGTCAGGCGCTTAATGTTGAAGCCATCGATTGCACTCACTGGGCCGATGGTAGTGCAGGTGCCGAAAATCTTGCTCGGGCGGTGGTTGATCTGTGTGAGTCCGGCCAGGCGCAGTTTCGAACCCTCTATGATGATGCACTGCCGCTCTGGGAGAAAATCGACCAGATTGCTCAAAATCTCTATGGCGCAGATGAGATCATTGCCGATCAAAAAGTCAGAAATCAAATCAAAGCGTTGCAGCGGGAGTACGGACATTTCCCAATTTGCATGGCAAAAACTCAGTACAGTTTTTCGACGGATCCTAGTTTACGAGGGGCGCCGAGCCATCATACGGTGCCGATTCGAGAGGTACGCCTCGCCAACGGTGCAGGATTTATCGTGGTGATTTGCGGGGAGATTATGACGATGCCCGGGCTTCCCCGAAAACCGGCGGCCAATGATATTCACCTCAATTCTGAGGGAGAAATAGAAGGCCTGTTTTAAAGCAATCCGCCTAAACCAACGGCTTAAACCGGCGCGACTCGGGGCAGGGCCGGGGACCTTGGTGCTGGGAGGGATTCAAATAGCTGCTCCCGAAGATCGGTCTTAACGGCCTGTCGCTCTGGATCATCCCAAAGATTGACGATTTGATCAGGGTCTTCAGTCATATTATAGAGTTCTCCCTCTGAGCCGTCGTAGAGATGGCTGGGACCGTAGCAGGTCATCAACCAACCATCGGCGCGATAGATGCTCTTGAGGTGCATTGTGATGGGGCCATGTTCAGAGTCCCATTCCGTCAGGATCGAATCCCTAGGTTGTTGTGCCGCATCATCAATGCTGAGGGGTAATGGCTGTCCCTCACAGTAGTCTGGCGTTTGAATGCCCGCAATGTGGCAAAAAGTAGGTGCCAAGTCGAGATGACCTACCGGAGCGTCAATCGACGCCGCTGACACATCGGCGCAGCCAGCTGGTTTCCAGATAAAAGGGAGGCGCATCAGTGCGTCGACGTGATAGGGGCCTTTAAACAGCAATCCA
>Ga0315330_10002797_pt1 | contig 12017 bp, 12 predicted proteins | sample M140m34915metaG_FD_203453 | JGI IMG/M metagenome (GOLD analysis project Ga0315330, IMG submission 203453) | Ammonia-oxidizing marine archaeal communities from Monterey Bay, California, United States - M1 40m 34915 | ecosystem: Environmental > Aquatic > Marine > Intertidal zone | place: USA... | reverse complement strand
CTTATCTTATTAGTTTCTTTATCTGTGTTACTGAGATACGTATTCTCAATTGGATTTATTTGGTTGCAAGATTTGTATATTTGGGTTCATTGTTTATTTATTCTTCTAGGAATTTGTTACACATTATACAAAGACGAGCATGTACGAATTGATATAATATATAGAAACCTAAGCAAAAGGAAAAAAAGATTTGTTAATATTATAGGTTACCTAATTTTTTGCATTCCATTCACATTTATTCTTTTAAACAGTGGCTACGATTATTTTGTGAGATCCTTTTTACTAGATGAAAGCTCAAAAGAAACAGGAGGTCTCCCAAATATCTTCATATTAAAGTTTTTTATTTTCTTCTTAGGAATTCTTTTTGCTTTTGAGATTATTAGGTTTTTTATAAATTTTGTGAGAAGAAATGGAAATAATTAGTCACGAGTTCTTTTGTTTTTTGCTATTCTTAATATTAGCAATTTTTCTATTAATGGGTTTTCCTGTTGCTCTTACTTTGGCTGGAGTTTCAATAATTATCGGTTCAATTGGATATTTTCTCGATCTTTTCCCAATTATTCTTTTAAATGTTTTACCTAATAGAATCTTTGGAATAATAGGAAATGAAACCTTAATTGCAGTTCCTCTTTTTATTTTTATGGGAATTATGCTTGAAAAGTCAGGGATTGCATCAGAACTTTTAGAAAGTATCAGTCGAATTTGGGGTAATGTAAAAGGGGGATTGGTCTATTCAGTTTTAGTAGTTGGTGTTTTGATGGCAGCTTCAACTGGCATTGTTGGAGCAACTGTTGTAACAATGGGAATCTTAAGCCTTCCATTGATGCTTAAATGGAACTACGATAAAAAGATTGCAACAGGGGTGATCTGTGCAAGTGGAACTCTAGGTCAAATTATACCCCCATCAATAGTTTTAGTGTTACTAGCCGATGTATTTCAGGGAGCAAACGAACAAGCTTCCCAAATATCTGGAGACTTTGCGCCAACACCTGTAAGTAGTGTAGATCTTTTTGCGGGAGCAATTATACCTGGATTAGTTTTAGTTTCTATGTATGCAATTTGGATTTTTATATATTCTATTCTCTATCCTAAAAAATTACCGAGAAAAAATAATTTGACTAAGATCAACTTAAGAGATTTTCTCAAAATAATTTTGCCCCCTACTTTATTGATTTTTACTGTTCTTGGATCAATTTTATTTGGAGTCGCAACTCCCACTGAATCAGCATCATTAGGTGCATTGGGTTCGATTGTTATAGCTATAACTAGAGGAAAGTTTAACTTTGTGACGCTTAATGATGTTTGTATTCAATCTATTAAAATCAATTCCATGGTATTTTTTGTACTGATTGGTGCTTCATTATTTTCTCTGGTATTTCGTGGATTTGGTGGGGATATTTTGGTAGAAGATTTTTTAGTTGATATTCCTGGGGGGAAATTATACGCGTTCATTGTTGTAATGATAACAATTTTTTTTCTTGGTTTTTTTCTAGACTTTTTTCAAATTGTTTTTGTTATTGTACCAATCGTCGGACCTGCCTTAATTTCTATGGGATATGATCCTGTTTGGCTAGCAATTATGTTTGCTATTAACCTTCAAACTAGCTTTTTAACACCACCATTTGGTTTCGCACTATTTTATTTGAGAGGTGTTTCTAAAGATTTAGTGAAAACATCAGATATTTATCTGGGAGTTTTACCGTTTATTTTTACACAAATAATTTTATTATTCATTTTATTTTACTTTCCAGACTTAATAACATGGTTACCAGATAAGCTATAAATCACAGTCTAGATTCTAAAAAACTTTTTTCTGAGTAATTTGACCAAAACATAAAAATTTCACGATGTTTTAATATATTATCTAATATTTGAGTTCCTATGGTATCTTGTCGTGCTAAGTTCTGAGTAATTTCATCTGATTGTTTTTTTAATTTTATTAATAAATCTTTAGGGTATTTTTTAAAGTTCACCTTATATTCATCACTGAGTTTCTTTATGGCAAAACTATTTCTAATAAAAAACTCAGCAGCAATTGATGAGTTAGAGTTTGCACAACAAGTACTAACAAGTTTTTTCAAATTATTATCAAGTTTATTCCAATATTTTAAATTTATAAATGCTTCTAAACATGTTCCTGGTTCATGCCATCCAGGGTAATAGTAATATTTACAAACTTTATGAAGTCCTTTACCTAAATCTGCTGCAGGTCCTATCCACTCTGTTCCGTCAATAGTTCCTGATGAAATTGCTGGAACAACATCTGGACCTGGTAACAACACTACATTTGTTCCAAAGCTCTTTAACACTTCACCACCCAAGCCAGGCATTCTAAATTTCAAACCCTTAAAATCATCAGTATTATTAATTTCTTTGTTGAACCATCCTCCCATTTGATTTCCAGTATTACCAGCTGGAAAGAATTTGAGATTAAACTGGTTATAAACAGAGTCAGCTAACTTGATGCCATCACCCTTATAAAACCATGCATTCATCTCCTGATAGTTCATTCCGAATGGTATTCCCGACAAAAATGAAATTGCTTTAGACTTACCTGCCCAGTAATAAGGTGAGCCAAAGCCCATTTGACATGTTCCACTTTGGACAACATCAAAGGATTCAAAAGCACTTACCAACTCATTTGCATGAAACAACCTAATATTTAGTTCCCCCGATGAAATTCTGGTAATATCGTCACAAAGTTTTTGAAAAGCTCTCCCGAGTATTCCAGCTTTATCGAATGCTGATACAGCAACCCATGTATGCCTTTTTTTAGCCTTAACAATATTTGGAACAAAAATTGTCGAAGCACCAGCTGCTAAAACGCCTTTAATTGATTTATCTAAAAAATTTCTTCTCTTCATTTTTCAACTAGTTGGTGGGCGGAACAGGGTTCGAACCTGCGACCTATTGCGTGTCGAGCAATTGCTCTCCCAGCTGAGCTATCCGCCCGATAACAAACTCAATATACATTTAAAAAAGAATCTCAACAATAAAAAATGGCATAATAATTGCTGTTCCTATTTTATGTTTAATGTAATTAGAACCGGTTTAGACGCATCTAATAGAGATTTATCAGTAATTTCAAATAACATTGCTAATGCCGGAACAAATGGATTTAAGAAAAGTGAAGCTCAGTTTGAAGATATGTATAGATCTATTCATAATGATTCTACTGAAAAAGCAAATGGTATTGGAGTTAAGACAATTAAGCCAAGACAAAATTTTTCACAAGGCTCTCTCCAACAAACTAATGGTAGCTTAGATCTAGCAATTATGGGCGAAGGCTTTTTTGCTCTAGGAACCCCTATTGGCAGAGAAACAGCAACTGATGAGCCAGTTTTCACGAGAGATGGTTCTTTTCAATTAGATAGAACCGGTAACCTTGTCAATACAGATGGACTACCACTACTAGGTGAAGGTCAACAGCCTATAAATATTCCATTTAAAGGCGCTGATGGCCAACTACTCTCTGAGATTTCTGTAAAATCTGATGGTTCTATTTTAGCAACTTATGGACTAGATAATACTAACAATGTAGGACAGCTTGAGCTTGCCGACTTTGTTAATGAACATGGACTTCAAAATATTGGTAATGCAAGATTTAAAAGAACTGGTGAAAGCGGGTTACCTGAGTTTGGAAGACCAAAGGAAGGAACAATCGGAAAGATTGAACCTGGATTTCTTGAGAAATCTAATACAGATATTACCGATGAAATTGTTTTAATGATGAGAACTCAACGTGCATTTAACGGATGTTCAAAAATTCTTCAGTCAGAAGTTGAGATAACAAAAAAGTTTACATCTAGATAGTTTAGGTTAGAGGAATTTTCCAATCAATTGAATTTATAGCGATGGTTATGTTATTTTTTATATATAAATAGTTATTTTCGTTAATTAATAAATCATCAGAAATATTTAAAATGATAATAGATTTCTTTGAAGATTTCTTGAGAAAAATTAGTTTCAAAATTTCATCAATCTCAGATTTACTATAGTATAACTCAACCTCCATCAATGCCTTGTCAGTAAAAACGTGTAAGTTATTTTTTTTATTTTTATTATTTGCACTAACTTTTAAGTTGCATCTTCCTTTAGAAATATTTTCGAAGCCACAGTTTAGAATGATTTCGGTTTTTTTAGTGTAGATTGCTTCCACATTATCAACTCTTAAAACAACACTATTCAGATTTTTCCAGTTATTTTGTGATTTCATAACGTAATTTTTCAACAATTTTCTTTTTTATTTGAGATATTCTTCCAGTACTTATTTCAAGAATATCTGATATCTCGTATATATTTAATTCCTCAACATAATAAAGTTGTGCAATCATCGCCTCTCTTTGATTTAGAACTTTTAATGCACTTTTTATTTGCTCTTTTAATTCTTTATTCTCTAATTTTTTTTCTGGACTTTCTTCATGAGAGGCATAAAGCATAGAATACTCATTATACGCATTATCTAAGCTTTGAATACTATTTGCCTCAAAGGATTTTTTCCAGTAATCATACTCATCAAATGAAATGCCTAAATAATTAACTATTTCATCTTGAGTTGGCTCTCTTCCCAATTCCTGTTGCAACTCATTTCTTTTTCTTTCAAAGTCTTGTTTTTTTTTTATTGTAGTTCTACAAAGATTTGAATTTTTTCTTAAAAAATCAATTATACTTCCTCTTATTCTTAATTGAGCATATTGTGGAAAAGTTATATTTTCTCTTTGAGAATATTTTTGTGCAGCATGTACTAAACCTTCCATACCTTGTTGAACCAAATCTTCGATTTCAATCACATTATTGACTCGTCCATGAATTTGCCATGCAATTTTTTTTACTAAATCAAGATTATTTTCAATGAGTTCATTGACAGTTGTATCTGAATTTTGAGAATATAAATTATTCATACTAATATTTTACGCTCTTTTTTTTTGTGAAAGAAAAGTTAAGCCTCCCCATTCGTTAACAGGAGTCTCCGTAACTTTTTTTGCTATTTTAAAGAAATTTTGAGATATATCTGATTTAGGCTCGCTGACCGTTATTGGTTTTCTGTCTACAATAGATCTTGAAATTTTTCTTGAACTTTTTATGGAACCTACGTAATGAAGATTTACGTCTAAAAACTTAGATGTTATTGCTTGAAATTTTTTGAATAATTCTACTCCATTTGCCTCATCATCAACTTGGTTAACAGCAATGCAATAGTTTTTAAAAGATGATTTTGCATATAAAGCTTTTATGAGTGCATATGAATCAATAAAACTAGTTGGCTCTCCAACAATAACTATTACTATTCTATCGCATGCCATGGAGAAAATAAGTGAATTATCGTCAGCGCCTGCGGCTATATCCACAATGAGTTTAAGACTATTATATTTCATTAAATGATCTTCAATACCGTTCAATATCGAATATCTAGCCTTATTTTCTATATTAAGAACATTATTTGAAGCAGTTCCTCCAGATATGAGATTTATTCCATATTTATTTTTATAAATAATCTCAGAAACTTTTTTATTTCCTGAAATCACATCAGCTATAGTATAGTTAGGGTTATCTCCAAGAAGAACATGAGAGTTAGCCATACCTAAATCGGTATCTAATAAGAAAACCTCATCAGAGATTTTTTTAAAAGCTATAGATAAGTTGACAGCAAAAGTTGTTTTGCCTACTCCACCTTTTCCACTAGTAATTGCAACCGAATCAGACACCTTTTAAGTTCTCTTTCATATATTTAGTTAAGGAATTCTCATTAGCTTCAATTACTGAGTTTATTAATACTTTTGTACCAGTAACTAAGCCTATCCTTGCATTATTTAATGCAAGTGCAGAAAACTCTTCAGCTCCCACCCAGCATTCGTCGAGCTTGGTGATAGCAACCATTGGTCTCACATCTGAAACTTTCTCGCATATTCCTCTTATCATTTCAGAATTAGAACCACTTGGTATAGCTAATATAGAACAAAAATCAAAAGACGGAAATGAATTTTTTATCTCATTAATTTTTTGTAAACTAAAATTTAGGTCTCCTGAAAAATCAAAAATATTTATTTTTGAACGATCATTTTGATTTTGATTGAAGTCAAAGTATTTGTAATCTTTTATGGGAAAGCTTAAAACCCTACTATATGATCTAAGAATATCACAATGTGAAGTTCCTGAATTAGAAACATCAATAAAATTTATTTCCTTTGTTGACTTTCTATCCGATAAAAATGAAGCAATTTTAGCAGATAATGTAGATTTTCCAGACCCAGAGTTTCCAAAAATAAATATATTATTGGAATTTAACATTCTTGAAAAATCGTTAGATGCAAGTTTTCTAGATAACTCTCTAAAAAAAGCAATCCTGCCATCTTCACTACTTTTTCCAATAAATGAATGGCTAAATTTATTAATGACTTCTGGTAAAAACTTTTCTTGTCGAAGTTTAATAGGTGTTAAATGAGAAAGTTCATCAGAAATTCCTGATTGGTCGGTTAAAACCATTCTACTTAAGTCATCTCTTAAAGAATTAATTTGTTCTTTAATTTCGTTATAAACCTCATGTTTTTGCTTACTTTCATACTTTGCCTTATTTTCTCTATCAATGAATGAAAGATTGTCATTTTTTTCCTTAATTTCTTTCATAAAAACTTTTGAGAAACTCTCTTTGTCTTTGATTTTCTCTTTATGTTTATGAATTACATCCTCAGTATCAGATGCCTCCACCTCAACAAGACCATTATTTTTCCTGGTGGATAAAATTATAGCCTTTTCACCAAATTGGTCATTTACAAGGTTTATAGCAGACTTCATATCTTTAGCTTTAAACAGTTGCGTTTTCATTAGATTTCTCCTTTTGTGTATTATTATTAATTATTTTTTCTCCGATAGTTGAGACAACTTTTACTCTTTTATTTTCAGGCAGTTCTGTAAATGATAAAACCACAAGATCTTCAATATGCTGTCTTAGCAATACAGCTATATCTTTTCTAATGACTGGCGCAGTTACAATAACAAGAGGATTGCCATCCATTGAAAATTTTTCACCAACCTCAATTAAAGAACTTATCATTTGTTTAGCTAATTGAGGGTCAATAAGAATTCCATCCGATCCACTTTTTTTAGACATTGAAATCAGCATTTGCTCAAATTCAGGATTAAAAGTAACTACATTCAATGCCTCATTTATATTTGATATTTTTTGGATAAGAAGCGAGGAGATTGCTGGTCTTACTGCCTCTGACAACTCTTCTGGACTAAGTTTTTTTTCTGATAGATTCGTTAGAGCCTCTAAGATTTTTTTTAGATCATTTATTGGAACTCGCTCAGATAGAAGGTTTCTAAGAATTATTGTTAAGTGATGTAAAGGAACTAACTTTGGTATTACTGACTGAATCAATTGAGGATTTGTTTTGCCCAGATTATCTACTAAAGACTGAACATCATCTTGACTTATCAATTCTCCTGAAAATCTGAGTAAAATATGATTAAGATGTGTTGCAATTACAGCCTCTGGTTCAATTATCATATAATGATTTGCTTCAGCTTTTGATACTAAATGCTGCTCAATCCAAAAAGAATCCAAACCAAAAGTTGGATCTTTTACTTGAATACCTTGAATTTTTAATTGAGTTTCATCACTCGGCATTGCTAATTTTCTATCTACATAAACTTTGTCTTGTGCAACTATTGTATGACCGATTCTTATTCTGTATGAATTGGCTTCTAATGCAAGGTCATCTTTTACTCTAACGTTAGGAATAATAAAGCCTAGATCTTTTGACACTTGTTTTCTTATACCTGTGATTTTGGAAATAAGAGGTCCAGCAGACTTTTTATCACTTGAATCAACCATTGAAATTAGGCCATAACCTAAATCAAGAGAAATTGATGCATTATCTGAAACATCCTCGATATCAATCTGTCCAATTGATTCAGAATCTTCGGTATCATTACTTAATTCTTCATTACTTTCTTTTTTAGTTTTTTTAGAGGTTAACCATGCTATGGTCCCAGCAAATATTGATCCAGCTATAAAAAGAGTGTTTGGCATTCCTGGAACAAGTCCAAATAGTAATAATACAGCTGAAACAGGTGTCCATGCTTTTGACAAACCCATCTGATTCGAAATTTGTCCGGCTAGGTCATCATTGTCAGACGAGATTCTGGTAACAATTGTTGCCGTTGCCATCGCTAAAAGTAAAGAAGGTATTTGAGCAACAAGACCGTCACCTATTGTTAACAAAATATATGACTCAGCCGACTGATTAAGACTTAAATCATGCTGAGTTGTACCTATTATCAAACCACCAATTATGTTAATTACTAAGATTAAAATACCTGCAACAGCATCACCTTTGACAAATTTTGCCGCACCATCCATTGCACCATAAAATTCTCCTTCCTTAGCGATTTCACTCCTTCTATCTTTTGCTTCCTCACTTGTAATTACTCCAGCATTCAGGTCAGCATCTATTGCCATTTGCTTTCCTGGCATTGCATCAAGAGTGAATCTTGCTGCAACTTCTGAAACTCTTCCTGCTCCCTTAGTTATCACGATTAAGTTTATTATTACTAAAATTGAGAATACAAAAAGTCCTACAGCATAGCTTCCTGACATTACAAATTCTCCAAATGCTTCAATAATACTTCCAGCGGAGTCGGTTCCATTATGTCCAGATTTTAAAATTACACGAGTTGATGCGACATTTAATCCAAGTCTTAAAACTGTAGCAAAAAGAAGTACTGTAGGAAAACTTGAAAAATCTAGTGGTCTAAAGGTCTGTAGAGCAACCATAAGCACTAGTAGTGAGACAAGGATATTTGTTGTAAATAAAATATCTAACATCCAAGGGCTTAAAGGTATAACCATCATTGCAACTAGGATCATTATCCCCATTGGAATACTGAATGTTCTCAAAAAACTTAGTAAGTTTTGTGATTGGAATGTTTTTAGTACTAAATCCATAATTATCCTTTAATGAAATTTTTATAGTCAAATTATTGACTGTTAAAAATCCCAGAAACTCTTGTTATTTTAAAAATAAAATTCATTAATATATATGATGCAAGGGCTATGCCATTATCTTCTATGCAGAGTTTTCTGATAATTATCTTCTTGGCATAATTTATGCACAAATTATCAAAAACAACATTTGAGGATAAAAAATGAAGTACATATATTTATTTGTTATTGCAATTTTAGTGCAATCATGTTCGACAAACCTATTAGATAATTTAGCATTACCTAATAATAATCAAAAGTTAGCTAATAGTCAGGATTATTCAAGTCCTACAGTTCAATTAAATAAAACAAGAGAGTTACTTGATGGTGCGTCTATTAATTTTCCAACACTCAGTGCAACGGGTTATGCGGTAGTATCTAGTCAACCAGGACAGAGTATTGAACAAAAAAGATTGATGGCTATAAGAGCTGCGAGAATGTCCGCAATGAGAGATTTAGCTGAACAAATTCATGGTTTAAAAGTGGACAGTAATACAACTGTTATTGATTTGATGGTTCAGAATGACACATTTAGAGGTGTAGTATCCGGAGTTATCAGGGGTGCGAGAACAGTGAGAATAAATCCAACTGGTCAAGACACATATGAAACTGTTTTAGAAATAGACCAAGACATGGTTGCCTATTTATTTAGGTCTGCTCAAACGTTATAGAATATGTTTAGAAAAGTTGAATATAACTTATTTGATGTAGTTTTAAGAGAACTAGTTTCATTTTTCTTAAGCGTATTATTTCTTTTACTTATTTCTACATATGCTTTGGCTGATAGTTTTGGTCTTAAAGAAATCATAACAGAAGGAAGAGCTGTTGTAATTGATGGAAATAAAGAAATTGCAAAAAAAAGAGCTCTCGATGATGCACTATATCTTGCAAGTTTAAGAGGTGGTGCGAAAATTGACGGTTATTCTAATGTAGATAATCTAACAAGATTAAACGAAAACCTTTTAGTTAGACCAGCATCTACCATTACTGATTTTGTTATATTGGATGAAAAAGAAGATAAAAGTCATTATGTTGTGAAAATTAAGGCTTATCTAATAAACATAAATACATCCTCTGGTTGTTCTGAAAGAAATTTTGTTAATTTGTCATATCTTTCTCCCCACTTCACAGTTTCAAGTAAACTTGAACCATGGACTCACAAACTTCCAAATGTAATTTCAGATAATATTAGAAAAAATTTAAGAAATATTGACTTCATAAGATTAAAAGATAAATCAAATGTTTTTTTTAATGTAAAGAGAATACCAATCAAATCCTCAAACTTAGACTATGACAGTATTGTTGAAGGAAAATCTATGTCTTTAAAAGATGGTGAATTTGCTGTTCACCCGACAATAATTATAGATAGTATTGATGGAAATATTGGTAGGTTCTCAAAAGAGATATTAATAAAACTTAGACTAGACGTTTATCAAAATAGTAATTTCAACCTCATAAATAGCTTAGAATATGACTTTTCTTTGTTTTTAGGACAAAAAACTGGATATCAACACATTGACGCCTTTTATAAAAAGTCATATGATAAAATTAGAGTATTAGTTGAAAAAAGTTTATCAAAAGTTCAATACAGAGTTATGGATCAGCTAAAATGTCATCCACTTGAAGCAGTTGTAAAACAAATCAACAATAAACTGATTGTATCATTAGGAAGTAATCAAGGTCTTAGTAAAGATAAACTTGGTATAATTTCTCCAAATGGAATGGATGTCAGTATGAATGATTGGATTGTTGTTACAGTTAAAAACATAAATGAAGATTTTTCGGAGATCGAGCCCTTAAACCCAAATAATAAAAATGAATTTATTGAGGGTAAATTTATAAAATTTATTAACTAGGAAAGTTATATGAGAATTATTCAAATAAAAATTTTATTTATAACACTACTAATATCCACCTTTTCATTCTCTCAGGAACCATTTGTTGTTCTTGATTACAAAGGAAGTTATACCAAAGGTTCATCTCCAAATAAAAATAATGATTTCGTAAAAAATCCAAGTCACCATGTTAAGCATAAAATAAAAAAAGGAGAATCCCTAAGTGACATTTTGAAAAAATATTACGGTAATAGTGGTTTAAATATGAGAATGATAGAAGTCTCAGTACTAGAAATGAATAAACATGCATTTGTTAGAAATAACCCTAATTATATGTTTGCTGGAAAAAATTTGATAATCCCCTCATTAAATCAAATAATGAACCTGGTAAAAAATATTAAGAATATTGACCATTCATCAAATACTAACAGTCAACACATATATTTCTTTAACCCATAAATTATGAATAAAAAAATCAGAAATATAATATTTTTTTTAGTATCACTAAGTTTTACTCCATGTTTATCTAAAACTATTAGTGGAAAAGACCTACAATTAATTATTGAAACTTGGTTGGATAACAAAGGTCAATCTTCAAATATTGAAATTTTAGAAGATTTAAAATATCCATTTTGTAAAGATTCAGACTTAATTATTAACGATATTTCAAGAGAATTTAAACTTATAAAAGTAAAATGCATAGGAAAAAATCCTTGGCAGTTTATAGTAAGAAATAAAAAAAATACACGACAAAAAGCCAAAAGTTACAGTGTATTAAAAACATTTGCTTTAAAAGAAAATCTCAGAAGTGGAACTATAATTAAAGAAGAAAATCTCATTGAGTTAAGTAAAAAAAGTAATAATAGTGCTTTTATTACAAATAAATCAGAGATTTTGGGTAAAAAACTAAAAAGAAATATGAATAAGAATATCGCCATCCAATTTAATGATGTTGAACAAGATTGGCTGATTGAAAAAAATTCAATTGTTACGATAGTTAATAATAAATCTAGTATAACTATAAAAGAATCAGGTATTGCGCTTGAAAATGCTAATTTTATGGATAAACTGACAGTTAAGAATGTTAAAAGTGGAAAAATTCTACAGGTTTATGCAAAAAATGAAAAAAAAGTTATAATGCATGCTAAACAATTTTAGATTAGTGTCGTTAATATTTAAAAGGAATATATAAAATGATT
>Ga0315330_10002796_pt1 | contig 12018 bp, 9 predicted proteins | sample M140m34915metaG_FD_203453 | JGI IMG/M metagenome (GOLD analysis project Ga0315330, IMG submission 203453) | Ammonia-oxidizing marine archaeal communities from Monterey Bay, California, United States - M1 40m 34915 | ecosystem: Environmental > Aquatic > Marine > Intertidal zone | place: USA... | reverse complement strand
CCGCTGCCCCGAGACTCGCGCGTGGGTGCGCAAGAGCTCGATGAGGATCTGAACGACGATCCCAACCTGGCCATTTTTAGGCAGTCTGACAACGGGGTTTTGGTCAGAATGGCGCTCTTTGCGCTGATCCTCGATGTGGCAGACCAAGTCGATGATTATTCAAAGCCTGTTAATTGGAGCACGGAGCGCCGATTTTGAGCGAGCTTTCCCTCGCCTACGGTGCCGATGATGCACAGGTGATGACGCAAGACACGGTATTTCAGGGGTACTTCCGGATGGACGCACTCACACTGCGTCATAAGCGATTTGACGGCAGCTGGACCAGCGGCATCCGCAGAGAGCTGTTTCAACGCGGTGATGCGGTGGCGGTGCTCCCCTGGGATGTCGAAGCAGACCGCGTCGTCCTGATTGAGCAGTTTCGACCCGGTGCCATTCGAGGGGCTGAATCCCCCTGGATGCTTGAGGCGATTGCAGGCGTTGTTGAAGAGGGCGAGGCGGATGAAGCGGTTGCGCACCGCGAAGCGGCAGAAGAGGCGGGGTGCACTATGGATGCACTGCTACCCATCGTCTCCTACTACCCAAGTCCGGGTGCCTGCACAGAACAAATACGGCTTTTCATTGGACGTCTTACCGACGCCGCAATTGGCGAAGTGCGAGGTGTTGAAACCGAGCATGAGGATATTTTGGTGCACTCGGTTGCGCGTAAGGACGCTATTGCGTTGCTCGATGCAGGTAAGATCAACAATGGACTCACCCTCATCGCCCTACATTGGCTGGCACGTCATGGCGATCGTTTGCGCTCGGAGTGGCTTGCCTCATGACTGAGGTGAGCGAGGTGGCTCCGGTTAAGAAGCGCGGTCTGCTGGGCTCAAGTTTCGTCGTGAGCATGGGCACATTGTTGTCGCGTGTGCTTGGGCTGGTGCGTGATGTTGTCTTCGCCAACTTACTCGGTGCTGCGCCCAACGCAGACGCCTTTTTTGTAGCCTTTAAAATACCGAATTTTCTCCGGCGCTTATTTGCAGAGGGCGCATTCTCGCAGGCCTTTGTTCCCGTGCTCACCCAAGTGAAAGAGACGGGAACTCACGCCGAGGTAAAGGCGCTGATTGACCGCGTTGCGGGGGTGCTTGGCGGTTCGCTATTCGTGCTGACGGCGTTTGCCATGCTGATGGCACCCTGGGTGGCGCTCATTTTTGCTCCCGGTTTTAGCCGCGATGTGGCGAAACTTGCGCTGACGGCGGACCTTATCGTCTGGACCTTTCCCTATTTACTACTGATTAGCCTAACGGGTTTCTGTGGGGCTATTCTCAATACGTACGGGCGCTTCGCTGTGCCCGCGTATACGCCTGTATTACTCAATCTGTCACTTATTTCAGCGGCTATCTTTTGGGCACCCACTATGCCTGAGCCTGCCCTCGGATTGGCGATGGGTGTTGCGCTGGCAGGTGTCATTCAGCTGCTCTTTCAGCTGCCCTCTTTACACACCTTGAAACTGACGCCTCGGCCCGTTTGGGATACACGCGATAAAGGCGTTCGAAAAATTCTTGCACTGATGGTCCCGGCCCTGTTTGGTGTTTCAGTCAGTCAAATCAATTTGTTGTTCGATACGGTGCTTGCGAGCTTATTGCCCGATGGCAGTGTCGCCTGGCTGTACTACTCCGACCGGCTGACAGAGCTGCCCCTAGGTGTATTTGCGATTGCCATTGCAACCGTGATTTTGCCGACTTTATCGGCGCTCAACACACGAGCGGATCCAGACGCCTTCTCTCAAACATTGGTATGGGCGATTCGAAATGTTCTGCTGATTGCAGTGCCTGCTACCGCGGCCTTGTGGCTCCTTGCCGAACCGATTTTAGCGACCCTATTTCAGTACGGTGCGTTTTCTGAGAGCGATGTCACCATGGCGGCGGCAAGCCTTCGTGCTTATACCATTGGTTTGGGGGCGTTTATGCTCATCAAGGTTTTGGCGCCGGGCTATTACGCGCGGCAGGATATGAAAACACCTGTGAAGATCGGCATCATCGCGATGGTGAGTAATATGGTGCTGAACGTGGTCTTTGTCTTCCCGCTGATGTGGTATTTCGACATGGGCCATGTGGGGCTCGCACTCGCAACCAGCGTATCGGCTTGGCTTAATGCGGGGCTCTTATTTATGGGACTTCGACGTGGTGGTGTTTCGCTATCGGGAGTATTCGCCGGTAAGTATGCGTTGCGTTTATTGATATCCGTAATGGTGATGGTAGCTGTGCTGGCATACGCGACGCCCAGTGTTCAGGAGTGGCTCGCAGCGGATGTCTGGTGGCGTGTGTCTCACATCCTCGGATTGGTTATGGCAGGAATGGGTGCGTTTGTCGTCTTGCTTGCAGTTCTCGGTACGCGGCTTCAGGAGATTCGGGATCCCGGCTACCACTGAGCCGGAGATTGTCGGGCCGCGCTTCTGTATACTGCGCTTACTTTGTAGATCGTCTGATAAACATGAACCTCATACGCGGATTGCACAACCTATCTGACTTGAGCCTCTCAGAGAGCGCAGTCACGATTGGAGCCTTTGATGGTGTTCATCGAGGGCATCAGGAGGTATTGGGACATCTCAAGCGCGAAGCGAAAGCCCAAAAATTGACGACGACGGTTATAACGTTTGAACCCCTGCCCGGAGAGTTCCTTTTTCCCGATCGGGCGCCGCCTCGATTGATGACGTTTAGGGAAAAATTTACGGCGCTTGCGGCGCAGGGTATTGATAATTTGCTTTGTCTGCGCTTTAACAACCAGTTGAGAGCCATGAGCCCTCGAGCCTTTGTGGAAGATATTTTTGTGAAGGGACTCAATGCGCGCTACATCGCCTTTGGGGATGACTTTCGCTTTGGCAAAGATCGTGCGGGTGATCTTGCTTTCACTAAGTCGCTTGGTGCTGAGTTCGGTTACGAGGTGGTTCCCACATCCACCTTCGATCTCGCGGGGGAGCGAGTGAGTAGTACACGTATCCGTGCTTCATTGGTTGACGCAGATTTCGTTCAAGCGGCGAATTTATTGGGCAAACCCTTCAAACTTTCGGGAAAAGTACTCAAAGGCAAGCAGTTAGGGCGAACTATTGGCTCTCCAACCGCCAATATTGCGCTCAAGCGTGTAAAGTCGCCGCTGCATGGTGTTTACGCTGTAAGGGTGTCAGGGGCCGGATTGACCGAGGCGCCCGGTGTAGCAAATGTCGGCGTTCGACCCACTGTTAACGATGGCATGCTCGCCAACCTTGAGGTTCATCTGCTTAATTTTAACGGTGATCTGTATGGTGAGCGTTTAGACGTGGAGTTTATGACGAAGCTCCGGGATGAGAAGAAATTTGACTCGTTGGATGCATTGAAGACGGCCATTTCGGCTGACCAGCAGGCTGCTAGGCGGTGGCATGTATCGCATCCTGTGAAATAAAAAGAGAAACCAGTTCAAAAATGACTGACTACAAAACCACATTAAACCTGCCACAAACAGCGTTTCCCATGAAGGCTAATCTGACCCAGCGTGAGCCGCAGCGGCTCAAGCAATGGGAGGGCATGGGGCTTTATCAGAAAATGCGCGCAGCTGGCGCAGGCAAGCCAACGTTTATTCTGCACGATGGCCCTCCCTATGCGAACGGGGAGCTGCACGTTGGCCACGCCGTTAACAAGATTCTGAAAGATATTATTACCAAGTCGAAAACCCTGTCGGGTTTTGATGCGCCGTATATTCCGGGATGGGATTGTCACGGTCTTCCGATTGAACTCAATGTTGAAAAGAAGGTGGGTAAGCCGGGACATAAAGTCACCGCTGCCGAGTTTCGTCAAAAGTGTCGTGATTATGCGGCGAAACAAGTCGATAACCAGCGTGAAGATTTTAAGCGTATGGGGGTTGTGGGCGACTGGGACGAGCCTTATCTGACAATGAATTTTAAGTTCGAGGCGAACATTGTTCGAACGCTCGGCAAGATCATTGAAAATGGGCATCTACAGCAGGGTGCTAAGCCTGTTCATTGGTGCTTGGACTGTGGATCTGCTCTTGCGGAAGCAGAGGTTGAATACCAAGATAAAGTCTCTTCGGCGGTGGATGTGGCCTTTCCCTTTGCCGATTCTAAGCAAGCCGCCGCACTGATCGGCGACACGGGACTCGATGAGTTATCTGTGGCCATATGGACGACAACACCTTGGACGCTTGTGGCGAACCGTGGTGTCAGTCTTGCTGCAGATCTTGATTACGTTGTGCTGAATGTGGGCGGTAGAGGCGTTTTAGTAGCCGAGGCGCTAGCTGAGCAATGCGCTGCGCGTTTTGGTGTCGATGAGGTGGATATCCGTGCCACGGTAAAAGGCGAAGTGCTTGATCGTGTTTTGGTGGTGCCGCCTTTTTCCAACGAGCCAGTACCGATTATGCTGGGCGATCACGTCACCACAGATGCGGGTACTGGCTGCGTGCATACGGCACCGGCGCACGGTCTTGAAGATTTTCAGATAGGCAAGACTTATGACCTCGAGGTCTATAACCCCGTCGGTGGAAACGGTGTTTATTTGCCAGGCACACCGGTTTTCGAAGGCAAACATATTTTTAAAGCGAACGATGAGATCGTGGCGGAGCTAGAGGCGCGTAATGTGCTTCTGTGCCACAAGCCGTTTACGCATTCCTACCCTCATTGCTGGCGCCATAAAACACCGATTATTTTCCGGGCGACACCACAGTGGTTCATCTCGATGGAGCGTCAGGGACTACTCGAGGAGGCCAAGAAGGCGGTTGATGTCGTAACGTGGATACCCGATTGGGGACGCGCACGTATCGACGCTATGTTGGAGAGCCGGCCTGACTGGTGTGTCTCGCGTCAGCGCACGTGGGGTGCGCCGATTCCACTGTTCGTCAATAAAGTTGATGGATCTCTGCACCCCAATAGCGTATCGCTCATCGAGGATGTGGCCGTGCGCATTGAATCCAGAGGGGTGGATGCGTGGTTTGATCTCGAGCCAGTTGAATTGCTGGGTGATGACGCTGAGCAGTACGACAAGATTACCGACACGCTTGATGTATGGTTTGACTCCGGCGTCACGCACGCCTGCGTTTTACGCGATCGAGACGGTCTGTCCTCCCCAGCAGACTTATATTTAGAGGGGTCGGATCAGCATCGAGGCTGGTTTCAGTCCTCCTTGCTTACAGGCATCGGCGCTTTCAACGAGTCGCCTTACCGTCAGGTATTGACGCACGGATTTACGGTGGACGGTGAAGGTCGAAAGATGTCTAAGTCGATCGGCAACATCATCCCCGCTAAAAAAGCGATGAACGATATGGGAGCGGATATTTTGCGCCTATGGGTGTCGTCCGCTGATTACCGAAATGAAATCGCTGCAAGCGATGAGATTTTCAAGCGTACGTCCGATACGTATCGACGGATCCGAAACACTGCGCGTTTCCTGCTGGCAAATTTGGCAGGCTTCGAACCGGTCACTGACTTGGTGGATAGCAACGAACTCCTGCCGCTTGATCGTTGGATTGTTTCAAAGACACGCGACTTGCAGGCAGAGTTGATCGAGGCCTACGACACCTACCAGTTCCATCACGTGTATCACAAAGTTCATAACTTCTGCAGCGGTGAGCTCGGTGGTTTTTATCTGGACGTGATTAAGGATCGGCAGTACACGACGCAGACCAACTCGATGGCACGACGATCTTGTCAGACCGCGCTGTATCACATGGCGGAGGCGATAAGCCGGTGGATTGCCCCTGTCCTTAGCTTCACAGCGGAAGAAATTTGGGAAAACTTACCAGGCGAGCGGGCCGAGTCGGTATTCTTGGCCGAGTGGTATGACTTACCCTCGATGGACGCCGACGACGAGATGGGCGATGTCTTTTGGACGACCTGTCTAGCCGTGCGACAAGACGTCAACAAGGCCATGGAAGCTGAGCGCGCGGCTGGCAATATTCGCGGCTCGCTCGATGCAAGTGTTGCGCTTTATGTCTCAGACGAGCTCATGTCAGCGCTTGCAGCCCTTGGCGATGAGCTGAGGTTTGTCCTGATTACATCGGGTGCCACGCTCTTGTCTCTAGGGGATGCTCCTGAGGAGGCATTGGCCGGTGACGTTCAAGGACTAAAGGTCGTTGTCGGCGCAAGTGACGCGGCAAAGTGTGAGCGCTGTTGGCACCGACGGGATGACGTAGGTGCGCACGCTGAGCACCCAACACTGTGCGGACGCTGCGTCTCAAATGTCGCAGGTGATGGCGAGACACGGCACTATGCCTAAGGACGCGCTGGCGGCTAATACCCAGGCAAATGGATCCTCCTCGGTTTGGATGAGAGCACTCGCCAACCCTTGGATTGGATTCTTGCTGGCTGTGATAGTGATTGGTCTTGATCAGTACACTAAGGCGTTGGCAACGGCGCAGCTGGCGTATCGTGTGCCGGTTGAGGTCACTTCTTGGTTTGATCTCATGCTTGCTCACAACACGGGCGCCGCCTTCAGTTTTTTGGCGAGCGCCGGCGGATGGCAGCGCTGGTTTCTAACGGCAGTCGCTGTTGCCGTGAGTGTTGTTGTCGTCATTTGGCTGACGCGACTCAAGCAGTCTGAGCAGATCTTAGGTGTTGCCCTAGGGTTGGTACTAGGCGGCGGTGTTGGGAATCTTATCGATCGTGTGAGTCTTGGTTACGTCGTTGATTTCATTTCATGGCACTACAACGATTGGTACTGGCCAGCATTTAATATTGCAGACGCCGCCATATGTCTCGGTGCGGTGTTGCTGGTGTGGGATAGCTTTTTTGGCGAGACGAGTAAGCAAGTATGACGAGCGATCTTCAAGTCACCGAAAACACAAAAGTATCGTTGAATTTCTCAATAACGCTCGATACGGGTGAGGTGGTCGATGGTAATTTTGACCGCGAGCCCGCCAGTTTCGTGATGGGCGACGGTTCCCTATTGCCTGGCTTTGAGGCCTGCTTAGTTGGTATGAAAGCCGGCGAGGAGGGCGCTTTCACGATCCTGCCGGAACAGGGGTTTGGTGAGCCTCAAGAGGCGAACTATCAAGACATACCGCGTCATACGTTTAGCAGCGACTCAGAGCTCGAAGTTGGCATGGTATTTAGCTTCGCCGATGCGGCGGGTGGCGAGGTCCCAGGTGTTGTTGACTCTTTCGACGAAGACACAGTCCGTGTTAACTTCAACCACCCACTCGCGGGACGCACCCTCAGGTTTGAGGTGAAAATCGACCGCGTGGAACCAGCGGAGTTGCACTGATGACAGTGATGCTTGCCAACCCGCGCGGATTTTGTGCTGGTGTTGATCGTGCTATCGACATCGTGAATCGCGCGCTTGAGGTCTTCGGACAGCCCATTTACGTTCGTCACGAAGTGGTGCACAACAAAACAGTCGTGGACGATTTGCGTAATCGCGGCGCGGTGTTTGTAGAGGAGCTCGATGAGGTTCCCGATGACGCGATAGTGATTTTCAGCGCTCACGGCGTCTCAAAAGCGGTCCAAGATGAAGCAGCGACCCGCGGCTTGCAGGTGTTCGATGCAACCTGCCCATTGGTAACGAAAGTGCATGTTGAGGTGACGGCGTTTAGCCGGTCGGGCAAAGAGTGCATTCTTATTGGGCACGAGGGGCACCCAGAGGTTGAGGGCACAATGGGCCAATACAATAGTACTAACGGCGGTAAAATGTACCTTGTCGAAGACGAGGAGCAGGCCTCAAACCTTGTAGTGCGAGACCCGGATAATTTGTCGTACGTCACGCAAACGACACTTTCAGTCGACGATACCGCGAAGGTGATCGAGGCGCTGAGAGTGCGATTTCCCAATATTCAGGGTCCGCGCAAAGACGATATTTGCTATGCCACGCAAAACCGTCAGGATGCGGTGAGAGCCTTGGCTGAGAAAGCGAATGTTGTTCTCGTGGTTGGCTCGCCCAATAGTTCAAATTCAAATCGCTTGAAAGAGCTCGCGGAACGTTGTGGCGCGAGCGCCTACCTCATTGATTCTGCGGACATGATAGAGCCAGACTGGGTATCCGAGGGAGATACGGTGGGTGTCACCGCTGGCGCCTCTGCCCCAGAACATTTGGTTGAAGGCGTTATCTCTTGGCTTAAAAACCAGGGTCATACGAATGTTGAGTCACTCGATGGTCAGCCAGAGAATATTACGTTTTCACTCCCGAAAGAGCTGCGCATACCGACCACTGAGATAAGCTGACGATCAGCTCTCTTCTGGAGTGCACTATCGTCCGATAACAGTCCAGATCCTGTGTCAGCGAGAGTAAGTGCGAACAAAACCGATCCGATTACTAGCCGGTAAACGTTTTAAACAGCGAAGACCTGAGTGCGGTCGATGGTATTTTTGTTGCCTAGAGATGTGCCGTCAGACATCGTTAGATCGTTTGCTTTATCATTGTTCCTGCACTATGGCAGTAACAGTACCGCGAGTAATCAACTCGTGATGAGGAGAAACAGCGCATGAAAGTTGTCATGGGACAGCTCAATACTTGGGTAGGAGACCTGCAGGGCAATACTGACAAGGTGATTAAGACCGCTTTGGCAGTAGAGCAGCAGGAAGAGCCCATCATGCTCGTTTTTCCGGAGCTCACGCTAACGGGTTATCCGCCCGAAGACTTATTGATGCGAGAGAGCTTGCATGACCAGATCGAGGTCGCCCTGCAACGCTTAGCATCCGAGCTGCCCCCTGAGCTCTACGTGGTCGTCGGGTATCCGCGTCGTGCGGGCGAGCAGTTGTTTAATGCGGCGGGGGTTATCCATGGCGGTGACCTTGTTGGTGAGTACTTCAAGCAGCGTCTCCCAAATTATCAAGTCTTCGACGAGAAGCGGTATTTTGCTGAAGGTGTAAAAGCCTGTGTCGTGGATGTGGCAGGTATCAAAGTCGGTATCACCATTTGCGAGGATATTTGGCACAAGGAGCCGGCGGATGCGGCTGCAAGCTTAGGCGCTGAATTTCTAATCAACCTAAACGCAAGTCCGTTTCACCGGGGAAAGCACAAGGAGCGTTGGCAGGTGCTCGCTCAACGCGCCACGGAGCAGAATATTCCAATGGTGTACGTCAACCAGGTAGGCGGACAAGACGAGCTGGTATTTGACGGTGGATCTTTTGCGGTTAATGCCAACGGCGAGCTCGCGATGGTGGCGCCCGATTTCGAGGAGGGGACATATGAACTGTCTGTTTCGCGAACTGTCCGTGGTGTCGAAATCGACCAGGGCGTAGCGGCCTCCGCGCTGTCAGACACAGCCGCTGTGTGGCAGGCACTGGTCCTAGGTGTTCGTGATTATGTTGAAAAAAATGGCTTTCCAGGGGTTGTTTTGGGGCTCTCAGGTGGCATTGACTCAGCGGTGACCCTTGCGGTGGCGGTGGATGCGCTGGGTGCTGATCGCGTGCAAGCTGTGATGATGCCCTTTAAGTACACGGCAGATATGAGCGTCGAAGATGCGGGTGAGCAGGCCGCGACGATGGGGGTTGAGTACGATGTTATCTCGATCGAGCGCATCTACGAGATGTTCATGTCGGGGTTATCAGAGCAGTTCGAGGGCACGAAGGCCGATACAACTGAGGAGAATCTTCAGGCGCGTTGTCGGGGCGTGCTCCTGATGTCGATTTCAAACAAAAAGCATCGTCTTGTGCTCACCACGGGTAACAAGAGCGAGTTGGCGGTGGGCTATTCCACGTTGTACGGTGATATGGCCGGTGGCTTTGATGCCCTGAAAGACTGTCCAAAGATGCTTGTGTACGCGCTGGCGCGTTACCGCAACACACTGAGTTATTGCATCCCCCAACGAGTGATTGATCGTCCACCCTCAGCTGAGCTGGCGCCGGATCAGACGGATCAAGACAATCTTCCACCCTATGACGAACTCGATGAAATCATTGAGCGCTACGTGGAGTGTGACGAGAGCGTTGAGCAAATTGTTGCGGCCGGCTTTGCTAAGTCCGATGTCAGGCGTGTGGTGAGATTAATCGATCTAAACGAGTACAAACGGCGACAAGCGCCTGTAGGAGTCCGCATCACAACTCGCGGCTTTGGACGAGATCGGCGTTATCCCATTTCGTGGGCGTGGCGCAAGAGCTAGCATAACTGCAGAGACGGGGAAGGCATAGTGCCCCGGCTCCCTGATATTACCTAAGACTCGAAGCCCGGTCGGTAATCGAATTGTGGTGCCTTCGGCGGATCGAGTAGGCCAAATGTTGCTTCGTTCAGCCAAGATCGCTCGAAGCCCTCGATGTCATACCCGCCTTTAAAGTTACACTCTGCATCCATGTTGGGGTGCTCTGGGTAGTTAGCACAGAGGACGCGGACTGAGTCTTTAGCAAGCTCGCTCATTTCGAGCAGAATATACGCTTGGGCCATCACTGCGAGGCCATCTGCAACGGCCGTTGTCTCCTGCATATTCTCAACAACGTTCTGGCCTCGCTTGAGGGCGGCCATATACGCGCCACGCTTGAAATAATAGTTCGCCACATGAATTTCGTGGCGCGCGAGCATATTGCGGATGTAAACCATCCGCGCCCGCGCGTCCTGTGCATAGCGACTGTTGGGATATCGAGTCAGTAGCTGGGTGAATTCGTCAAAAGCTTCACGGACGCCACTGACATCGCGTTTTGAATCGTCGCTAGGAATGAGCGAGGAAAAGAAGTTCTCGTTCATGTCGTAGGCTGAGACGCCTTTCATGTAATACGCGTAGTCTACGCTTGGGTGTTGAGGGTGAAGACGGATAAAACGGTCTGCTGCCTCGATGGCGGCTTCACTCTGGTAGGCGCCATGATGGGCATAAATCAGCTCGAGCTGCGCTTGTTCTGCGTACTTGCCAAACGGGTATCGACTTTCCAGCTGCTGTAATGCGCTAATCGCCAGGTCAAAATTCGACGTGTCCAAGAATCGTTGGGCACGGCGATACATTTGTTGCTCACCGGAGTTGAGATCAACTTCCAGTTCGTCGTCACTCTCAAATAGCGCACAACCCGATAACCCAAAACTCAATATGAGTAGGGTAATGAGCCATTTGCCCCCAAAATTTACAGGCTTAGTCACTGCTGTTGCTTCCATCTGATAGCATCACACCTTCACATTCTAACCCGCGGTTCCGCTTTGATCACAGCTCTCATTTCATTTGGTAGAAAAGATGTCGACGATTAATCCCAACAGCAACATCTTGACTGCCCAGGTGCCTATCCAGCAGCACGGCATGCGATTGGACCAAGCTGCTGTCGAATTGTTCCCGGACTATTCTAGAAATCGTCTCGCTACCTGGATAAAGGAGGGTCGATTAACGCTGGACGGAAAGCAGGTTAAGCCGAGGGAGAAGGCTCTCGCAGGCGCTTTGCTTCGACTCGAGGTGGATGACGAACCCGCTGTCGATTGGCAGCCGCAGGAGATGCCACTCGACGTGTTGTATGAGGACGAGCATATCCTCGTCATCAATAAACCGATGGGTGTGGTGGTACATCCGGCCGCCGGTCATGCCGACGGCACACTGGTGAATGCGCTGCTTGCTTATGCACCCGAACTCGACGCTCTGCCACGCGGCGGTATTGTCCATCGCCTAGATAAAGAAACCTCGGGCATTATGTTTGTTGCGCGATCGCCGCTGGCGCACAAATCTTTGGTGGCTCAGTTATCCGAGAGGTCAGTATCACGAACGTATTGCGCGGTTTGTACGGGTGCGCTCACCGGCGGAGGTAAAATCGATGCCCCGATCGATCGACACCCAAGTGCTCGAACTAAAATGGCCGTGGTGGCCGATGGTAAGCCGGCTGTAACGCATTACCGCATCGCACATCGATTCAAGCATTACACGCAGCTGCAGGTTAATTTGGAAACGGGACGAACTCACCAGATTCGCGTGCACATGGCGCATCGAAAATGGCCGCTGATAGGCGATCCGATATACGGCGGTCGGCAGCGGGTTCCGGCCGGAGCATCCGAGCTACTGATTACGACATTGCGTAATTTCCCAAGACAGGCGCTCCACGCGCAGGCGTTGGAGTTTGAGCATCCGGCGACGGGGGACTGGATGGAGTTTGAGACCGAT
>Ga0315330_10002795_pt1 | contig 12018 bp, 13 predicted proteins | sample M140m34915metaG_FD_203453 | JGI IMG/M metagenome (GOLD analysis project Ga0315330, IMG submission 203453) | Ammonia-oxidizing marine archaeal communities from Monterey Bay, California, United States - M1 40m 34915 | ecosystem: Environmental > Aquatic > Marine > Intertidal zone | place: USA... | reverse complement strand
ATTCTTTTACTTTATATCGTTTATAAACTTTACGATGATGTAATTAAAGGAGCATCTAAAGATGAAGATATTAAAGTTGATAACTCAAATTTTTTAAAGGCAATCTGGACCGTATTACTTGCTGACTTTACAATGAGTTTAGACAATGTTCTCGGTGTAGCTGGAGCTGCTGGTCATCATTACCACCTTTTAGTGTTTGGTTTAATGTTATCTATAGTTCTAATGGCTGTTGCAGCGAATCTTATATCTGGTTGGATTAAGAAATATAAATGGATCGCATGGGTAGGATTATTAGCTATTTTATTAGTAGCTATTGAATTAATATATGCTGATATAAAAACCTTATTCTTTTAATGTTTAAAAAAATTGATCTAAAAAATAAAACTGCTCTTGTTACTGGAGCGGGAAAGGGATTAGGGAAAGCTTGTGCTATAGCACTAGCCGAGGCTGGTGCAAAAGTAGTTATTGTAAGTAGAACTAAATCAGATTTAGACAAAGTAAGCAAAATTATAAAAAAAACTAAAGGTTCAAGTTCGTCATTTGTTTGTGATGTAACAAATTTAAATGAATTTAAAAGAGTGTTAAAAAAAATCAGCCGATTAGACATTTTAGTTAATAATGCTGGAAATAATAGACCTGAACATTTCACTAAAGTAACTCAAGAAAATATGAATTATCTAACAGACTTAAATATGAAAGCAGCGTTTAATGTTGCACAGTTATGTTCCAAAAAAATGGTTAAAGCAAAAAATAGAAAGAGAATTGGAGGCTCAATTATTCATATGTCTTCCCAGTTAGGTAGGGTTGGTTGTGAAGGAAGAAATGTTTACAACATGAATAAATTTGGACTTGAGGGTTTATCTAGAGGAATGGCTTTCGAGCTTGCTCAGTATAATATTAGAGTAAATACAGTATGCCCCACTTTTGTGGAAACTCCAATGGTGAAGAAGTTTTTTAAAAATAAAAAATTTAAAAATAAAATGCTTAAGAATATTCCCTTGGGCAGAGTAGCAAAAGAAAGTGATGTGGCTACTGCAGTGGCTTTTCTTGCAGCAGACTCATCGGAAATGATAACTGGTACTTCAATGATGGTTGATGGAGGTTGGACAGCACAGTAATGGGATTTTTTTTAAAAGATATTAGTCTTAAAGGTAAGACAGCATTAATTACAGGTGCTACGAAAGGATTAGGGAGAGGAGCTGCAAAAGCAATTGCGCAAGTAGGTGGAAATATAATTGCTGTAGGTAGAAATCAATCTGAATTAAACAGTCTTGGTAATGAATTAAAAAAATTCAAAATTAATTATATTGCATTTAATTGCGATGTTAATGATTATGAAAAATTAAAAAGTTTTATTACGACACTTAAAAAAATAGATATTTTAGTAAACAATGCTGGCACTAATTTGCCCGAGTCTTTTTTAAATGTGAAAAAATCATCTATGGAAATATTGTTAAATGTTAATACAAAAGCTGTTTTTAATGTGGCTCAACTATGCGCTAACCAAATGATTAAATTAAAAAGAAAAAATTGTTCAATAATAAATATTTCATCCATTTTTGGTCTAGTAGCAGGTCAAAAGAGAACAGTTTATAGTATGACTAAGTTTGGTGTAGAGGGTTTAACAAAAGGGATGGCTCTTGATCTAGCAAAATTTAATATTAGAGTGAATAGTGTGTGTCCAAATATTGTTTTAACGCCCAGGACAAAAAAATATTTTGCGGATAAAAAATATAATAGATACGTTAAAGAAAATACTCCTATTAATAAAGTTGTTACCGTTAGTGATGTAGCTACTTCAATAACTTTTTTAGCTTCAGAAGCTTCATCTATGATAACTGGATCCTCAATAGTAATCGATGGTGGTTGGACAACAAAATGAGAATATTATATTTTTCTTTGATATTAATCTTACAAATAAAAGTTTTAAATGCACTGGAGCTTCAAGGGAAATTTGAACAAGGTTCATTTATACTAGGAAAAACTAGCCCAAATTCAGAAATACAAATTGACAGTAAAAAAATCAGGGTATCAAAAGAGGGTTTTTTTGCTTTTGGACTAGATAGAGATAGAAAAAATGATGTTGTTATTAAAGTAACAAAAGATGGAGAAACAAAAATTCTTAAAAAAAAAGTATTAAAAAGAGAATATAAAATTCAAAGAATTGATGGTTTGCCTCCTAAACAAGTCACTCCACCACCGGAAGTTTACGAAAGAATTAAGAAAGACAATAAACTTATAGGAAAAGCTAGATCATTAGATACGCCTTACGATTTTTTTAAAGATAAATTTATTTATCCTATTGATAAATATATAATTACAGGTGTTTACGGTAGCCAAAGAATTTTAAATGGAAAACCAAGAAGGCCTCACTATGGAATAGATTTTCATGCCCCAGAAGGAACCCCGGTTAAAGCTATGATGGATGGTGAGGTTGCTTTAGCTGAAGATGATATGTACTTTACTGGCGGCACAATTATTTTTGATCATGGTCATGGTGTAAGTACTTTGTATATGCACATGAAAAATATTGATGTAAAAGTAGGGCAAAAAATAAAACAGGGTCAAATAGTTGGTACTCTTGGTCAAAGTGGTAGAGCCACAGGTCCTCACCTAGACATTAGACTTAATTGGTTTGATGTTAAATTAGATCCTGCTTCAGTTTTAAATTAATCTAATTCAAATTTATTTTTATAATCTTTAATTAATGACTTATCTTGTTGATCTTTAAATAAAATAAAATCTTCTATTACTAGAATATCTAAATTGGTTCCCATAAAACAATTAAAAGCATCTTCAATTGAACAAACAATAGGTTCGCCACGAACATTAAATGAAGTATTTACCAAAACAGGGCAATTAGTATATTTTTTAAATTCACTAATTAAATCATAATATCTTGAATTTGTATCTTTATGGACTGTTTGAATTCTAGCGGAATAATCTACGTGGGTTATTGCGGGAATACTAGACCTTTTAATATTTAGTTTTTCTATACCAAATAATTTTTCATCTTCGACTTTCATTTTTATTTGTTTATCTTTTTTAACTTCTGAAACTAAAAGCATATATGGACTGTCTGAGTTTAAATCAAACCATTCGCTAACATCCTCTCGTAAAACAGATGGTGCAAAAGGTCTGAAGCTTTCTCTGAATTTTATTTTTAAATTTAATTCTTTTTGCATTTTTTCTGATCTTGGGTCTGCTAAAATAGATCTGCCTCCAAGAGCCCTTGGGCCAAACTCCATTCTTCCTTGGAACCAGCCTACTGTTTTTTCCTCAACTAATTCTTTTGCCGTCAAAGTTATTATTTCATCTCGACTATATTTTTTATAATTTGCATTCAATGAATTAAGTTCTTTTTCAATTAAATCATTTTCAAACTTTGGTCCGAGGTAAGATCCTTTCATTTGATCTTTAAATTCTTTTCTTGGTTTTTTTAATTCATGATGCCAATAAGCTAAAGCTGCACCCAAAGATCCTCCCGCATCTCCTGCTGCTGGCTGTATCCAAATATTTTCAAACACCTTCTCTTTTAGAATTTTACCATTTGCAACACAATTTAAAGCCACACCTCCAGCTAAACACAGATTTTTAATTTTATATTTTGATGAAATATTTTTCGTTATTTTAAGAATTATTTCCTCTGTAACTGCTTGTATAGAAGAAGCTACATTCATATGAAATTGAGTTAGTAAATCTTTCTTAGAATCTCTAACAGGTTGTCCGAAAAGTTTTGAAAATTTTTCATTAGTCATTGTAAGCCCGGTTGCGTAATTAAAGTATTTCATGTTTAGTTTAAAAGAACCGTCCTCTTTTAAATCTAAAAGTTTTTCTATTATTAAATCCTTGAATATGGGTTTGCCATAAGGAGCAAGTCCCATAAGCTTATACTCTCCGCTATTAACCTTAAATCCTGTGTAATAAGTAAAAGCAGAATATAAAAGTCCTAATGAGTGTGGAAAGTGTATCTCATTTAATATTTCAAGCTTATTTTTCTTTCCGACAGCTACAGTCGTAGTAGCCCACTCACCAACTCCATCTAATGTTAAAATAATTGCTTCTTCAAAAGGCGAAGGGAAAAATGCACTAGCTGCATGACTGTAATGATGTTCTGAAAAATTAATTTTATTTATATTATTAAAAGTTTCTTCTTGTTCTTTAAGTTTATCAAACAAATATTTTTTTTGAAAAAGTTTTTCTCTCAACCAGATTGGCATGGAAAGACTGAATGACTTAAAACCTTTGGGTGCAAAAGCCATATAAGTTTCGAGTAGTCTTTCAAATTTTAAGAATGGTTTTTCAAAAAAGACAATATGATCAATTTGATTTAAATTTAATTTTGACTCACTCAATACATATTTCACAGCGTTAAAAGGATACCTTGAATCGTGCTTCTTTCTTGAAAATCTTTCTTCTTGTGCCGCAGCTATTATTTTACCGTCTATTAAAATTGCTGCTGCACTGTCGTGATAAAATGCTGATATGCCTAAAATTGATGTCACTTAAAAGATTGTATAAATAAAAGGTGCTACTACGGTACCTTGACTTAAAACTATTAGAATTCCAAATAAAGCTAAAACTATTATTATCGGTATTAACCAGTATTTTTTTCTCTCAGTTAAAAATTCTAAAAACTCTTTAAAAAAATCAATCATTTAATCAATAACTTTGTCTTTAATTAATAATTCAGAAACATATTTGTGTCCATACTTAGATAAATGAACTGGATCGTAAGGAAGGAAAAGCTTGATATTATTAGATTTATTACAAAACTCGTTTGTGTAATTGTTTAATTTTAAACCTAGTGATGAAAATATTTTATTTATCTCATTTTGAGAATTTAAAAATTTTTTATCGCATTTGTTTAGTATCTGATACGTGTATGGCAATAATACAAATTCTAATTTAAGGTTATTGTTTGCTGAAAATTCATGTATTTTTTTGATATTTTTTTTAAATTTAATTAGGTTTTCTTCACTTTCGTACAATATATTCATATAATCGTAATGTCTTTTTATTGGATTAGTAAAGAGACCTTTGGTCAAAACAAAAATATATGATTTTTGTCTTAAAAAAACATTCATTTTAATAATTAAGTTATTTTTAATATAATCATCAAAAAAATTTTTTTTATTTTTCGATTTATTTAGTTCTTCCTTGAGAATAACCCCTTGATAAGATGCGGCATCATTCAAACACAAAAAAACAATTACTTTATCAATTTTGTTTTTAAATTTTGAATTACTTTTTTTTAAAATATAAAGATAGCTCTCAAGATTGTGTCCTGAAATGGCAGTATTAAGTAAATTATTTTTTTTCTCTCTTAAAATTCCAATGAATGAGTCCTTTTCTTCAACTCCAACTCCGTAAGCTACACTATCTCCAAGTATTAAATAAAAATTTTTATTAACATCATAAGAAAAGTTTTTTAATGGAATTCTAAACCCATCTTCATCTGTTCTGGAGTTTTTCCCGAAAACTTTAAAAGTTCTGTTAGGTTTGGTAAATGTAATATTGTTTTCTTGATAAAAAATATTTTTGTCATAACCTTGTAATTCAACAATATTTAAAAAACGAATAATTATTTCTAAAAGTAAAATAATTGATATAACAATAAAAAAATTTATTAGAATAACTTTTTTCACTAAAATTGTTTTCTCATTGAATTAAGATTTTTTTTTCTTTTTATCCAATAACTTTTTTTTTCTTTTAAAAACTTTAAACCTAATAAGTCTTTGCCAAATACTCTTACAATTAGACTTACTGGTGTTAAAAATATGAAGTACACTATTGCCATTACAATTGGTGCTATTACAATTCCTAATATTTCACCAAATTTAATCCATAATTTGTTTAATGGAGAAAGAATCTTTGAGTTAATTAAGCCTAAAATTAAAAAAATAGCCGAAGCTATTAAGAAATATGAATTTATATTGCCCCCATTTTTTAGAGGCCACAAACCTATTATTAAAAAAACAACGAAAAACAAAAAGCCGAAGCTTCTATTAGAACTTTTAGAGTTCATTTGATGGATTTAATTTAAATCTTTTTGAGGCCTCATATCTTCTTTTTTAATCCCGGCCACTTTTACAGGTTTTTTCATTGCATCTCTTCTAAATGGCTCACCTAATTCTTGATTTAATATTACTTCAATAAAAGTTGTAATTCCTTTTTTTTGATCTTCACATGACTGTTTGATAGCTTTTGTTGTTTCTTCCATCGATCTTACTGTTACTCCTTTTAAGCCACAAGCGTCAGCAACTTTCGCATAACTTAATTCTGGATCAAGTTCAGTGCCTATAAAATTATTGTCAAACCATAATGTAGTATTTCTTTTTTCTGCTCCCCACTGATAATTTCTAAAAATTACCATTGTAATAGATGGCCATTCTTCTCTTGCACATGAACTCATTTCATTCATACTTATTCCGAAAGCTCCGTCTCCAGCGAAACCTATAACTGGAGTGTCTGGACAACCAATTTTTGCCCCGAGTATTGCTGGAAAGCCGTAACCGCAAGGACCGAATAATCCTGGTGCTAAATATTTTCTTCCTTTTTCAAAAGTTGGGTACGCATTACCGATTGCACAATTATTTCCAATATCACTGGATATAATTACATCTTGAGGCATACCTGCTTGGATAGCTCTCCACGCTTGTCTTGGTGACATTCTATCTTTATCTCTCTCCCTTGCCTCTTTATTCCAAACAGTTCCTGCATCGTCTTCTTCGTGATCTAAACTTGATAATTTTTGTAACCAAGCAGATTTGGTTTGATGAATTAAATCTTTTCTCTTTTGTCTGTCAGAATCACCTGCATTGGACGATAGTTTGCTTAAAAGTTGTTGGGAAACCATTTTAGCATCGCCGCAAATTGCAACAGTAACTTTTTTTGTTAAACCTATTCTATCTGAATTCATATCAACTTGAATTATTTTTGCATTTTTAGGCCAGTAATCAATTCCGTATCCAGGTAGAGTTGAAAATGGATTCAATCTTGTCCCTAAAGCTAAAACTACATCAGCTTTTGAAATTAGTTCCATTGCAGCTTTAGATCCGTTGTAACCCAAAGGACCAACTGCTAAAGGGTGGCTTCCTGGAAAACTATCATTGTGTTGGTATCCAGAGCACACAGGCGAGTCTAATTTTTCCGCTAACTTCACGCAATCATCTATTGCACCGCCAATTACTACTCCTGCGCCTGATAAAATTACCGGAAATTTTGCGTTAGATAATAATTTAGCTGCTTCTTCTATTGCCGCTGTGCCACCAGCTTGTCTTTCTAATCTTACAATTGGAGGCAATTCTATATCGATTACCTGTGTCCAATAATCTCTAGGAACATTTATTTGCGCCGGCGCTGATCCCCTTATAGCTTTTTCAATAACTCTATTTAAAACTTCTGCCATTCTTGAAGGGTCTCTAACTTCCTCTTGGTAACAAACCATATCTTTAAATAAATTCATTTGTTCAACTTCTTGAAATCCACCTTGACCCATTGTTTTATTCGCTGCTTGAGGTGTTACTAAAAGTAATGGAGTATGGTTCCAGTAAGCAGTTTTAATTGGCGTAACTAGTCCTGTAATCCCTGGACCGTTTTGTGCAATGACCATGGACATTTTTCCAGTAGCTCGTGTGTAACCATCTGCTATTAAACCTCCGTTAGTCTCGTGAGCAACATCCCAAAAAGTTATTCCTGCATCAGGAAAAATATCTGATATAGGCATAAAAGCAGAGCCTATAATCCCATAAGCATGTTCAATACCGTGCATTTGTAAAACTTTTACAAAAGCTTCCTCTGTTGTCATTTTAGCCATAAAAATCCTTAATATTTTTGTAAGAAAACATACTTTCAATATAACAAAATTTAGTCTATATCCATTAAATATTTTATGTCACATCCAGACCTTATAATACACGATGAAAAGGATAATGTAGGAGTAGTTGTAATTGAGACCACAAAAAAAGGTCAAGATTGTAATGCTTGGATAATGGAAAATGACAAAACCGTAAAAGTTCCATCTACAAATGAAGTTCCTCTTGGTCACAAAATTGCTCTTAAAGATCTTAAAACAGGTGATACAATTTTTAAATACGGGCACGATATTGGTAAAGTTGTAAAAGATATTAAAAAAGGTGAACACGTTCACGTTCATAATGTCAAAACAAAGAAGTGGTAAACAAATTATGGAAATTCCAAAAAGTTTTTTAGGTTATAAAAGAGAAAATGGAAGAGCTGGCACAAGAAATCATGTCATAATATTGCCTGTTGACGATATCTCTAATGCTTGTGCTGAAGCGGTAGCAAATAATATTAAAGGTACAATAGCATTACCCCACTCTTATGGAAGACTTCAATTTGGAGCAGATTTAGAACTTCATTTTAGAACTATGATAGGAACTGGAAGAAATCCAAATGTTGCTGCTGTTATAGTAATTGGTATTGAACCTAAATGGACAAAAAAAATAGTCGATGGTATTGCTGAAACAGGTAAACCAGTTGAAGGATTTCATATCGAAAGAAGTGGTGATATTCAAACTATCATGAAAGCATCAAAGAAAGCACAAGAATTTTCGATGTGGGCATCAGAGAAACAAAGAGAAGAATGTCCTATGAGCGATTTATGGATCTCTGTTAAATGTGGAGAGTCTGATACTACTTCGGGTCTTGCTTCTAATCCAACTGTTGGAAATTTAATGGATAAACTTGAACCACTAGGAGTTCATTTATGTTTTGGTGAGACTTCTGAACTTACAGGAGCCGAAACAGTTTGTGCTAAGAGAGGTGCTACACCAGAAGCAGAAAAAAAATTTATGAAAACTTGGAATAGCTACAATGATTTTATTTTAAAAGAAGCAACTGATGATCTGTCTGAAAGTCAACCAACAGCTGGAAATATTGCAGGTGGATTAACTACTATTGAAGAAAAAGCTTTTGGGAATTTTCAAAAAATTGGTTCAAGAAAATTTATAGATGTTTTAGAACCTGCTGAAGAGCCAACTAAAGGAAAAGGACTTTATTTTATGGATACTTCTTCTGCAGCAGCAGAATGTGTGACACTTCAAGCAGCTGGGGGATTTAATATTCATTTATTTCCAACAGGTCAAGGAAATATCATTGGCAACCCTATTGAGCCAGTAGTAAAATTAACTGCGAATCCTTTAACAGCTAAATTAATGAGTGAACATGTAGATTGTGATGTTTCAAAAATTTTATCTAGGGAAATGAACCTATCTCAAGCAGGAGATAAACTAATAGAAATAATGTTAAAAGTTGCTAATGGCAGATTAACATGTGCAGAAGCTTTAGGTCACAAAGAATTTGTTATGACTAAGCTTTATAGAAGTGCTTAATGTCTTCTAGCCAAGAGGACTGTATATTTTGTAACAAAACTAATTGTAAAGTTATTTCATCCACTAAAAATTTTTTTATTATTAGAGATACAGCCTATCCCGTAACTAAACATCATACTTTAATAATTACTAATCGACATGTTGCTGATTTCTTTGACTTAACAAAAGAAGAAATGACTGAATTAGATGAAATTTTAAAAACTCAAAAAGTACAATTAAAAAATCTAGATAAAGAAATAAGCGGTTTTAATGTTGGAGTTAATATTGGTAAGGATGCTGGACAATCAATAATGCATTGTCACTTACATTTAATTCCAAGAAGGAAGGGTGACGTTGAAGATCCTAGAGGTGGAGTTAGAGGTGTTATTCCTGAAAAACAGAAATATAAAATAAAATAATTTATTTTACTGGAAACTTAACTTCTTCTGCTGGTTTTTTCTTTCTTAAATCAGAGATAATTTTTCTTGCAACGGCAGCAAGTATTCCAAGGCTTATTGCTGCAATAATCGCGAAAGCTCCATATAAAAATGGCATCTCATTAGATAACTTTAATGAAAATTCAGCATATTGATTTAAATCTGTTTGGATTACTTGTTGTTCATTTATTAACTGTGACTGTTCTCTGAAAAAGGTATCGTAAGCGATTGCTATTGCTACGGAACATAGTAATAGGGCAAATAAAGATTTTAATTGATTTCCATCAAGATATTGTCCCAATTTTTGGCCCAGCTGAACTCCAACAATAGAACCAAGAATTAATGGAATGACTAAGAAAAAGTCTATTGTACCGTAATTAAAAGAATGAAGAATTGTTACTATTGCGCTAATAAAAATTGTTACAAACAAAGAAGTGCCAGGTATTAATTTAACAGGCATGCCAACTATATAAATCATGGCAGGTACCATTAAAAATGCACCCCCTATTCCCATCATCGCCGCTACAAAACCCACTATTAAACCTAACAATATTGGTGTTAAAGCACTTTCATATAGTCGAGATTTTTGAAATCTCATTCTTAAAGGTAAACCTTGAAACCAATTGTGTTCATGTAATTTTTTTTTAATAATTTTTTTTTGCGTAGCTGTTCTAAATACTTCAATTAACATAAGAGTGCCTACTATAGCTAGCAGGTACATATAAAGTAATGAGATAATTATACTAATTTTACCGATACCTTCAAAATATGAAAAAGTTGCAATTCCAAGTGATGTTCCAATCACACCGCCTCCAACAATCATTAATCCCATTTTGTAATCTAAAGTATTCTTAAACCAATGAGTTAAAGAACCTGAAACTGATGTCGCTAAAATATTATTTACTTCATTTGGAACAGCGTAGATTGGCGGTATCCCCATAAAAATTAAAAATGGTGTCATTAAAAAACCACCACCAACACCAAATAATCCTGAAAGCACACCAACAACTAAGCTTAAAAAAAGTAGTAAAAAAATGTCAATATTAACTTGAACGATTGGAAGGTAAATTTCTAACATATTACTAATTATGAATATTCCTGTATAATTAGTAAGTCAATATTAATAAATAGTGGCACCAAAGATTTTAATAAGACCGTCTTCTTCTCCTAATACTAATCTACCTAAAAATTCACCTGGTTGAGTATTACTAGTTTGTTTGTAAAGTACTGTTATGTACTGTCCTCTTCTTATAGTCCCTAAAAAATCTTGTTTTTCAGATAAGCTTGTAAGTAGTTTATTATTAGCCCACTGTTTTCCTAATTCAACTTCATTTGCACCGTAAAGCATTTGTGATGAAAAATCTTTTGTAAAAGTTCCGTAATCTTTGATGTTAGATGATTTAACTAAATTATCCCAGATAGGTTGGGCTATATCTAATATTTCTTTATCGGACTTTTCTAGTAACTTCATTTACGTTTATGAAGCTTTCTTTTCCTTCTTTTCGTCTACGATATGGTAAACAGGAACTTTCTCCATTGTAAACTCTTTAGTTTTTGGATCTCTTCTTGAAACTGTTAAGCAATGCCAGTTTTCGTCATCAAGTTTTAAATGATCACCTCTATAATAATAACCAGGCCATCTTGTTTCTTTTCTAAATTTTGTATGCTCCGTAACGCACTGAGAGGTAATAGTTCTATGTTTCAGTTCCCAGGCTCTCATCAGCTGGTGATAGTCCTCTGCCCCAACATGTTCTAGGTCTTCTTCTAACCATTTCAATAATTCTAAACCTCTATTGAGCATATTCTCGTTGGTCATATAATTAGTAGCTATTCCCCCAACATACTCATCCATTATTCTTTGAAGTCTTTGTAAACCTTGAATTGGTGAAATATAACTTGGTGAAACTGTTCCACCAGTTATCTCATTCCTTCCTACTGTGTAATTTTCTAAAGGTTTGTAAATAACTTCTTTTAAATCTTTGTATTGCTTGTCAGATACTTGAATTCCATCCGCTTTTTTATCTTCAATATATTTTACAGCAGCTTTAGCAGCTAATCTTCCCTCTGTGAAAGAACCTGAAGAAAATTTATGAGCGCTTCCACCGACTGTATCACCAGCACCGAATAAACCATCTACTGTTAGCATTCTGTTATAGCCCCAGAAATATTCTGGAGGAGATAAATCCTCTGGTCCACTCACCCAAGCTCCTGAGCACGTAGCGTGTGAACCCATTACATAAGGTTCA
>Ga0315330_10002792_pt1 | contig 12022 bp, 2 predicted proteins | sample M140m34915metaG_FD_203453 | JGI IMG/M metagenome (GOLD analysis project Ga0315330, IMG submission 203453) | Ammonia-oxidizing marine archaeal communities from Monterey Bay, California, United States - M1 40m 34915 | ecosystem: Environmental > Aquatic > Marine > Intertidal zone | place: USA... | reverse complement strand
AGTTTTAGCTTGTTTTTGTTCTTTTTCAGGTGCTCTATCATATTGTCTACTTGTAATATACTTAGTTCTTAAATTACCTTTAATAGACATATCTGGAAAATTAATAGTGTCTTCTGCTCCTCTATAAGCTATATCATACAGCCTGTCAAAGTAACCTGTAAGCCCATGAAAAGATTTATTAACACTGTCTTCTCCACCTATAAATTGAGTACCTATATTAGCTCCTTCTTTACCATACTTTTCTTTAACGTATTTTAAATGTTCTTTGTATGTTTTAACAACATTAGACATTAATGGTTGAACATTTTTTGCATACACAGGTATGGCAATATTATTATAAGCATTAGTAGCGATCAAATGAGCTTCAGGTCCACTCATAACAGCATCATGTATAACTTGAACTTGAACAGGAGTTCCTGAAAAACCTGCAGTAGGGCTATTCATAGCTAATAAAGCTAAAGTCATAATAGTAGAATCACCACCTTGAATGATATCAACTGGCCAAGCGTTTCTTTGCATTGTACCTGCTCTTTGTTCAGTGACAACACCTCTATCATCTATTCTAGTTTTAGCTGCAACAGCTCTGTCTTGAATATTTTGATATTGAATAATATCCATGCCGGCTATATTTTTTCTACTAACATTATCCCCAAACACTTGCATCTTAACATTATCATGTAATACAGGGCTTAAATTATTACCAGAAATTTCTTGAATACCACCCATCATATTAGTTATGCTAGTAGGCGCATTAATAGCTGCCATAGCTCCACCTAAACTTTTTATAGCGCTTTGATAACCATTAAGTTTACTCATATGTTTTTGAGAAGCAGTAGTTAAGATATCAGTTATATCATCTAATATTTCCATACCACTTACACCTTCATTATACATCTCTGTTAACTCAGTAAAAGCTTTAAGAACTTTAGGGTCATCTAAAGAAACAGCATTTATTTTTGATAGCATATCTGAAGCTTCTGAATACATTTTTTGAGTAGTCTTACCATATAGACCTGCAACAACTAACCCACGAGAATATATCTTGGCAGCAAAGCTTTTTCTGTCTGCTTTGTCCCCTCCTTCAAGCGCTCTAAATACTTTAACCCATTGATTACTTAATTTAGATTCTCCTTCTCCAAAAGTAAATTCAATATCTGTTTTATAACCATCAAATATTTTTTCCCTTAAACCAGAGAAATCAGCAGCAACTTGACCGTTAACCATACCTAACAAACCAGCAGTTGTATCATCACCAACTAATAAAGATATAATACCTGCGTTAGATTGTCTAGCATCTTGTTCCATTAAGTTTTCTAACCGTATATAAGGATTACCACCTTTCTCTAGTGCTTGCTGTATCTGATAGGCATCTGTTATTACAGTAGAAGGGTACTGCCACTCACCTTTTTCAGTCATCCACTTATTTTCTTTAGCAAAGTCTAATAGTGTATTGTTCTTTATACTTTCTATATATTGTTTACCTAGTATAGCTGCTTCATTTTGTTTAGCTATACCATACTCTATTATTTCTGGTGTAGACCAAGTATAACTTTCTTTATTATGGAAAGCAGTTGTATCCGCAGAATCTTTCTCTAGATGTTTCATATATTGAAAACCTAAGTTGTAATAAAAATTCATTGCCTGGAATAAACTATTTTCATTTTTCTTAAGCTCATGAAGCTGATCATTAATTGACTGCCCTCTGTAAAGAGTTTCAAACTTATTGTTGCTTGCGTATATCTCTTTTACTCTGTTTAAAACAGCTTCACCATCACTAAATATTTCTTTAGATACTTGAACAGGAGTTATTCCTCTAAAGCTCATAGTAGTTCTGGTAGTTCCTTTTTGGCCAGTCAAGTTAAGATTATTAGTTATAGGAAAGAATCTTAATGTAGATAAAGATTGTTTAAACTTAGCATATAAAGTTAACCCTTTATTAGCCCTATCTTTTATATCTGCAACTTCTTTATTTAAAAGTTTTCTTTTATCTTCTATTATTTTTTGAGCTATAGCATTATCATGTTTGTCAAGATACTTTTGGAAGGCAGAAGGACCTAACTCTGATAAGGTATTACTAAAGAAAGGATCTGTGCTATTATATATTTGCATCATAGCTGCTAATGAGATAGGATTAACACCTATACCTACGCTACCTTGTAAGTCCATAGCTACTTTAGCACCATCACTTGGTACTACTTTACCTGTCTTAGTTAAAAACAATTGTTTACTATTTTTACTTAATTTAGATTTAATTATATTAGGACTAGGGGAAGCCATAATACCTGATGATTGGCTGTCTCTTGCTTCTATATTATACAGTATATTAATTTTACTTGCAGGAGATAATATATTACTACTCATTAAAGTAGGAGTTTCTACAGGTATAACCTTACCTCTTTTATTTCTAGCCCAAGCAATATAACCTTGATCAGTTAAATCCTTAAGGTAAACTATAGACATTTCTTTGGCAACTCTTAAGTCTTCAGCTTTTTGTCTGTCTACTTCTTGGTTATAAGTTTCGTTAACTTGTGCCTCTGCTTCTTGCGGATCAACACCTGCTCGTCTAGCTGCCTGATAATTTTGATTCCTTTTAACTTCAAAAGGTTGTAGATCAGTAGGATTAACTTTTAAAAAATTACTTGCTCCTGAAGCAATCATAGCGTTAAGAATAGGTTCTCCTTCTTCAAAAGCTTTTACTACTTCTTCTTTACTTAAAGGTTTATCTATTTCTCTTTCTTGGTTATACTTTTTTATTTGATAAGGAGTTAAACCTTTAGTATCTTCTTTAAAGTTAGCATCATTTAAAGCTTGATTTATATATCTCTTTGTAACAATATCATCAAACCAACTAGAACCTACTACCGCTAAACCAGAACCTAACGCCCTATCACTTTGATCATTAGGATTTAAAAGTCTAGGGCCACCATTCCATTTAGACCAAGCAGAGTCAGCGATAGCACTTCTCTCTGTTTGAGACTGAGTAAAGTTAGTTATAACAGCGGCGTCTCCATCATCATATATTTGAGCTATCTTGTTGACGGTATTACCTACTTCTCCTGCTATACTTGTTAAAGATTGTTTAGTAACAGTAGAATCAAAATTACCTTCATTATTAAAGAAATTTATACCGCCTTTAGCTTCTTGAGACCTTTGATTTGTTTCATCAACATAACCTCTTTCTAAATTGGCTGCTTGTTCTTGATTTAAAACATCTATGCCAGAAGACATTTCACTAGGTAATCTTACTGGTCTAAATGGAGTAACACTTTCCCCTTGGTCAAAGTCATCATTAAACTCTTCTCCAAAAATATCAGCAAATTTATTTATTTCATCTATTCTAGCTTGTTGTTCTGCAAGATCTATTGCAGAAGTTTCAGGGCTAATAAGCGCCCCTACTCCTTCACTTATAGATTCTGCTACAGGAATATTAGCACTTTGATTTTTTATTCCTTCTTCTATATCTTTTGTACTAGTTAAGGGTATATTGCTAGTATCTATTATTCTTTCTGGTTCCACAGCAGGTAAAGCTGTTGTACCTACTTTAGTTTGTGTAAATGCCATTTTAATTATCCTTTGAATTTAAACTCTCTATAAGTTCAATTAGTGGTTGTTTAGTAACTTGTAAGCTACCTATAAAAGGTATCATACCTACTGCTCTCTCAGCACCTTTCTCTCCACCTTCTCTGAAGGCTTTGACGTCCGATTGTAATACACCTAATGAAGGTGCAACAGCAGCTATCTCCATAGCTATTGCAGCTATAGAATTTTGTTCATCATCTATTGCAGAGTTAACTCCTTTCTTCCATATACTATTAAGTTCTTCTAACATAAGCTCTGGGGTACCTAAGAAGCCTGTATAGTTCATAGCTCTGTAAGTTTCAGATCTAAAAAACTTATCATCTTCTTCTTCTATCCAATCAGGCGTACCACCATAAGCGATAGTATCTTTAAGTGCTTGAGCTAAATAAGCTGTAACCATAATAGTTATAACAGAACTAAAAGTATCGAATGAAGTTCCTGGAGGTGCGCTTTTAATATAAGTATTCCATATACGAGGCACCATATTAGCGGTAACGTGAGCTAAGAATCTTTTAAACTGAGTAAAAGGTCTAAAGACTTCTGATTCAAATATAGCTGGAGTAGAGCCTGGTTGAGGTCTTGCTGTAAACTCATCTGTAAAATTTATTTCAGCTAAACCCATTTGATCTTGTAAAAAAGATCTATCCGCTATACTTAGTGTACTAATTCCAGCTAATATATCTGATTCACTAGGTACAGTATTTCCACCTATTTTATTTATTACTTCAATTAATCTATCAGGATCTAGCCCATAAGAATTAAGTCTATCTCTGGCCCACAACCCTGTAGGAGAAACAATACCTCCTTTTTTTAGTAAGCTATCCTTATCTACTCTAACTTTTTCAAGTAGCTTAGATATAGCTCCCCAAGCAAAAGACATTCTAGCACCTCTTGGTGCATTGTTTTGAGATCTAACTAAGTTAACCATGTAAAATATTTTCATAGTCTTTTCTAAAGCAGGTGAACTAGTCTTAACACCTTCTACTTCCAAAACATCTGAACCAGGTAGTATGTGTCCTGATTCTAATAATCTATTAACATCTTTATCGTTAAGTCTTCTGGCATCAAAGGGTTGATACGGTGCACCCATCATAGACGGTACGGTATAATAGTCAGTTGCGGCTCCTTGGAAGAAGATTTTAACTGCCTTACCAAAGTATTTTACTTTATCTTTAGGTGTTAAACCTATTGTACCATAAAACATTTCTGCCACGTTAGCAAAGGCATTCATATCCATTAACCTAAGTGTAGCTTGAGCTATCAAAGAGTTATTAATAAGCCTAATATAAGGGTTGTCTACTCTTTGGAAAGAGCCTTTTTCACTTTGAAGAAATCTTCTAGCGTGTCTTAACAATGACTCATACTGTTCTTGATTAATCTCTCCTTCTTCTTTAGCCTTTTTAAGTAAGTGAGATAAGTTAATTCCACCTTCACCTAATCTTCTATTAATAACAGCCTCTCTAATTACTTTGTCTGCAGTATTAATAACATTACCTATAACATTAGTTGCCATATACTTTTTAAAGCTAGGATCACTTGTAAGATTCATACTACGAATAACTTGTACATCATTAAAATTAAATCTACCATCTTTAAAGTTAAGATATATTCTGTTAGCTTGCTCTGGAGTTAAAGTTAATACTTCAGTTTTATCGTTAGGATCAGTATATTCTTTATTTGAAATTAACTCTAAAAATTTCTTATCTATCTTATCAAAGTTTATTTCAGCTGTTTGAGATAACCCATCTAGGTTTCTTATTTGTTCAGGGTTTAATGAAACATTTGTAGCACCAGCATCTTCTACAAGGGAAGCAACTAGTTCTTTAATATAATCTAAACCTTCTTGTATTTCTTTTTTACCTGGAACATCTACATCTGATCTTATTATTGCATCAAGTTCAGAAATATTTTTAGCTCCAGTAAGCTTTAATGCGTCTCTAACTGTAGGTATATTTTTAACTATATCTGCTCTAATACGATCTACCTCAGAAGATATTGTAGTACCTGTGAAAACAAAATCTCTGGTAACTAAACCATAAAACTTCTGCATAAAGTTATTATGAGTACCATCTTTGTTTATAAGATATTTCTTAGTAGCATTAGCCATAGCTCTGAAAGCTGAAGCAGGGTCTTTTGAAAAGTCTTTAAGCCCTTGTTTAACTGACATAGAATCTGAGGTAGTAGCTAGCTCTAAGCTTGGTGTACCTTCTTTCTTTGCTTCAACATTAACTTCTTTTGCTACGTCATTAGAAGAACGCTTAACATTTCCGTTTCTTAGTCTTTGATTTTCTTCTACCTTACTTGTTATACTTCTTTTAGCATCTGGTTTTAAAGGGGAATACTGAGATACTAAAGCATTTAAATCTGTTAAAGTATTAAGGCCTCCTGTAGATCTGGTTTGACTTATTGTTTCAAAGCCTGAACCTACTACTCCACCAGCGGCAGCATTTCTAATAACATCTTTAGTTAACTCTTCCCAGTCTAATTCAGCTGAAGTTAAAGCAGCAACACCACCTTGAGCTATTATTTCTTGTATACCTTCGGTAACACCTTCTCTGCCTGCTCCACGTAACCCTGCTCTAACAAAGCTTTCTAAGCCTTGTCTTTTAACTAGTTCTTTGTTAGCTAGGTTTTGTAAAGTTTGTCCAGTATCTTTTAATATTCCTGCCAAAGATTTTTTAATTAAATCAGCAGCAACATCTCTATCTGAAGTTATACCTTCTATTAATATCTGGTCTATAAAACTTTCTTTACCTTCTTTGGTAAGTATATTTTGAGTAAGTAATTTACCACCGCCTTTAATACCTAGCATATCTACTACACCAACAGCGGCGGCTAATCCTCCTGCTTGAAAAGGATCTTTTTCTCCTTCAGGCATACTATTATATATCTGACCTACAACTAAAGCAAAACCAGCGGCTGTACCACCTAACACAGAACCTACTACAGTACCAGGGCCTGGAGCTATTGCTGTACCTGCCATACCACCTGCTTTAGCACCACCAATTACTACTGCTAGTTGAGGTGCAAACTCAATAGCGGTTTCAGTAATCCACTTAAAAGCATCACCAGGTCCTCTGATATCAAATAAGTCTATAGCAGTATTAACACCTCTATAGCTTTCTTGTACTTCAGCTTCCCAATCATCACCCCATTGTTGCCAACCGTCATTGTTGACTAGGTCACCTGACCACTCATTAAATGTAGCAGCAGAACTTTCTAGATTAATAAAAGATCTTTTAAAAGCATTACTCCAACCAGCAAATGTTCCTGGAGTACCTATCTTATAACGAATAGCGTTATCTATCTGTTCCTGAGAACCATAGAATGGATTGTTATAGTTCATATTAAAAGATAATAGCTCTCTTACCTTATTATACTGCTCAGAAGCTTCTTTAACTTCTTCCTCAGTACTTTTTTCGTCTGAGATTGTATCGTCTAGTCCTCTCAATTGTCTTCTAAGATTGTTTGAATAAGCTCTGCTACCTAGTATTAACTCGTCACTAGTATCAGCCATTTGTTTAAACATTACTGGACTATCTTGGATTACACTTTGAACTATTTCCTCTGCCTGTTGATAAGGTGTTAGCTCTGCGTCCGCAGCTCTTAAGAAAGCTAAATCTTTTCTTACATTTCTTCTTAATACTATCTCTGATTGTTTCTCTTGTACTTCATTACCTAAGTACATAGATGGTTTAATAATATTATTCACAATTAACTTTTCAGAAAAATTTTCTCCAGCAGCATTAGACAAATAACCTGTATATCTACCATAGGTTTTATCTTTACCTTCAATAACTATATTATTAAAGCCTTCTGTTCTAGCTAAATTATCTATAACATTAAATTGAGTCTCACCTACCTCAGAGCCTACTGACAACAAACCATCTGGTGTTATCTTAGTTGTTTCTGCGGCATCACCAAAACCAAATCTAAGTGATTCCATTTTGTTAGTTCTTGGGTCAAAGAATTTAACTGTGTCTCCATCAATTAAATTACCTTGCACCTCCACACCATCTAGTGTGAAGGTCATAGGCTTATATAACTCATTTACATCTTCAGAAGGGGCAACATTATTTGCCGTGTTATTTAGGTCGTCGTTAATCATGTCGCCTCCTTAATGGCTATTTATTTATTGTTACTGTATGCTTTAGTTAATGCATAAGACATAAATAAGTTAGGTGCAGATTTAACTTCTTCTTTCTGCTTATCTGTTAAAGATTTAAACTCATCAAGTTGTTCTATTACTTTAACAGAAGAAGGTTTAACTTGTCTGTATTCAGTAACAATTGTACTCATGTTTTTATTAGATGTATTATAATCATTATTAAATTGTTCTCTAAATTTCTTAGTAAAATCAACAATCTCTGCAGAAGGTATTATAGTTTCTTCATCACCATCTTTAGTTATTAATTTAGAATCTATTAAACTATCACTGCCTGAAAAAGCTATTTCTAATAATTGAGATGCACTTATGGCTTTAATACCTTGTGCCTCAGCTAATTGAGCTAAACCTGATAACTTTAAAGCAAGAGCTTCTGGCATATTAGGTACACCTTTCCCTGCTAACTCTCTGGAAAGCCTTTCAATATCTGCCATTACGCCTGTTTTATCTCCAACACCAAATAATCCTGCTGGTTTTTCTTCTCCTTGAGGATCACTAGGGTCTTTACCTGCCTGTCTAAAGTAACCTGCTGGCATTTCATCTAATATTTTTCTAGCATTATTAAGGTAATTAAAATTTGTATCCGAAGCACCTAAAGGTCTTAACTGATTACTGTCTGCAGTAGTTAAAGGCTTATAAGTTTCAAATGTTTTACCATCTTTTTTGCCAGTAATCTTTTCATAGTATATACCATTAGTGCCAGTAAATACTGTAGTAGGAGTAGTATAACCTCTACGTATCATCTGAGTTCCAGCATCATCTCTACTAATACCCATTTGACCTCTTGCTGTCATGTTACTAGACTTAGACATTTCAGTTTGAGCTTCTACTAACTTACCTTCAGTTAATAATTTGTTTATCTTAGATACAGCAGATGGTTTGTATTTACTACTTATTTTGGCGAAAGCAGTAATAGCTACATCAGACTTCTTAGAGTTAAGTACTTTATTATTCTCTGCCTGTTTAAGTACAGTAGTACCTGCCCAACGCATAGACCCTGCATGTGAAGCTCCAGTTGCTCTTGATGCTAAATAAAAACCTATAGCACGACCTAAGTCTGCTGTTTCTAAACCAAAGAAAGTTTGTAATAAGCTACCTACTTTTTCTTTAACATCATTTGATGTAAAATTAAATAACTTTTTATTTTCATCATCGTCAAGATCAATCTTTTCATTATTAAGAGTTGCTACTCTCATTTTACTTTTTTCAGTCTTTGATGTACTGCTTAAAGTATTATCTTCTTTAGTAACAATAGGTTCTTCTTTAACTTTAGGTACTGTTGTGCTCTTTAATAATTTATTTTTATTAGCTTCTAACTCTGCAACAAGAACATTATCTCCTGCTTCTTTTGCTTCAGCAATTCTTTGATCTAATATAGAAATACTATTTAAGTTTTCTTCATTGCTTACAATATCTTTTTGTTCTTTTAATTTTGATAAGTAATCTTTGTGTGCTTGGTCTTGGTAAACTGCGTTATCAAATTCTTTCTTTTGTAATTGATATTGTTCAGCAGTGATCTCATTGTCAGCATATCTTTTAGTAATCTTTTTCATTTTTTCAGGATCAATACGGAAAGGACTAACTGCTTCAGGTACTCCAAATCTATCAGATTTAATTTGATAACCATTGTTATAAACAAAAGTATTTTCCCCTGGAACCATATCGTCAATAGGTTCTCTTTGAGGTACTGCTTTGTAACCAGGAGGTACTGCATTAATAGTAGTCCCTACTGGTCCAGCATTATAACCTGGAGGCACGGCATTAACACTAGTTCCCACAGGTCCTGCATCGTATCCAGGAGGTACTGCATTAACACTAGTTCCTACTGGTCCAGAATCATATCCTGGTGGAGTTGCATTAACAACCATTGGTACTGGTTGTTGACTATATCCTGCTTGAGGATCTCCATAGCTACCGTCTGCTGTGCTTCTAGCATATCTATTAGCTCTAGTATCTATTTGTCTCTGGGTTAGAGGAATTGGATATCTGTTATCTAAAGATGTAGCTGTGTTTAAAGCAAATCTCATTGAACCATCTACTGGTTTTGTAAAAGTAGAATCATTTGAGTTAGCTTGAGGTATAGGTTGTGCAAAAGCTAAATCGTCTTGAGCTATATCATAATCTAAAAAAGGTCTTTCAGGTTGTACAGGCATTGGTGGTGCTAATGAGTCTTGAAACCTATTAACATTGTATAATGCTTCTCTGGCTAACAACTTATCAGGGTCATTAGGGTCTATCATAACGGTACCTCTATTATATCCAGGTACACTATTAGTACCATTATTAAATTTTTTTATTGGATTGTTTATCTCTATAATTTCATTCCCAAAGTGTATATTTCTTTTGTTAGAATTATCTGAACGCATTATCTCTACAGGGTGGAGTCCTTTTTTAGGAGATAAACTAAAATCTAACTCTTTAGTTAAGTCTGAACCCGCTGGTCTTGGTCCAAAATTCTCTCGTAAAACTAGCTTTGCTTTGTTGTCAGGAAGCGGTACAAAAGAACTAGGAATCTCTGTGTTTTGAAACATAGGTCCAAACTCATCTATAGCTTCTTTAGACATGTATACTGTTTTATTACTTCGAGGTTGAATTCCAGAAACCTCTCCTTTTAAAGCATCACCTTGTCTAGACGCTCTATTACGCATAGTAGTTGCATTATCATATTGATCGTAAGTAGATCCTTTTGCAGTAGTAAAATTAGAAACAGGTACTTCACCTTTACTTTTTAAACTAACATTACCTCCACTCATACCTAAAGTATTAGGGTCAATCTCAATTCGCTTAACAGTATCAAATAAATTTCTAGCTCCTTTTTTAAGCATAGGAGCAACGGCGTCACCAAGTCCAGGGATTAATCCAACTAAAGATGCACCACCTAAGGCTGTAATCAATGCATAATTAGGTTTTGGTTTTTGTAATTCGTCATATATTTCTTTAGCCGACATAGCGTCACCAACAATAGGTGTGGCTTCAGCTACAAATCTAGCGGCATCCATAGCTGTAATGCCTTCTCCTGTACCTGTGTTTCTTACTCCTGAAAAATTCATTGGTACACTATTAGTACCATCATTAAATCCTAGTTCAGGTATTTCCAAACCTTTAAAAGGAGGTACATTAATACGATTATCAGCAGTACTTGTAACTCTAGGGGGTACTGTTGGAACGAACTCTTCTCTTGGAAACATTGGTTCAGCTACTGCTGGGACCTCTTTGGCGATATCAGTAGTATACTTATTACCATTCCATTCAAATACACCACCATCACCACCATGTTGTTGTCTGGCTTGACTAAATGCTTGACCAAAACTTTGAGGTTGAGGTACTTCTTGTTCTTGAATAGATAAGTTGTCTGGTCTCATTTGAGGAATACTAGTTTGTTGTGGAACAAGAGTATTAACTGTGGGCTCAACTGGTACTTCTAAATTATCTGGTCTTAACTTAGGTTCTTCTGTATTTAAAAATCTAGCTTGCTGCGAGTTAGAGGTTCTTAAAGGAACATTTATATACTCAACACTCATATTATTTGCAAGTTTGTTTGCTTTGTTTACCCACTTGTCAGCAAACTCGCCTGCAGTCATAGATGTTTTTCCACCATTATCTAAAACTTTTTTATCAGTCATTCCAGGTACGGTTAATATATTTGCATCTTTATCTGCACTTAATATTCTACTAGACCCAGTAAACCCTTGTTGATGAGCAAAATAAAGCTCACCTGCAGTAGGTTCTCTTTTAAACTTTTTAATAAAAGCATTTTTATTATCTCGCATAAGACGAGCGCCTGCATCTAAGTTTTTAATGATATCAAACTTATCATCACCTATTAATCCGTATTGTTTTCCAGTACTATCTAATACTTGCATAAGGCCTTCAGCAGAAGAAGTGGATGCGCTAGCGTAAGGATCTCCTTTAGATTCAATTTGCACTATAGCTCTTAAGTCGTTTGGTTTAAGTCCATACTTTTTTGCTATAAGTACTATTTGCTCATCAATTTCTTTAGTGAACTTAACGTTAGCCATATTAAATACTCCTATGTTGTAATACTCGACTTATGTTTCTCATACATTTGAGCTAATTTAAGTTCGTGAATTTCTTGCTTTCTTGCTTCTTCTGCTTTTGCAGCTTTATTTATTAAAGACATTTTCTGTAATACTTGCATTTGTTCTCTTTGCGCTTTACCTGACAAAGGACCAGACATTACAGTCATATCTATTTGACCACCTTCAACCATATCATTAGCTTGTCTACCTTCGTTAATCATAGAGTTAATCATAGGTT
>Ga0315330_10002791_pt1 | contig 12026 bp, 8 predicted proteins | sample M140m34915metaG_FD_203453 | JGI IMG/M metagenome (GOLD analysis project Ga0315330, IMG submission 203453) | Ammonia-oxidizing marine archaeal communities from Monterey Bay, California, United States - M1 40m 34915 | ecosystem: Environmental > Aquatic > Marine > Intertidal zone | place: USA... | reverse complement strand
TAAGGCCATTTTTGGCAGCGGGGCTTTTACCCCTGGTCTGAAAAAGAATGCTCCCTTCGGGGTGATCGCCAAGTGTGGTGTGAACAAGCCTAAGGTAGCTGTTGCCATTAATGAAATTGCTTTTGGCAAGCTTGGCAGCCAAGTGGCTTTCAGCGAAACAAAAAGGCTTGAAGTTTCGCCCAAGCCCAAGTGACGTTGTTGATGTCTCGCGGCGCTCCGGTTGGAAATGGTATGTGATGACAATTACTTTTTTCTGTCTCGGTATGGCATTTTGAAGCTTGGACCCTGAGGTCCGCATTGCAGGTACCCCGAGTGATGAGTTCTGCGAGATACTGCTCCGGCGGCCGTATTATTCAAATCCAAAGAAACAACAAAATATGAAATTCGCAATTTGTAATGAAACGTTTGGTGACTGGCCGCTCGATCGTGCTTTGGCCTACTCGCGTGAAGCCGGCTATACCGGCTGGGAAGTGGCGCCTTTCATGTTGACCGATGATATCTGTTCGTTCAGTGCTGGCGAGAGAGACGCCTACCGAAAGCAGGTTGAGGAAGCTGGTTTTGAAATCACGGGGTTGCATTGGCTTCTTGCAAAAACAGAAGGTCTGCACTTAACAACGATGGATGGTGATGTACGGAAACGGACGTCGGATTACATCAGTGATCTTGCGCGGCTGTGTCATGACCTTGGAGGCAAGGTGATGGTGCTTGGTTCGCCACAGCAACGCAACGTGCCGGAAGGGCAGTCGATGGAGTCAGCCATGGAGAATGCTGCTGAAGTGATTCGTGCCGCTGTGCCAGTGCTGGAAGGTTTGAATGTGCAGATCGCGTTGGAGCCGTTAGGGCACGAGGAGGGCAACTTTCTTTTGACTGCGGCCAAAGCACGCGAATTACAGAGAATGATCGATAGCGAGCAGGTCAAGCTGCATCTGGATGTCAAGGCAATGAGTGATGAGGGAACTCCTGTCCCGCAGATTATTAGAGATAATGCCGATGCCATGATCCATTTTCACGCGAATGATCCGAACCGTCAGGGGCCGGGGATGGGTGATGTCGATTTTGTACCGATTTTTCAAGCTCTTCAGGATATCGGGTACGCCGATTGGGTCAGCGTTGAGGTATTTGATTACGAGCCCGGTGTGGAAAGGCTGGTAACTGAGAGTATGAAAAATATGCAGAAGGCACGAGCGTCATGCACCTGATATTCGGTCGCTATTCGGCTGAAGAACGCGTCTGTGCTTCGCAATATCGTTTGAGCTGATTCAATTCTTTTTGAAGAGCTTGGCAGTTCGATTTGCGCATGAAAAAACCCATCAGTGGGATGAGTATTCGGAAAAGGCCTTTGCCGGTCACCGTTGAGGTCTGAGTGACACGGGTACCCTGTGGTAATTCCTCGAATTTGTAGTCGGCCGTCAGGCTGAATGCTTCGCCCTCCATCCGAATACCACTTGCGTAGGGGGGCGTGTAGCTTGTGACCACACCATCGAATGTCATCTCCCGCCCGTGTTCAGTTGTCACCGTGCGGAAGGTTGATCCAATTCGGTCCGGCGTGACGTGCAGCATCTCTTCTTCTTTGACAATGCTGCTCCAGTCGGTGACATGATCGTTGGTTCGTTCAAACGCCGTTTGAATGGGGCAATCGATCAGAACGCTTGCTTTCATGGCCATCGCGTGGGGGTGGGGTGGGTTGGGTTAGGGGGCATCGGAACTTAGGGTCTACAGACCAAGACAGGCTACGGACGCTGTTTTGGTGTTGCAACTTGCTGGTTATGCAAACAGCCCAACCGTGAAAACGGATGGGCTGAGGCGTAATGCTGGCTAGTTCTCCGCGCCATCAACGTTGGATTGACTCGCTGGGTTTCGTTGCAAGCTTGTTTGACGGTCGTAAGACGAATACTTTTGGATCATCCACAACGAATGCAGTGCTCCAGCGCTTGCCGTCGTTGGCACTGCAAACATTGTAGAAGAATGTTCGGAATCGTTCCGCTCGATAGTCGTAGGGGAACTGGCTCGTGATGTAGTCATCTTCAGTCAAGTCATCGACTCCGGGTGACGCATAGTAGTGCACCATGCCATCGGGGGTGACGCTCATGCCAAGCGTCCACCATCCCGTGCTGGTGATTTGGGGACCGGTAAAGTCCTTGCCACGACGGTTACCGCGGATTCGTATCGTTGCGTAGTCGTTTTCTTTTTTGGTTTGGTTCTTGTTCTCGAATTCGATGAACATGCCCGGCCAGTAGATTTCGTTGCCCATTTCCTTGGTGGTACGTTTGAAAAAACCGATGCCAGACTCTTTGTCGACCATCGCTGTTGTTTCAAGAGCAAGCCGAAATCCAAAATGCGGCCCTGTGCGATTTTCCCATTCCGAGACTGGTGGCAGAAACACACGGGTGGTCACGCTGGGGACCTCCGAGACGTTCAGTTTGCGGCGGAGTCGATATTGCACATTGGCAACAAAATCGTCCTGCCCCATTTTGCCTGATGGCTTATTGGGGATGCCGGTGAATTTTGACTGCAACAGCATTGAGCCGGTGCTGTCTTCTAAACCACCGACAGGAGTTGGAACGCGTTTTACGATGTCGGGATGCCCGCGTTTGATTCCTTCATACCACCTGCCATTGGTGGTGCGTCCCATTGGGCCTCGCTGGTTTTCATCGATATCCTCGGTACTCTTAGGATTCCGGGGAATGTAGTTCCATTCGGGGTCCTCGAAGTCATCCGCGACGCCAACAATCTCGGAACCTGTGCCAGGGACTACAGGTCGCTGTGCCTGCAGTTCTGGTGTTTGAGTCATTCCCGCCGCTGCCATTGCTATCACGGCAGTGGCACGTTTTATCGAAATTCGCATGTCCGATCTCTTTCTGCTGAACTTTGTCAGTGCACAAATTCAATGCGTGGAAGATCGCCAAAATCGCTATCAAGCGCGTGCGTCCTCCGCCCTCCACTCCGGATGATCGGCAGAATCGTTTTATCTTCTCCAGCCAAATCATGTTTTGTAGGTGGCGTGACTGGCTGCTTTCGGCAAAAGTTTCACCCAGCGGGGGAATTGTGTTCACGCGAACTCTCCAAATTTATTTGTGATTGAGGCGTGACTCTCAACCGCAGATGTCTGAGAACCAGTGGGGACGTAGCAGCCAAGTGCTGGAGAGATTCTGTAACGGCGATTGTGACTGTGCCGTAAATTAGGCGTGGTGTAGGACTTGTCGTGGGCCGGTTCGAGGCGGCCAGCGTGCGATGTTTTTTAGGATCCGTGAGGATGGGGGCCTTTGGATGGGGGGGTGAGGGCATTTCGACAGAGAGGAGACAAGACACGTTTACGATTTCTTCTCGTATTCTGTCGGTGTTTTGCCTGCCGTGGAGTCAATAAGACGTGTAGTCGATCAGTGAAACTGACACGAGGTGTTGACGCAGCATGGCGGGGGTGGTGTGATTCCCTTCGCGTGGGGGAAGAACGCCGCGTGAAAATGATGTCGCTTTGTCACTCAATACGTTGCAACGAGAGGTCGCTGTGCTTGTCAGCATTTTTAATGATGTGGTTGGTCCGGTCATGCGGGGACCCTCAAGTTCCCACTGTGCTGCTGCTTTGCGGATCGGTCGGATTTCCCGCGATCTGATGCAGGGTGAGATCGATCATGTGCTGGTTCAGTTTGACACCGGAGGTTCTTTACCAGCGACGCATCAGAGCCAAGGTTCTGATATGGGTTTGTTTGGAGGCTTGCTTGGCTGGGAAGCTGATGACGATCGATTGCCGGTTTCCGGTGAGTGGTTAAAAAAAGCAGGGATTGATCTACAGTTTGAATATGGTGATTACGGAGACCTGCATCCAAATACTTATCGATTGTTTCTGAAGAATAAATCCCGTGAATTGCAAGTGATCGCGATTTCCACTGGTGGAGGAATGTTTGAGATTGTCGAATTAAACGGAGCTGCGGTTTCCATTGGGGGTGACTTCGACGAAACCCTGGTGTGGGGCGGCCAACAGCTTGCCGCTTTAGATCCACAGACGCTTTGTGATGAACTGGGCGCGGATCAAGTAACGATTTCTGCCGGCAATGACTTGACGTTGGTTCATGTTCAAGGCCAGCAAGAGTTTGCACGCGATCGGATTAATGCACTGATTTCTGAGGGTACCGTCACGCATGTCGATCACGCGACGGCGGTGTTGCCCGTCAGATCCCGAAAGGAGTTGCAGGTTCCGTTTCAGACTTGTGACACCATGTTGAAGTACGCGGAACGATATGGCGACGAAAATAGTCCCAGCTCTCTTTCGTTGAGCGATTTGGCTTTGCACTATGAATCGGCACGCAGTGGTCTGGGCGAAGCAGAGTTGATCGAAAAGATGTGCGGGATCGTTCGGATTCTTCGTGGCAGCGTTGACCAAGGTTTAGCCGGGACAAGCTACGAGGATCGAGTTCTTGGATTTCAGTCGGGTGGATTTCAGAAGGCCATGGAAGCAGGGCAGCTGCTCGATGGTGGTATCTTGAATCGCATGGTGCTGTACACCTCCGCCTTGATGGAAGTGAAGAGCTCGATGGGGGTCATCGTCGCGGCACCGACGGCGGGAGCATGCGCAGCTTTTCCTGCGGCTTGTCTTGCTTTCGGTGAAAGTAAGCAACTGAGTGATGGTGAGATTGCCAAGGGTATGCTGGCTGGTGGCATGGTAGGCGTTTTCATTGCAACACATTGGAGTTTTGCTGCCGAGGTAGGAGGCTGCCAAGCTGAAGGAGGATCTGCCTCTGCCATGTCCGCTGCTGCTTTGGTCACTTTCATGGGGGGCGATGCTGCCATGGCGTGTGCAGCGGCATCGATGTCCATGCAGAACATGTTGGGGCTGATCTGTGACCCGGTGGCGAATCGAGTTGAGGTGCCGTGTCTCGGCAAGAACGTCTTGGCCGTGAGCAATGCATTGTCGGCTGCTAATATGTCTCTGGCAGGATTTGATGCAGTGATCCCGCTGGATGAGACGATTGCGGCAGCAAAGGCAGTGGCCGAGCGAATGCCGAGAGAACACCGCTGTACGGCACTAGGAGGCTTGGCGATCACACCCACGTCGCTGGCTATACAGAAACGTCTCGAGGGTTGCGGGAACTGCGGATGCTAAACATGGGCGGATTCTTTTTTGAATTTGCTTGAGCGCGAAGTCGTTTGGCTTAAACCTTTTTGTCTCGCGATATCGGCAGGCCATCTCGCTAACGAGGTATAGCGTCGTCAGTTCCGCCTTGATCTCCAAGGCTTGAGGCGAAGAAAGCCGTGAATAGTGCTTGCATAGCACTCAGTTCTGCTGGCTCTCTTTCAAACAGTCGATCGCGCGTTGCAGGTCATCGGGCATGGGAGCCTCGAAAGTCATTTCCTTGCCAGTCTGCGGATTCACGATGGTCAGTTTGCGGGCGTGCAACGCTTGGCGTTCTAGGATCGGTTCCTCTGTCGGCAAGTCAAAACCACTTTTGCCTTGAAGCTGCGCCGGATGAATCTGGCTATGACCTGCATAAAGACGGTCGCAGATGATCGGGCAGCCAATGTGTGACAGGTGGACCCGTAGTTGGTGGGTACGTCCTGTCTTGGGACGCAGGCGTACTTGGGTGAATCGACCATGACGTGAGATCACCTCATAAAAAGTCGATGCTGCTTTGCTGGTTGAGTGGTCTTCTCGTATCGCCATTTTATCGCGTTGATACGGATGCCTACCGATAGCAGCATCAATTACGTCGCGATCGCGATCAATTCTTCCGGCGGTGATGGCAAAGTATTCTTTCTGAACCAGGCGATCGTGGAACTGTTGTCCCAAGTGGATATGAACGGCGTTGGTTTTGGCGATCACAATCGCTCCACTTGTATCGCGATCCAAACGATGCACGATTCCAGGACGAGTGGGACCACCTACATCGGATAACGATTGGAAGCGGAATGCTAAAGCACTCGTCAGCGTTCCGCTCCAGTGCCCCCTCGCTGGATGTACCACCATGCCGGGAGGTTTGTTCACGACCACCAAGCCATCATCCTCGAACAGAATGTCCAAGGGAATGTTCTCAGGAATGGTGTCGTCACTCGGCAGCGGCGGCACGCGGAATCTGATCTTCTGACCCGCTCGGATTTTGATGCTGGGACGAATGACGCGTCCATCCAGCTCCGCGCCTTCGTTCTGCACAGCCTCACGAATCTGCGTGCGACTGAAACCATCACAACTTTGTGTCAGAAACAGGTCGATCCGCTGACCGGAAGCAGATTCGGGAACGACGAATTCGCGATAGACATCCGACGACTCCTCACGAGAGCACTCATCTCCTTCCGTGTCGGAAGACAAGGGCGTCTGGTCAGTGAAGTCTGAAATTGAATCGTTCCTGAAAGGGACTGTGACTACTTGTCGGTAGCTGAATTGTCTGCAGGCGATTCCTTGGCAGCTTTCTCAGCCTCCGCTGGTGCAGCTTTGTCAGCCTCCGCTGGTGCAGCTTTGTCAGCATCCGCCGGTGCAGCTTTGTCAGCCTCCGCCGGTGCAGCTTTGTCAGCATCCGCTGGTGCAGCTTTGTCAGCATCCGCCGGTGCAGCTTTGTCAGCCTCCGCCGGTGCAGCTTTGTCAGCGTCCGCTGGTGCAGCTTTGTCAGTATCTGCTGGAAGGCCTAGTCCACCGTCGAGATCTCGTGGAGCAGCGTCGCCTTCCAGTGGATTAGTTTCGCCATCCGTGCCGGTGTCCGATTTTGGAGTCATCAACCCGGGCAGATTCAGGTCAAGGCCCGGAATGTCCGGGAGATCGTTGCTTGGTGGTAGTGAGGGATCGATGTTGGGCAGAGCTACAGGTGTGAAGTCTGCATCTTTGAACCAGGTCGCAAATTCCTGGCTGGCTGGACTCTCCAAGCTCTCGATTCGACTGTTTGCATTTTCTACCATCGCTTCGGATTCATTAGCATCAATCACCTTCCCGTAAGCTTCGATGGCTTTGGCGTTGTTTCCGAGTGTTACATTTGCCAAGGCAACGCCCAAGTGGGCTCGGGATTTGATCAGGGTATCGTCTGTATTGCTTGCAGTAGCAGTCAGAATTTCGATGCCGCTTTCGAGGTTTTCTATGGCCAGTTCACGCTCGGTGAAGATCTCTTGGTTGCCTTGTGAAACCAAAGCCATTCCTTCGTACAGCTTTGCCAATTTCCCGGCAGACGTTTCAATGAATGTTTCGTTGATTTGGGCGAGAGCTTCTGTGTCCTGAGTGGGCACATTCGTGTTCTGGATCAGCTCCATCGTTGCCAAACTGCTGTCGGCGTTTCGTTCAGAGTTGTAGAAGGAGTATGCCACGACGACTGCCAAGAGAAGCAGAATCCCGACCAGAATTTGCTTGGAGTATGGCTCAATGCGTTTGTTGGCTTGTTCCAGATAAGCCGCCAAGTCATTTTGCTGCAGTTCGTGACGTCGTTCGGTCTTGTTCATGTTGCTTTTTAGGATGGGTCAGCGATGAAAGCATCATCGGAGGTTGCGCGCCCCCGCGATATCGCCCAAGTATAGAAATCGCAACGGTTTAGCGTCAATAGAGTCAAAAAGCTGGATTGACGGCGACTTTTGCACGAAAAAGCTGCTTAAGCGAGCTCAATCTTCATTGTGACGGGTCAAATGTCCGCTTCGATTGATGGCCAATAGCAACCACAGCATCACTGTCATGCTGCCAAAAAAGCCCACGAGTCCGAATAAGCTGATGTCCTGCAGGGATAGCCAGCTTGCGTCATGAAAAAGCAGCGGGGGAACTTTCATCGCCAATAGTAGGGACGAACCCAGAAAAACCGCACTGGTCATCAGGCCAAGTACCATCCTGTTCACCGTGGGGCTGAGTCGCTGATGTTCGAGAATAACGCGAACTTCGCCTCTTCTTGCTTGGCGAATCAGAGAAATGAGTTCATCGGGGGCCGCTTCTAAGAAGTTTTCTGCTTCCAGATAGATGCGGCGAGCTTGCCGAATGCGGCGTTTTGGGCTCAGACGCCTCGCCACTGACCGAGCCATGAACGCACGCACTGCCTCGAGTCCGTCAAATCGTGCTCCTAACTCCCCCAGTGTGCCCTCCAGAGAAACCAGCATTTTCAGCAGTAAGGCTGATTGATTGGGAAGTTTTATTGCATGACGGTGCAGGATCTCACTTAATTCATTCAGAGCTCCAGTGAGGTCGAATTCACCCAAACGCTGCCGTCCGTAGGTGCCTATGAACTCCGTCACATCAATGGCGAGTGCTGAATCGTCCATGGTGGGCGGGGCGTCCCCCACGCGGCGGATCAAGCGGACCATGCGATGTTGGTCACCTGAGGAAATGGCTACCAGCATTTCTTCAATTGTCTCACGCAATGTTTCGTCGATGCGACCAATCATGCCGAAATCCAAGATCCCCAAGGTGCCACCCTCCATGACGATCAGGTTGCCAGAGTGGGGGTCAGCATGAAACAGTGCTTCGTCAAACAGCATCGTCAAATATGCTTCAGCGATCGTCTCGCCGAGTCGTTGTTTGATCAAGTCGCTAGGCGTTTGAGAAAATTTCGGCGGAGGTATTTGAGTGGAATCAGGCGGAGTACGCTCGGTGTTGTTTGGAGAACTAGCGGCTGAGGTGGAGGATGCAGCAGACGCCGGACGGTCGCGGCTGGATTTGGTCCTATCACTAACTGATTGTTGCTCGTTTGCTCCAGTTCCCTCGTGTTGGGAATCGGCCTTCATATCCAAGTGGTTTGCCAAGTAGGCAGGTAACGGATCGCCGATCAATTCGTCCATGACTAGCACCCGGCGAGTGCACAATGCGTTGACAGGACGCGGAATCACCACATCGCAATTCTTGCGGCTGAACATTTCAGCAAACTGATCCAAGTTCTGTCGCTCGCGAGTGAAGTCAAGCTCTCGTGTAATCATGGGAGCCAATTGACGGACCATTTCACCAGGTCCCCAAACACTCAAGGCATCGACCCGCTCAGCCAGTTGTGCAATGCCCGCTAGCACCTCTATGTCCTGTTGCATTTTCTTTTCAATGCCGGACCTTTGAACTTTAAGCACGACGCGTGAGCCATCGTTAAGTACGGCGCGGTGAACTTGCCCAATCGAAGCGGTCGCAAGCGGTTTGAAATCAATCGATTGGAAATGTGATTCGTAATCCTTGCCAAGTTCATTTCGGAGCGTCTCACGCACTTGTTCTGTCTGGTCAGGTGCGACATTGGCTCGAAGCTGTTTCAGTTCTTCACTTAGGCTTGGGCCGACGAGGTCGGGGCGAGAAGCGAGGATTTGTCCCAGCTTGATAAATGTTGGCCCCAAGTCAGTGAGTGCCATCCGAACCCGCTGCTCGCGCGTGTACTTCGAGAGTGGGACGCCGCCTCGGTCTTTTAGAGAGTCCCGGAATGGGAGGCGGAAATGAGTCAGCCAGTCAGCAAGGCCGTAGCGTCGTAGCACCGCCAAAATTTCCCGCCACCGCCTGAGATTGCGGTACAGTTGTGGGATGGCGGTAATTTTCATGATGCGTGACGGGGGACTCGGTAGGTGTCAATTTGACCGCAAAATTCAACGGAATTCAGGGGATGCCGCGGCACGGCAAATCGGTGACAATGGCGGGGATACGAGGATGCCCCTCCTCTCCATTGTGATTGCTCGGGGGCCGTTCCGCGTCCCGATTTACCAATCTTTCTGTTTCTTATCTTCAGGTTTCTTCGGAGTTGTTGGTCTTGGCTTGGATTCAGCCCCTGTTTTTGACTTTTCAACTAGTCGTGTTTGCCTTGGTTTTGGCTGCCACGCTTGGGGTTGCCGGTGGCTGGGCTGCGTCGAAGTTACAGGCCGCTGGTAGGTTTTGGAGCTGGATTGCATCCGGATTTCTCGCCGCCATGGTCGTTGCCGTTGCCATGCCCATGATCTTGCAAGCAGCCGCTTGGGAAGCAACAGCAGGCAAGTTTGGTTGGATGATCATGACTCAGACCGGGGCTCGTGCAGAGGGGCTGTCTGATTATGGTTTCTTTCGTGGGCTGATCGCTTGTGGCTGGATTCATGGTTTATTGGGTGCCGCCCTCGTCGCACTGGCGACTTGGTACGGTTTGGATCGCGTGCCAGCTCATGTGTTGCAAAAAGCTCGCATGGATCTCGGTCCCGTTTCAACTTGGTGGCGAGTTCAGCTCCCGCTCGCGTCCCCATGGGTTGTCTCCAGTCTTGTCGCCACAGCCGTCTTGGCGATGACGGAAATGACTGTGGTGGACTTGTACGGTTTTCGAACAGTTGCAGATGAATTTTATCTCTTTTACGCAGTCGATCCTTCGCTGCTGTCGATCTTTCTCGTTTGCGTTCTGCCGCTGATGGTCATGGCAGTGCTGATGATTTGGTTGTTGGTGCAGCGACGGAAGTTTGTCGCGACCAACGTGGACGCAGCTACGCCCGTGCGTGATGATCAAGAAACGGGGAGAAGCGTATGCTGTGTGGCTGCTGCCGTGGCGATCCTGAGCGGTTTGTTGATTGTGTTGGTGCCGTTAGGGGGCCTGTTTGTGAAAGTCGGTCACGATGTCGAAGTGGCTCAGGGAACTCTTGTAGGGACGTGGTCGTTCAGTAGGACGGCACAAAGACTTTGGGAAGCACCTGTCATTTTTGCGGCTGAGTATCAGTGGACTGGCATTCTTGCTGTTTCGGTTGCCCTGTCTGCCGTCCTAATCGCTTGGCCGTTGGCTGCCGCTGGCCGGCAACGTCGTCGTCTCGAAGCGGGACTGGATCTGCTGACGATCGGATTGGTCTTGTTGCCCGGGCCTTTGGTTGGCTTGATGGTGGTGAGATTTTTTCAGCTACCGGTTCCTGGATTTTCTACGCTCTACCAGCAGACGCTCGTTCCCACCGTCATCGCCCTGCTGTTTCGTGCAGTTCCTGCAGCATATTGGGTCTTGAGAGCGGGTTACCGCGGTTTGGACGATCCATTGCTGGATACAGCTCAGCTTGATCATTCGTGGATTAGACGCATGTGGGGGATCGATAGGCCCCTCCTGAAAGGAAGTTTGTGGGGGGCAGGCATCGTTGCCGCGGTCATTGCCTCAGGCGACGTTCCTGCGACCCTGCCAGTAGTACCACCGGGAGTCACAACTGTTGGGACCCGTTTATTCGGGCTGCTGCACAGTGGGGCACGCTATCAGGAGGCCGCCCTCGCGATGTGGTATCTGGCGGTTGTGTTGGTGATCTCTTTGTTTTTAGCACGCCGGTTCCTTGCATTACGTGTTAAAGTGAACTGAAGCTTCTCTCGAAAAAACTCTTTATGCGAACTCAAATGCTGCTTTCAATGCCACGGTTGGTGCTGCTGCTCGTTGCCTGCCTCAGTTTTGTATTCCAGTGCGCTCCCCTGCTTGGGGTGGAAACAATCAAATTCCGCACAGCAGATAAAGAGCGAACTGCGTCCGGTAAAATTCTCGTTGAGGCTCAGGATGGCGGCGTCATGCTGCAAGCGGATGATGGGCAGATCTGGACGCTGCAGCCAGAGGATATCATCGAGCGCAAAAGTGACGACCGGCCCCACACGCCGATTGATGCTGATCAAATGCAAATACGGCTGCAAGATGAGTTAGGGCCTGGCTTTGAAGTCTACCGAACTCAGCATTACGTCATCCTGTTCAACAGTACAGAGGCCTATGCGAAGCAGGTCGGGGCCCTGTTCGAACAACTCTATCGCTCCTTCTTCATCTTCTGGAAGAATCAACGTTGGGAACTGCCTGAACCCGAATATCCACTGGTTGCTGTTGTGTTACGGGATCACGAATCGTTCCTGTCTTACGCCACCAACGATATCGGTGAGACCGCCAAGTCAGTGATCGGTTACTACCATCTTGGCGCCAATCGGATGATTACCTTCAACGTGCCTGACTGGGAACGTAATGTCGCGACGATCATTCACGAAGCAACCCATCAGCTGGCGTACAACTGTGGGATGCAACGACGCTTCGCGGATAATCCGATGTGGGTCAGCGAAGGCTTGGCAATGTTCTTCGAAGCGCCCGATCGGCGGAACCCAAGAGCTTGGCGGGCTGTTGGTAGCGTCAACCAGGTGAATCTTCGACGTTGGATTCAGT
>Ga0315330_10002789_pt1 | contig 12031 bp, 11 predicted proteins | sample M140m34915metaG_FD_203453 | JGI IMG/M metagenome (GOLD analysis project Ga0315330, IMG submission 203453) | Ammonia-oxidizing marine archaeal communities from Monterey Bay, California, United States - M1 40m 34915 | ecosystem: Environmental > Aquatic > Marine > Intertidal zone | place: USA... | reverse complement strand
TTTTGGTGATAACCACATCTTCAATTTTTACTTTGATCCTAGATTAGAAGGAAATTATTATAAGATTACAGAAGAAGAATTTTTTAAACCTTAAAGGTTTACCCCTGTTTGTTCTTCATTTAATTCCAATTTGAACGAAGATTTGTTCAAACCGATTGTGTAGTATTGTGATTTTGTATTAAATTGATTTTTAAATCATAAACTCAATCATAATGAAACATATTCAATACTTTTTTCTTTTATTTTTTGCCTTAACCCTCAGCCTTTCTGCTCAGGAAAAAGTCATTTTAAAACAAACCTATATTAAGGTTAAAGAAGGAAACAATTACGCCCAAGACCTTACTAGAAAATTTTCTAAACTTGCTCAAAAACGCATTAATGCTGGATATCAGTTAGGATGGCATTTATGGGAAGTTGTAGATAGTCCACAGTCACCTTTTAGTCATGTTATCGTAGAGCCCATGTTGATCAGTCAACTTGATAAACAGATGACTTGGGATTCCTATAACGAATTGCGCAACGATGCACTTCCAGAAATGACTAACCAAGATTGGAGAATCTTTATGGAAGATGTAAGAGAAAAGAGAACACTTGTAGCAGAATCAATATTTATTACTGCCAATGAAGTTAAAAGAGATGAAGATGTCAGTTTACCAGACGATATTGGAGTGATTAACTTTATGAAAGTTAAAGAAGGAAAGTTTAAAACATACGAAGCTCTAGAAGCGGCTCTTTATGCAAAAGGATTAAATAAAAAAGGTTTACGTACAGGGTGGTCATTGGCTAAGCGCGTGGATCGTTATGGTAAGGATCTTTATTGGAATTATATGACTGTTGATTGGTATTCAAAATATTCCGATTACATCAAAATGATGGTGAGTGCACCAACTTGGGATGCGAATAAAGATCTTGCTAAATTGATGGATATTCGAGACCTCAGGGAATCTGTCGTTATCAAAAAAGTCATGATGTTGGACTAAGCATTTCCTCTATAAAAAAAGCCCTCCATTTGGAGGGCTTTTTTTAAACTTTTTTGGGAAATTTATTTAGTTGTTTTAAAACTCAGAGGTAAAATGAAAATCCAAATCTTTGTATTGTTCTTGAGCCATTTGTAAGGAAAAGGCAGAATCTGCAAGGAAAACCAATTGTCCACTTTTATCTTTAGCTAAAAACTTTTGTTTAATGCGTTGAAAGTCTTGAAACGAAGTACTTTTTTCATCAGCTTGTATCCAGCAAGCTTTGTGTACGTTTAGATTTTCGAAAGAACATTGAGCACCGTATTCGTGAAGCAGTCGGTATTGAATTACTTCAAATTGAAGTGCACCTACGGTTCCAATGACTTTTCTCCCGTTTAAGTTTAGAACAAACAATTGGGCGACACCTTCATCCATCAATTGATCGATTCCCTTCGCAAGCTGTTTAGCCTTTAAAGGGTCTTTATTATTGATAAAGCGAAAATGTTCTGGAGAAAAATTTGGAATTCCCGTAAAATTAAGATGTTCACCACTAGTAAGTGTGTCCCCTATTTTAAAATTTCCCGTGTCATGAAGTCCTACAATATCTCCTGGGAAAGAGATGTCAACAATCGCTTTCTTTTCGGCAAAAAAAGCATTTGGAGAAGAGTACTTCAATTTTTTATTGTGTCGTACATGAAGATAAGGCGTATTGCGTTCAAAAGTTCCTGAAACAATTTTCACAAAGGCCAATCGGTCTCTGTGATTAGGATCCATGTTGGCGTGAATTTTAAAAACGAAACCGCTGAACTTTTTTTCATCAGGTTGAATCAAGCGTTCTTTGGAGGCTTTAGGTAGAGGTTCTGGAGCAATCTCAACAAAACAATTCAACAATTCTTCTACTCCAAAGTTATTCAAAGCAGAGCCAAAAAGTACAGGTTGAAGTTTCCCGTTCAAATAAGCAGAGCGTTTAAAAGGTGGGTAAACCCCTTCGATGAGCTCTAATTCTTCTCTCAAAGTATCTAAGCGTTTACTTCCTATTACAGTTTCTAATTCGGGGTCCTCAATAGTATCAAAGGTTACTCTTTTTCCAATGGTTTGTTTTTGTTCATCTTGAAAAAGTTGAATATTCTGCTCCCAAATGTTGTAAATACCCTGAAAATTATATCCCATTCCAATGGGTAAGCTTAAAGGAGTCACCTGTAAACCTAATTTCTGTTCAACTTCATCTAAAAGGTCAAAAGCATCTTTTCCCTCTCGATCAAGTTTGTTTATAAAAACAATCATAGGGATATTTCGCATTCTACAAACCTCCACTAATTTTTCAGTTTGTTCTTCTACCCCTTTTGCGACATCAATGACAACAATTACGCTATCAACAGCGGTAAGAGTACGAAAAGTGTCTTCTGCGAAATCTTTGTGACCAGGGGTGTCTAGAATGTTGATTTTTTTATCTTTGTAAACAAAGGCAAGAACGGATGTAGCGACTGAAATCCCCCGCTGGCGTTCTATTTCCATGAAGTCACTGGTAGCGGACTTTTTTATCTTATTTGATTTTACTGCTCCTGCTTCTTGGATGGCTCCACCAAAGAGTAACAGTTTTTCTGTAAGCGTGGTTTTTCCCGCATCAGGGTGAGAAATAATTCCAAATGTCCTTCTCCTTTTGATTTCTTCTAAAAATCCCATAGCTGCAATTTGGGCAAAAGTATCACAAATAATTGCTGCCACATAATGAACGACAATAGGTTTTTGCAAAAATTATAGGTAATTTTGATTTGCATGAAAGAAGAAAAAGTAATCCTTGTTGATTCCAACGACAATCCGATTGGCACTATGCCAAAAATGGAAGCCCATGAAAAAGCAGTTTTACACCGCGCATTTTCTGTATTTATCTTAAATAAAAAAGGGCAGTTAATGCTTCAACAGCGCGCATTTCATAAATACCATTCCCCTGGGTTGTGGACCAATACTTGTTGTAGCCATCAAAGAGAGGGAGAGGACAATATTGAGGCAGGAAAGAGGCGCTTACAGGAAGAAATGGGTTTTAGTACTTCTTTAGAGGTATTGTTTAATTTTATCTATAAAGCTCCTTTTGATAACGGATTAACAGAACACGAGTTAGATCACGTGCTACTTGGGTATTACGAATCCCCGCCACAAGTAAATCCTGAAGAGGTAGCTACATGGAAATGGATGGATCTTGAATCTGTCGCTGAGGCTTTGATAGCAAGGCCACAAGATTTTACTGCTTGGTTTAAGATAATATTTGATCGGTTTTATAAACATATAACGACCTCGAAATGAAAGTAACTGTAAGTAGAAAAGCACATTTTAACGCCGCTCATCGTCTGTACCGAAAAGATTGGTCTGAGGAGCAAAATCAAGCTTTTTTTGGAAAGTGTTCTAACCCACATTATCACGGCCATAATTATGAACTTATTGTCCACATTACTGGTGAGATTGATCCAGAAACGGGCTATGTTATGGACATGAAAATTCTTAAAGATTTGATTAAAGATGAGGTAGAGGATAAGATGGATCACAAAAACCTTAACGAGGAAGTTTCCGAGTTTTTTGATAAAATTCCTACAGCTGAAAACATTATTGTTGTAATTTATGATCTATTAAAACCCAAATTAGATCCTTCTCATGAGCTTGCCATTACGCTCTATGAAACACCTAGAAATTACGTGAGTTACCCTGGTTAAAAAAAACTTATTTATTTTTTGAAACCTGATTGAAAAAATATCTATATTAATTGATATTTATTAAAAACGCTATGGCAAGTATTAAACTACTTAAAAAAGAAATTAATAATGATATCGGAGACCTTATCGAAGAGATTTATTTATGGGAGCTATCAAATCCTGATGGGGATTTAACAAAAAGTGAAAAACTGATAGAGGAAGCAATCAATGTTTTTGACGATCTAATGGTAAAGATAAATGCAGTAGGAGGAGCGGATTTGAAAGAACAATTCAAGACCATCCAAATAGAGCGAAAAAAAGCAATGACTTCTTTATTAAAGAAATCTGCTGCCCTTTAATTTTTTTCATCGGTTGTTCGTCGTTCCTCTAAGAATTTTAAAAACTCTTTTCCGTATTTAGAACTACGGACTTTTGGAGACATTTTAACGGCAATGGAATCTAGAAGCGATAAGTTTGCATCATAAACTTGAGTTAAAGCCAAATAAGGCGCGATGTTTTCATCAGTATTATTTGCTGCAAAATTAATGGTATACAGATAACGTCTTTTTAAAAGGTTGTCAATTTTTTGTTCCAAAGAGTCAACTTTTTTAGTTTTCCCTGCTGCCTGTGCTTCGTAGAATCCTTTAACTAGTTCTAAATTTTGATCGTTAAATTTCCTGCTAAAGGATTGAAATTCCTGAAGTAACTCTTGGTTTTTAGAACCTGTAATTTGGGCACTGCTCTCAAAAGTTTTAAGTAAGGTTTTGATTTCTATAGTACCCTGCTCTCCGAAAAATAAAATGCGATCGTTTAAGCTATCGCCGTCTTCTTTATCTAAGTACAAGTAAAATACTTCCGCTGTATCTAGAGGTGTTTGAAATTCAAATTCTGGAGTTCCTTGGACCTGCGTTGAGTCTATATTGACTAGAAGCGTATCTTCAATTTTCTGAAGATAAAGCGTTCCTTTTCTCAAGCCTTCTATTGTTCCTTTTATAATCATCAAATCTTTTGGACTTTCTTTTTGCTTTGATCCACAGGAGAGGATGAGCATAGTTGCAAAAAGTAGAAATGTGGAAATTCGAAGTTGTTTCATTCTTAAATATTTATCCAATAGGTAAATTTGAGGTTAAAACTACGATATCTCGGGGAAAAATTGTCTGTACTGATATAATTATCATTATAAACTAGAAATAAATCGGATAAGGGAGCAAAGCGCCATTGCATTCTAGAATTTACTCCCAAATTTTCACCTTGAGAGTTGTATTGAACAAAAGTGGTCCAGGAAAGTGTCTTGGTAAAGGTAAAATCAATTTTAGGACTTACCAACCAAATGTTTTTTGTGGGATATGGAAAGGGAAGCTCGATAGCATTAAAGTTTATTATCATACTTGCATTTACGATGGGCTGTTTTCTCCAATTAATTTCGTTTTCAATGGAAAACTTTGTTCCATTGTAAAAGCCTCCATAAGAAATTTTTGTATCGAAATTCAATCTTTTTCGTTGATCCGAACGATAAGAGATTTCAAATTCAGAAAAGTTGTAATCGGAATTTGAAGGCAAATCTTGTCCATCAGCGCTACGAGTTGGGTCAAATCCTGAGGTCAAAAATTCATAACGGTTGGTAAATTGAAACTCCAAACTGGTACTATTTAAAAAACTTTTACGTATCGAGGTAATTAACCAACGATCTGTGAGCAAATAGTTAATAGCAGGGTTGTAAACGAGAAAGCTTCGTTGCGTAAAATTGTAACTATTCACTTTTGGGTTTTTTGGATAAATTCTAAAAGTGTATTCGGGACTAATTTTTAAAAACCCCGTCCTTCTAAAAAAACCTAAATCCGATCGAAAATCTTCACCGCCATGAATAAATTCTAAAGTAGCTCGGTGTCTATAAGTATTGCGTTGTAATCGCATTCCTACAATTTGATCATCTTCATCCAAGCCTTCTGTAAATGACTTATGAAAAAATGCTCGCCCAGTCCACTTGCTGTCTGGGGAGGCAAGATTGTACTCAATCCCTGTCACACTGTTTTTTCGTTCTTGCTCGTCTATAAAATCATATTCCTCTGTTGTCCTTCTGTCGATAAAGAAAAAACTGATATTGGATCGATCAAAGACTTTTTGTCTTAGTGTAAAGACCGTATTTAGGTTTGAGGGGATTCCATTTTTAATATCCGCATCGGTCAGGATGTTTAAAAATCCAAGACGCAGATTAGAATTTAATTTTCCGCTAAGTCTTGCACCTGCAATAATCTTATTTTCTATTGTATTTCCGTCAAGGTCTTTAGCAACCCCTATTCTTCTTGAAAAGAAAGGGGTGACATCTCTGTTGATACCAAAATCTTTGAACAAATCATCATTTTGAGTAAAGAATTGTCTTTTTTCGGGAAGAGAAATTGCAAAGCGTGACAAATTGACTACCTGATCGTCTACTTCCACTTGAGAGAAATCAGGGTTTAATGTTAAGTCAAGATTGAGCGCATTCCCAATGGGTATCTTTGCATCACCACCAACAGAAACATTAGAGTTGCTATTAGCTTCTTCAAAATCTTTTAGTGCCGCACCGCTAAGGTAGGGGATCACAGAGAGGGGATTTGTGGCTTTTTTTAGAGGGGTTTCAAACACCATTTTACCCATAAAAGCTAAATTCCCAATGATTTGATTTTGAGGTGTCCGAGTCCAAATGCTAAATTCATTGCCTTGCGTATTTCTTCGATAGATATTAAATCTCCAAGAGGTTTGGGTGTTATCATAGAAAAAGGAATTAAACGGAATGCGGATTTCAGCGGTATACTGATCTTCCTCTATAGTTGTTTCTACATTCCACTTTGTGTCCCAAGCATAATTTCGATCTGTACGATAGCTTTGGTTACCACCAGAGATCAAACCGTCTGCTTTAAGCCCAATAGGATTGGTGGCAAAGGAAAAAGCATTTGTCCCATCACTAAAAGTATCGAAAAGAAGGGTGATGTAATCAGAACCCCAAGTACTAAAATCACGTTTTAAATTGGGCGTGGTAAAATTGGTGCCAATGATATCAGATTCTATTAAGAAGAATAAATATTGATCGTTTCGAAGTACTTTAAAGCGGGTTTGTTTATTGGCTTGAAGACTATCAGTAGGTCGCCACATCCAGAACCCTTTTTGCCACTTTGCTTTTTCCCAGACTACTTCATTACCCTTTCCGTCAATAACGATCTCCGTTTCTACGGAAGGCACGTTAAAAGTTTTTTCATCTTCTTGCGCATATGACAAAGAGAAAATCAGTAGCGTAAAAAAATTTAAGAAAAAGATCTTTCGTTGCAAAAGCTAATTTTTTTTTGAAGCCCAAAAATAGTAATCTTTTCTTAAGACAGTTTATTTGAAATAAGGTTTAATTTTAACTTTAATAGATTAGCTAAAAGATCTTTGTATATGAAGCCATTGTTTTTATTACTATATCTAACTTCTATAACATCTGATTGGGGGCTACAGGACATAGGGTGATTGGTGAGGTTGCGGCACAACATATTTCTAAAAAAACGGCTAAAGTAATAGATGATCTTTTGGAGGGAGCTTCGTTAGCTTATGTTTCTGTATTTGCTGATGATATCAAATCAGACGATCGTTATCAAGCTTTTTTTTCTTGGCATTTTGCAAACATAAATATTGATGAAAACTATAATTCCAGCTCAAAAAATCCCAAAGGAGATGTTGTTCAAGCAGTAGAAATCTGTGTTAGAAAATTAAAGAGTAAAACGACACCAAGAGCAGAAAAACAATTTTATTTAAAACTTTTGGTTCATTTTATAGGCGATCTTCATCAGCCAATGCATTTAGCAAAGAAAGAAGATGAAGGAGGAAATAAAATAAAGATTAAGTGGTTTGGTAAGAGTTCAAATTTATACCGTTTATGGGATAGTGATATGATAAATAGTAGTCAATTCAGTTATACAGAACTAGCTCAAAATCTTCCATCAATTACTCCAAAGGCATAAGGACAAATGAAAAGTAGCTCTCTTTCATTTTGGATTTCAGAAACACATGAATTGACAAAAAAAGTGTATCAAGAGCTTCCTAAAAAGCCCAATTTAGGTTACGAATATCAATATGATAATTTTGATTTACTTCGACTACAATTACTTAGGGCAGGTGTTCGACTTGCCGCACTTTTAGAAGATATTTTTAAATAATTTTTCTAAAAGTAAGATTGATTCTCGGACCAACAGGTCGTGCTGTTTTAGCAATTTGATGGAGCCATTGACTTTGAGTCTCTCCTTCCATAAGGAATAAACTTCCTGAATTTAAAGGGATTTTCAACCTCAATTCTTTTTGATTTCGATGTTTTAGATGAAAAAAGCGTTCTGCACCAAAACTTAAAGATGCGATGACGGGATTTTTTCCTAATTCTTTTTCATTGTCTGCATGCCATCCATTACTATCCTTGCCATCTCGATAAAGATTTAACAACACTGACGTAAATTCAGTGTCACACACTTTTCTAACTCGATCTTCTATATCCAAGAGAAGTGGGTTCATTTGATGGGGATGCATCGTTATTCCAGAATAAGAATAGGGGAGGGTATTGTGAGCATAAAGAGCTGTAAGCCTTGGCTGGGGATAAGTTTTACCAAAAACAGTAATGGGATCCTGTTGCCATGGAGTTTGCTCATAAAGTTGCTGAAAGATTTTTTCTGTTACATTAGGAAGGAAAAAGTTTTGAAAATACCGTAACTCTGTTCCTGGATAACGGACAGGGGTTCCATCATTAGGAACTTGAAGAAATTTCACCATACTGCAAGAAAGAGTTTTTCCATAAAAAAACCGCCCGAAGGCGGTATGAATTATTTTATCAAATCAACACTACGTTGGATGAATTGTGTCAAAGCTTCTCCCTTGAGTAAATTTTGGGAGAGTTTTGCGAGGTCCAAAGCCTGTTGTATTAAACGGTCCTTTTTCTTTTTAGTTTTAGTTGAAAGGATTTGGCCTATCAGTTCATGATTGATATTGACCACCAGATTATACATATCAGGCATATTACCCATCATGCCCCCACCTCCTGTTTGTTGCATCTCTTTCATACGACGCATGAATTCGGGTTGAGTTAAAACAAAGGGAAGCGTTTGGCTGTCAAGTGCCTCTAGTTGAACCGTGTAGCCTCCTTCTTTCACTACATCTTCGATCATCGGTTTTAGCGTTTCTTTTTCTTCGTCAGAAAGTTTTGAGATAACAGCTTCGTCTTTCTTGATCAAATTTTCTAATGTATCTCCATCGACTCGAGCAAAAGAAACATTCTCTTTATCTCCTTCTATTTTCTGAATCAGATGTCCAATGATGGGTGAGTCTAGTAATAAAACTTTGTACCCTTTTGCTTTGGCTTGCTCTAGATAGCTGTGCTGTTCTTCTACGTTCGAAGCGTAAAGCACTACTAATTTATCGTCTTTGTCTGTTTGATGTTCTTTGATTGTCTCCTTGAGTTCTTCAAAAGTAAAATAGTCGCCATCTGTTGTGGGATATAAAGCAAAACCATCTGCTTTCTCATAAAATTTATCCTCGCTCAACATACCGTACTCAATAACTACTTTGATATCATTCCATTTTTCCTCAAAACTTTTACGGTCCTTTTTAAACAGACTGTTTAGTTTGTCAGCAACTTTTCTTGTGATATAGTTACTTATCTTCTTTACCGCCCCATCTGCTTGTAGATAACTTCTAGAAACATTAAGTGGAATGTCAGGAGAGTCTATTACTCCTCTGAGCAGGGTTAAAAACTCCGGAACGATTCCTTCTACATTATCAGTGACAAAAACCTGATTTTGGTAAAGTTGAATCCGGTCTTTCTGAATATTCAGATCGTTGTTAAGCTTGGGGAAATACAATATTCCTGTTAAGTTAAATGGATAGTCTACATTTAAATGAATATTGAATAGGGGCTCCTCAAATTGCATCGGGTAAAGTTCACGATAAAAAGACTTGTAGTTCTCTTCTTTTAAATCAGAAGGTTTTTTTGTCCATGCAGGCTCAGGGTTATTGATAATATTGTCAACGGTTACTTTTTCAGGGTCAGTGCCTTCAGCCGCATCCTCAGGAAGTGGAAGTGTTTCCTCTTTAGTTCCAAACTTTATTGGGATAGGCATGAACTTATTATATTTCTGTAATAGTTCCCCAACACGAGCTTCTTCCAAAAATTCTTTTGAGTCTTTGTCAATATGAAGGATGATTTCGGTACCCCGAGTTTGTTTATCTGAGTTCTCCAAGATATATTCTGGTGATCCGTCACAAGTCCAATGTGCAGCAGGCTCTTCTTGATGAGATTTTGTAATGATCTCAACTTTTTCTGCCACCATAAATGCAGAGTAAAAACCAAGGCCAAAGTGTCCAATAATACCACTGTCTTTTGCAGTGTCTTTATATTGTTCTAGAAATTCTTCTGCTCCCGAAAAGGCTACTTCATTGATGTATTTCTGAACTTCCTCGTGGGTCATTCCAATCCCTTGATCAATGATATGAAGTTTTTTACCCTTTTTGTCAATCTTAACTTCGATTATTAAATCACCCAAGTCCCCTTTAATTTCACCCAAACTGCTTAAATGACGAAGTTTGGTTGTAGCATCAGTGGCGTTTGATATTAGTTCTCTTAAAAAGATTTCATGATCACTGTATAGAAATTTCTTAATTAAAGGGAAGATGTTTTCTACAGCGACATTAATTTTTCCTGTACTCATGTTATATTGTTTTGGGTAGCCTAAACAAAAAAAATACCAGTTTATACAGAGTGACAAGATGGCACTTTTTTTAGTAAAAATTATTGTTTAATTATTTGTAAAAAAAAATAAACAAACTATCTTTGTGTTATAGATAATACTTATGGGAAAAAAATCAGATAATTTAAGACAAAAGGTTTTTGAGAGCTATTCTACTTCAGTTCTAGAGCATGAAAAAGAACCTAAATCGGTTTACTTATTTTGTAAAGAACTCAAGATTGAAGAAGCTGATTTTTATAAGCATTTCTCCTCTTTAGAACATGTCAAAGCACAAATATTCTGCGAATTTTTTGACAATACCTATGCGCTTATTAACAAGGAGAAAAACTTTGTTTCTCAAAGCCCACAAGAAAAATTGCTTGCTTTTTATTACACCTTTTTCGAAGTTTTACTTCTCAATCGAAGTTTCGTTATAGTTACTCTGGGAGGAGGTAAGGATAAAATGCAGAAACTAGGTTCTCTAAATGGACTAAGAACCGCTTTTAAAAAATTTGCTTCAGGTCTCATACAAGATGGTAATGCTTTGAAACAATCTCGATTTACCCAGCATCCAGAAGGGATTTTCTCTGAGGGAGCGTGGGTGCAATTACTCTTCATTTTACAATTTTGGATAGAAGACCAATCTCCTGGTTTTGAAAAAACGGATATGGCAATCGAAAAGTCGGTACGAACCGTTTTTGATTTATTTGACAACACACCGATAGACAGCATCCTAGATTTTGGAAAATTTCTTTGGAAGGAAAAAATTAAAATGACCTAATTGAAGACATTAGATTCAATTCCGACAAATAAAATTGAACGCGCCTCAAAATTGGTCAGTACAGGAGTAAAAATAGGGGGCAATTACTTGCGCTATTATGGTGAAAAGCTTATCACGGGCGAAAATGATACCTCTAAACTAAACCAAAACAATGCTAAGGACATTTATGACGGCTTAAAGGAATTGAAAGGGAGTGCCCTGAAGATAGCCCAGATGCTAAGCATGGAAAAAAACTTGATGCCTCAGGCTTATGTAGAACAATTCAGTCTTGCACAATTTTCTGTTCCTCCTTTGTCTGGTGCCTTGGTAAAGAAAACAATAAGAAAGTATTTAGGAGCAGATCCGGAAGTGATCTTCGATACGTTTGCTACTCAATCTGAGAATGCAGCGAGCATCGGTCAGGTGCATCGCGCTTCAAAGAATGGGAAAAAACTTGCTGTGAAAATTCAATATCCTGGAGTGGCAAACAGTATCAGCTCTGATTTAGCAATAGTAAAGCCCATTGCACTTAGAATGTTCAACCTCAAAGGAAAGGATACGGAAAAGTATTTTGACGAAGTAGAAAAAAAACTGTTAGAAGAAACAGATTATATCAAAGAATTAGAAAGTAGTCAATTCATCTCTGAAGCAGCAAAAGGTATCCCCAATCTAAAATTCCCAAATTATTATCCTGAATGGACCACCTCTAAAACTCTTACTATGGACTGGATGGAGGGCATCCATCTTTCTGAGTTTGTAAAGCAGGATGGTTTCAGTCAGGAAGAAAGAAATAAGTTAGGCCAGACCTTGTGGGATTTTTACATGTTCCAAATACACGGTTTAAGAAAAGTGCAGGCAGACCCGCACCCTGGGAATTTTATGGTCTCTTCAAGTCTGGAATTGATCGCT
>Ga0315330_10002788_pt1 | contig 12035 bp, 13 predicted proteins | sample M140m34915metaG_FD_203453 | JGI IMG/M metagenome (GOLD analysis project Ga0315330, IMG submission 203453) | Ammonia-oxidizing marine archaeal communities from Monterey Bay, California, United States - M1 40m 34915 | ecosystem: Environmental > Aquatic > Marine > Intertidal zone | place: USA... | reverse complement strand
ATTTTCACCGGCACCGCCTCCGCAGAGGCCGACGTCGTCGGCTCCTCCGGCGACGAGCTCGCGAAGTGCCTCCTCGGGTTCGAGGGAACGTTCAGTGGCTTCGAGTCTGTCACATTCAGACCCTCAAACTACGCGAGCGACGCGTCCTCCTCCGCGACCGGTCGACCCAGCCTCGCCGCAGAGGTCGAGGCAGCGATGAATCGTTTCCACATTCCGAAAGACGCGGACCTCCTCTTTCGGGGCGTCGACGGTCACACATGGAAGTGCACCCTCCCCAAAGGAAATTACGGCACCGGCGAGAAGCTTGCGCGGACGATCCAGCACATGCAGAATCTGTCCAGCGGTGCCTCCCAGAACTCAAAAAATCAGACGTACAGGTGCGCCTTCCGGATCCTCCCAAGCCAAAAGGAAGGCCGCTTCGTGTTCGAAGCCGACGACGATTTTGACCTCCTCTTCGGGGACGAGGAGTGCACGATTGCCCACCACCTCGGCTTCGCGCGCGTCGACCTCACCGGGAGCCTCTCGTACGCTGGGAAGCTGCTCGACGCGGTGCGCAACAAACCCAACTCAAATATATACAGCGCGGACGTCGAGCCGGGCACGGACAAGTTCATCATCAAGCGCGTATCCAGGCGCTCGGCGGAGGGGGCCATTGTGGAGTATGCGAAGGGGACGCTTCTGCTCAAGTGCGTTTGCCGCATGTCGGGGCTTCCGATTGCGCACGGCCTGTGTATCGGTGATGTGGTGGTGGTTACGTCCGCGAGGCCGCCCCCGGAGGGGGCGACGGGGAAGGAGCGGGTGAGCTTCCCCTTTCGAACGGCGAGAAAGCTGAAGGGCGTCGTCGTGAGTGGCGACGCCCTCGCCGTCGACGCCTCAAGCTTGTCGGTTTCGATTCCAAACGTCGGATGGATGGGTGGAAGGGGTAAATTTGTCAACATCGACCGGCCCGAGGCCCCCTTCAGCATCGCCGCATTTGATGATTCGAGCGTCTTCAACGACTCCCTCCCTCCGTCTACACTTGGTCTGTCCTCCGGGATCACGCAGCAGGAGAATGGTGTGCTTGTCAGCCATGGGGCGGTCAATCTTACAAACGACAATGTCGAAATTTCTGTGATGGCGGAATCGCTGACAAAGATCGATACGAACGTGTTTACATCCAGCGACAGATCAATTCTCGGCTTCGTTCCTGCCTCGCCAGACCGCCTTGTCACGATCAAAGGCAGTACAATCATCCCGAGCAATGCTCAAACAATTACTCTCATTTTCAAAAATTCGCGAACCCAACGTCCCTATTCCTTCAATAGCGGCCGTGTGAGCGGCGCGCTACGTTTTATCGCGTGATTTTGGACATCAGTTTTTTTTTCCGGCGGGGAAGCAAAGCATGGGAGCAAAGGGGTCAGGTTCTTCTTACCTCTTGCTTGGACTCAAAATCGCGTTGGCGGTCGCGGTTTTATATATCGCCCTTGTCCAGTACAAGAATTTTAAAGGCAGGCCGTTTTCGATTGTCGAACTCTTTGATGGGAAGATTTTTGAAGTAGACGACGGCTGTCGAAAAAGCGTTGCCTCAGAGGAGATTAAGCGAGGCGAGCGGTTCAAGGACGAGCAGTATGGCTTCGGTGATGTGTGCGTCGATGCTCAAGGCGAACTAAAGGAGTCCAGGACGGGCAAGTATATAGGGAGCACGATGCGCGAGACAATCACACTGACCGAGTTCAGTAGCCACATCGACTTATTGGATGGGCTGGATCCAGTTTGCGGTGTCCACACAACGACGTTTTGCTCCGGCGATACAGACTGCGCAGGAGTCAAGTCATCGAACAAGGGCGTTTATAATGAACTAATCAGGCAATTCAGACTATCGAAAGTAAACGTCTTCAAGGCGCTGTATGACAACACCACTCCAACAGACATACCGAGCAAGGATAATATCAAAGAGATGATGTCGAAAACGTGCGGTAAGGAGTTGGCAGATCGGCAATATGACGCGCTCGTTTCGGCGGCGTGAGTCGCTCGCGCGCCCGCGTCGCCGCGTCGAGGGACGCAAAGCCGAGCAACGCAAAACACAGCCGAAGTGCTCTTCGATCATGAGCACACGCACTCTTCTTCACTTTTGGCCGAAGCGGTCGAAGATGGAGGACGGGGCTGCTTCCTCCTCCGCCGCACCCCCCACCGCACCCGCCGCCGCGCCCGCCGCGCCTTCCCCACCCGCCGCCGCGCCCGACGACGACGACGACGTCCAGACCATCGAAGAGATCGCCTCTTCCGTCGCGCCGAACCACGTCGCCGTTTCCACGCTGCTCGCGCACATCCAGCCCGACAACGCCGCCAATCTGACCTCTCTCCTCGATACCCCCTCAATCAACCCCGCTTTCTGGGCCGTCTCGCGGACCTTCGAGTACTCCGACAGCTGCATTAAAGGCAAGCCGGCCGTCAAGAAGGAGTGCACGGTGTGGCTTCGGCAGGCGAGGCCGTGCGACGGAGTCGCCCGCAAGGTGATGTGGGAGTTTTCAGACTCGCCCGGCGACTACTTCCCCCCTCTCGAGGAGGCGGGGTATGTCGAGCTCAGCGCCCGCAAAAACGGCCGCCTCTACCGCCTCTACGTCGGAGAGAACGGGCATTCGTTCTGTGCCACGAAAATTAGCACGAATCGGATCGTCAAGAACACCGTACCAGAAAAGGGGAAGGCAACTTCTCCCCCTCTCTGCTTCATTTGCTTCATTCTCTGCAAGGCGGACGCGTCGAAAAGGGCAGAGTCATCCCTCTTTGGCGTCAAGAAGATGATATGCAACACCTGCGCCGGCTTCGTCGGGGTCGAGAAGCACAAGCCCCACCCTTGTCATGGCATCCTCGCCGACGGAGTCGCATGCACGAAGGAAGCTAAGTACAACAAGCTCGTCGACGGAGACGGCGAGAAGTACTTTTTCTGCTATGGCTGCTTCAAGAGGACGCACGGCGTCGCGCCAGAGCCGCAAAAGTTCGCCACTTGCGAGTGCGACTTGAAGCGGCAGTTCAACAATTGCACGGATTGCTGCATCGCTGCGAACCGGCCTCTCTCTAAGAGGACGTGCTGCGTCTTCGAGGACGGCAATTACTGCAACACAAGGATGGATCCGCAGCAGTCCCTCCTCTCCCTCTCCCACTTCCCCGACAAACACCCGCTCTGCCCTCGCCACCTCGCGGCCGCGCTCGGTGAGAAACCCAAACGCGAGAAGCGCGAGAACCTGTGGCGCGCCGCCACGGAAGAACTCGTGCGCGCCGAGAGACCGGCCTACCGCCTCTTCGAGGAGGTGACCTTCGGCGGCGCCGCCAAGGACGCGGCGTGCCTCGCGAGCGCCGCGGGGATGGACGAGAAGAAGTGGCGCCGAGTGGACTTTGGTTTATTCCTCCTGCACGCTGCATTCGTGCTTGAGCTCGACCAGCGCGCCCACTCGGAGAAGTCGTACTCGTGCGACCACAACTCCCGATTCTCGCAGCACGTCTTCGACTGCCTGCGTCAGCTGCGCGGCGAGCAGGGCGGCCGTTACGACGTCTACGTCCTTCGCGTGAACCCGGACGGCAAGGGCGCCGACGGCAATCGGATATCCGCGGCCCAGGACGAGGGAGTCGAGCTCTGCGCCCGCGTCACGAAGCGGGCGCTCTTCGCACTTGTCGATCACGCCGTCGAACGGCAGGCCCGTCGCGACGCCGGGCAGGATGTGGCGGGCAAATGCTTTCTCGTCCATCTCTTCTACGCCCCCGATTCCCTCCAGCTCGCGAACGAGGCGGCGCTGTGCGCGCGCATGCCGGAGACCTTCGAGCTCCTGCAAGTGTAGGTGCGATTGTGCTTGTATCAATATCTTGCATACCGACTCGCGATTTTTCTGCGATCGAATTCGTTGGAGACGTCGTTGTCCGCCAACACCTCTGCTCGCTGCTCGCTGTCTCCCGCGCTAATATACATTTCTTTCTTCTCTTCAAACAAATTCGTATAATACTCGTAGTTGTGTGTCACGACAAATCCGTAGATTTTAAAAGTGGTGAAGGCAGCGACGCTCGCCACGACGATGAAGATGCCGATGCCCACACCGACAGCCATGCCTTTGTCTCCATCGCTCGAGTCGCCCGATTCGGTAAGCCCTCCCTCTTCCTTGTTGGCACTGCCTCCGCCCGAGCTCCCGCCGTACCCGCCGAATTTGGGCCCGAGAAAGACCGCCGCCACCGCTCCGATGATCACGGCCACGAACACGCTCGTCATTCTTCTTCTATAGAAGACACATCTCAGAGCATGGTCTGGGCCGCTCAAGCGGTGTGGCGGGCCGAAGCATTCCTTTCCGTACAGTTTTTCCCCGATGATATCGTTGAAAGCGCTCATTTTCTTCGCCTTTCCCTTTTGACAAATCTTTTTCACAGATGCAATAAAAAATCGAAAAAAGAGTCAAAAAAAAGAAATGAAATCAACGATCTCATCGAAACCGGCCGACGAGTAAGAGACGCTCGCGCGAAGCATCTCACGGACGTGCCACTCCGCCACGGCGGAGAGGTCGCGAACGTACGTCCCACTCCCACTGATTTCCCTGATCGGAGGCAGAGAGGTGAGTCCCGTCTCCCGCTGAATCGCCTGTATCGGCAAGGGTGGAGGGGGCGGGGCGGCCCCAGCGCGGAGCTCCTTCCACTTGCCGTAGAGCGAGTTGAGTAGCGCGCATGGGACCGCTCCGCTGCCCACGTCCCGCTCTGACAGCTCGTGCATGAGGAAGTGCGAAAAGACAGTCGACGACTGGTCAGAAAACGAACCGCTTTTTCTTTCCCGTTCCCTTTGCGTTTGCGTTCCTTCCCTTTGCTGCATCCGATTCGATAAGCGAGGCGGGCAGCTCCGTGTCCACGACCTCGTCTTTCACGGAGAGGGTGACGTCCGCGAACTCTTCACCGCTGAGCGAGTAGCTCGAGCTGCGGCGCGTGACCACGACGGGCGGGTCGTTCGAATCGAAGGCGCGCGTCCAGCACGTGAGCCTCGCTTCGCGTTCCTTGAATGACGTCTCAGTGCTCACGGTCATGTCTGCGAGGGCGACGCAGCAAGTTGTGATGTCGAAATTGCGCTCTCTCTGCGCCCGCCGCTTCGATTCGATGACCCAGTTGGCTCGCCGCGCGAGGAAGGCGCTGAGGAAGGGCGAAGGCTGCGAGGCGAGGGCGTCCAGCCGTTGCGACGGCGTGAGCGTGCTGGTGTTGAGCCTTCTCACGACGTCGACGTCGGCGCGGGCGAGGGTCTTCCACGCTTCTCTGAACTTGTTCAAAAGCCCAAAGCAGTAGACGACACAGGGGCATGCGACGCGGCCGGCGGAGGTGGTGGGCGCCATGGCTGCGTTGCCGCGCCGAACGACGCGCACGAGTTCGCTGGCCTGGAGGTCCCAGAAGCGCGCGATTTTGTCGGCGATTTTGCAGATTGCCGAGACGAGGGTGTCGCTCGAGGCGTAGATGGAGCGTGCAGGCGCCCCCTTCGTGGGGACCGCCGCGATGGCGCACCGCTTCAGCCAGGCTAAAAAGGCGTCATGAAGGTCGGCGAAGGCGAGCGCCGCCGTTCGCTCGTCGACCTTTGCTCGACGGCAAACCGCGAAGTAGGGCGAGCCGAGCACCTCGAGGGTGAAGAGGAAGACGAGCTCGTCGACCATATTTTTTTGCGTCGCTTAGGTGAAGAAGGAGGCGGCGGTGGGCCGAAAAAATGGCGTTCGGAATCGGCGTCGTCGTCGGCGTCGTCGCCGTCGTCCTCGCCGTCGCTCTGTCGGTGTCGACGGGCGTGCTTGCCTTCAAGTTGTCTGGTGCGAACAGAGCGCGTTGCGAGGGGTCGGAGGCTCTGGAGCGCGAAAAGTCCGAGCTGCAAGCCAGGCTTGCCGCCTGCGACGCGTCCCTGGCGGAACGGATTGCGGTCTTGACGGAGGCGGAAGAAGCGAAGCAGAGGCTTGCGAGTGAGAAGGAAAGGCTCGTGGACGAGAACGGGAGCCTTCGGCATGAACTCGACGTTTGCTCATCGAGGGTTTGCCCTCCTTGCCCTCCTTGCGGTGTTGCAAACGAGTCGAGGGGTGGCGGTGGCGGCGGCGGCGGCGGGCTGGGTGGCTCTTCGATTGCCCTAATCGTGATCGGCTCGCTCCTTTTCGCCGCCTTTGCGTACGCCGTGTTTTCGCCACGACGACGAGGACCCGTCGAAGCGATACCACTTGAAGATGCAATACCAGTTAAAGCAATACAACTTGAAGATGCGAAACTGGTCGAAGGGAGCATGATATACTAAAATTAGTCAATGTCACCGCTTCCGCCGCGCACCGGCAGGGAGTTCGGCTACTACCTCCGCCGGCTCCCCTGCGCTGACGTCGGACATTTCGTCGTCGTCCATTTCGAGTCTCCGCGATCTTTTCCCGCTTCCTCCCCTGAAATAAACATAAAGGAGCGCTCCTCCGATCGCCACTGCGAAAAGAACGGCGATGACGACGATAATGATCGTCTTGTTGCTGTCATCATTTTGCGCCGGGGGTCCGTTGCTCCTGAACGTCGTAGGCGCCACCGGAGGCGTGGGGTTCACCACGACCTCCTCCTTGTCGAGGTCGATGAGCTTGGCCCCCGCCTCGCGGATGTCGCCGTCCACGACATCGCCTTCCGCGGCTCCGGCGTCGGCGCTGACGTTGTTGGCGTCGGCGATGTTGGCGAGCGCTCGAGCGGCCGCGCTCGCGTCTCCGCTGATGAGCTCCTTGGTCGCTCCGGCGAGCTGTCCCGTTCCCGGCGAGGGAAACGTCGAGGGAAAGCCTTGGACCATGCCCGCGAGGGAAGCTGCCGTTTTACTCATGAGGTTCTCCATTCTTGTCGCCTTTCTCCTTTTCTTTGGTGGTGGTGCAACAAAAAAAAAATGAAAAAAAGGTTGGCGGCCGCCGCGGTTGCATTTTTGAGGCGTCTCGGCGTCTCGGCATATCAACCCACATTCTTTTTAGTCGCTTTCGCGGCCTTTTTGTCGTTCATGTCAGTCCTAACGCTCTTTTGGGTGGTCTTACGCTCTTCCTCATAAAACATGGCTGCCATTATCGAATCGTTGTTTAAACGTGGGGCCGCTCTTTGCTGGCTTTGCTGGCGCGCAAAGGTTTCGGTCCCGATCTTCTGGGCATGGTCTTTTGTGACATTTCGCGAGTCGCTCACGCCCAGATTCGGTCGTGGAGCGGGACTTGTGTTGTTGATCTGATTTTGGAATATTTCCGATTGCAGATACGAAAGTGGGTGGTCGGTCAATGGTGTCGCGTCGGCGTCACCATGACCATTATAATTATCCCTAGGTCCAATCCGCCCCACCATTTCCCGCATCCGGCTTCCCGTCATGTTCAGAGTTTCAGAGTCCTTCTTCCTTTCCCTTGCAATAAGAAAAAAATTTTGTTTGGGCTTATGAAAGCATCAATTGAGTCGGTTGCGTCAATTGAGTGGTCGGCGGTCGGGAATGGCGAAGGCTAAGAAGCCTGCGAAGAAGAAGCCTGCGAAGAAGAAGCCTGCGAAGAAGAAGGCCGCTAAGCGGGGCCCCAAGCTGAAGCCGCGCCGTTGGGCAGAGCCTAACCTGTCGCCTCCCCAACGGCGCGCTCTGGACTCGAAGGCGGTCGCGTCGAAGGAGGCGCGGAAGCTCGTCGCGATCCCGAAGAGCGTCTTCGATTCGAGAGAAATAAAAGAAGACCTCATGCGTAGGGCGACCGATGTGGCGGCGCACCAAGTCGCGCACACAACCTTCGTCTTCCAAGCCAGTCAAGATGGGGAGAGGGCGGAGGGGGCGAGACTGTATGTGCCTTCCATGCCGGGAGTCGCCGCGAGCTACTTCGATATTCGGTTCGGCCGAAAGCTGGGCGAGGGATCGTTCGGCGAGATCTACGCACTGAAAGGCGACTTCGAGAACATGATCGTAAAAGTCGTATCGTATCGAAGGGAATTCCAGACACAGAAGACGCCCTATTCGGAATGGATTGTCTCCGTCGTCTCGGAGGCGGCCTTGCTGCGCCTCTTCTCCGCCGCGGGGGTGGGACCGCGTGTCCCCGACCTGTCCGTCTCCATCTCCACGGATCAAATGACCGCCTTGTTTTTCATGGAGCGCGCGGTGGGCAATCTGGGCGAATTCTTCGACGACAAGGCTCCGCGCGGCCAGTTCCGACGGTACATCCCGAAGATCGAGAGGCAGGTGCGGCGCGTGGTGACGGACACGATTCGCGTCGGGCTCATCTGCGTCGACGCCAAAGCGGACAACATACTCACAATGTCGCGAAGGGGAAAATTAAAATTCGTGCTCAGCGACTTCGATGCAAACTTTTGCTGCACAATGGCCACGTCGATGGCGCGGGAGGTGCTCACTGAGGGCTACTTTGAACACTTCTCAGACCTTTTGCTGAGCGTTGGCGTCGAGGGTCGCGTGCCGGTCGTCCCTGGCACGGTGGTCGAAAAGGAGGGCAGCCAGAGGCTGCAGCCGCAACGGTGCCCGCCGTCCAAGCGGGAGCACCAAGACCTCGCAATCGTGATAACGCTGGCGATGATCGGGGGGTCTATTGGAATTTTTGAACGCGAGTACAAGAAGGCGAAGGCGTTTATGGAAAATCCGAAAAACAGCTCGCATCCGGTTCACGAGATCTTTGCGGATCGTTGGGAGTGGTACAAGTGGACGTTCAATCAGGACATGTACGACGCGCTCAGATCTTCGTTTTGGTGACCTGCGAGACGCAGCTTCGTCGCGGTTTTTTATCGTCGCGGTGGAAAGAAGACAAACCCGAAAACCCGAAAACCCGAAAACCCGAAAACCCGAATGCTTACCCCGGACAGCAACAGCAACAAGGAACGCAAAACGCCTCTCGCGGAGCGGGACGGGCAGCGCGACGTGGAGTCCGGAGGAGAGTCGATGATGAGCTCGTCGCCGACCTGCATCGTCTGCATGGAGGCTGGTGCGGAGGACGACACGCGCCTCGTTTGCGTCCACAGCACCATGACGTTCTGCAGAGTGTGCATCACCAGCTGCATTCGGCACGGCAGATTCGCGTGCCCTCTGTGCAATAAACAGTTCAACCTCGATTTCGGTGCGGGGCTAGGGCGGGAGCAGCAGCAGCAGCACCAGCAGCAGCACCAGCAGCAGCAGCAGCAGCGGCTCGGGCAGCAGCAGAGGCATCACGAAGCCGCTCCTCCTCGGCGAATGTCGCTCTTCGTCACATACGTCCGCTTCTTTTCGATGGCAATGATGATGGTCGCGCTCTTCGACTTCAGTGTCGCGCTTTTCCGAATACTCTTCAAGCTCATCGAGGCGTCCACCATGTGATGATCCGGAAAATGGGATTCGTGGGATTCGTGCGCTCACATGATGGTCGCGACGATGACTGTGAGCAGGAGGAAGGCGTAGACGATCGCGACGCCGACCGCCCTCGCCGCGGCGGCCGTCCAAGTGCCACGCACCTCGAGCACGTCGACCATTATATCGACGAGGTTGTTGCACGTTGTCAACAGGAAAATCAAAATGGAGTACGAGAAGAGCGCCTTTTGCAGCTCATTGCGACTGAGCACGTCTTTGCGGACGAGGTAGAGGGAATCGTCGTCATTATTATCTCTAGCTTCCGCCGCCGCGGGCGCGCGGCGCACCACCGTTACCGGCGGTGCCCCCCCGCGCGTCTTGGGCAGGGAAGGCTTGTTCATTTATTAGACAAACTTTCTTTTTTACAGCCGACATAAAAATTATCAAAATATCAAAATATCAAAATATCAAAATATCAAAATATCAAAAAATGAACGACGGCGGAGACGGAGGCCTGTGGATCGCCTCGCGCGTCGCCGCCAGGGCGAGCAGGTTCGACATCGTGACTGCAAACAACCAGCACTTTGACGAATTCGAGAGGCGAAAAAAATTGAGGTGGGACGGCGGCGACCTCGACGTAATTGCCAGGCGACTGCCGCTCGACGTGCTCAGGATAATCGAAGAGGAATACGAGAAGAAGTTTCGACTGGGACAGCTCCGCGAGGTGCTGAAAGAGCTGATTCTCGTGACGGCGATACTGCGGTACGGTTTCGATGACGCGTACGAGTTCGTGTTTTCGTCGTTCGACAAAGAAGAGAGAGTCTCTTGGAGCTATTTGGACCCCCACCGCGACGAGAGTGAATACGACGAGGACGACGAGGACGAGGACGAGGACGAGGACGGCGGCGACGACGCCGGTGACGACGCCGGCGACGACGCCGGTCAGGAAAACGCCGGCGAAGATGACATCACCATGGTGTGACGCGCGCAGTTTCTCACGTCGTCTCCAGAAAGGCGAAGGATGATGCCTTTTCGTTTTTTTCGGTTTCTTCTGTTTCTTCGGTTTCTTCGATTTCGGCGGCATCGCCACCGCCCGCCGCGGCGGCAAAGAAAGCTCGTTTTTTCAGAGCGTCCCGCCACTCCGCCCGGTCCACGTCGCAGTGAAGGATCGCTTCGAGGCCGCGCCTCGCCCCCCCTCCCGCTGCTTCGATCCAGGCGGCGGCGCCGACCTTCACGCAGCAGGGGCAGCTGAGCTGCGCCACGAGCCGAAACTCGCGGCCGTCGTACTCGAAAATGCTGTCCGGCGGCTGACCGGTGCAATGCAAAATCAGCAAGTGGCGGCGTCTCGTCGCCACGCCGTGCGCCGCGCCGTGCGCCACGCTCGCACTCCCACGCTGCGAATTCGCCGCTTCCTCGATCTTCACTCTTCTCTTTCGCACCTTCAGAAAGACGACGATCGTCGGCACCCGCGCCATGGACGCGAACGCGACGACGGCGTCCGCGAGCGATTGTATTTGTTGTTGCTGTTGCATTCCACGCCGCAGCGCGCCCCGCTCCTCGCACACCCTCTTCAGCGCCGAGTCGTCGCCGCACAGCAACCACCGCACCGCCTCGTCGCCGAGCCCCGCGTCCACCAGGCCGGACGCGAAGAGCGCCTTCGTCTCGGCCTCGAAGGAGAGGCAGACCGCCAGCAGACTCCGCCAAATGGGGTCCGCATCGACCGACATCGTGTGCGCGAGCGGGAAGCTGCCCGGAAGGTGCTCGTGCTCGACCCGCTCGTCGTCGTCGCGCACGGGCAACGACGACGACTCCAGGTGCGGCGCCGCGGGCGGGGAGGAAGACGGCAGCGGGGAGGAAGACTTGCTTGCCTTTTTCGACAAGATTTTGAAAAACCCAGTCAGCTCGTCCACGCCGCCGGAGAAACGCACGTAGCTCGAGCTGCGCGTGCGAAAGTCGAAAACGTGCCAAATCGCGTCTTCCGGGATTCTCGACGAATCCGTGATCGACGCGTTCACAATCTTTACGCTCGTCAGACGGAACGTCCCGTCGACGAGGATCGAAGAGATGCGCTTTTCCGTTCTTGGTTTTGCTTTTCTTGCTTCCGTTGCCTTCATTGTTTTTTTTTCACAGCTAACAAAAAAAATGGAGGCCGCGATTGGAATCCGCTTGGCGCTCGTCGCACTTGTAGTGCTGCTTATTGTTTCAGCGTACAAGACGATCACAAGCACCAAGAGAGAAGACGCGCTTGTGACTATCGTGTGGACCGGCTCGGCCGCGGCCGGCGCGCTCGCGACGATCTTCGCGCTCTACTTGAAGTCGGAGACGAGCGCCTTGCCCGACCGGCCGGTCGAGCGGCTCCCGGTCACCCAAGAGGACATCGACGAAGCGATGCGAGCTGCAAACTCGCCACAGACTCGGGCGCAAATTCGAGGCTCCGCGCTCACGACACTGACGCGCTTCAAGGCGCAAACGCTCGTACGCGTGCCATTCATGAGCGCGCGCGTCGAAGACCCGACCCAAACCGACATGCTGCCGTATCTTGTAGGAATCACCGTCTTCTTCATCGCCCTCGGCGCTGGGGGGCTTTCCGCGGACCTGGGCTTGCCTTACGCAGGCTTTTTCGCGCCGGCGATCCTCCTTATCTTTTGGAGCTCGCGAACGGTTAGAAAGCGCGTTGAGTACACGCAGGAAAATCCGCTTCCGGCCACACGCAGAGAAGCCACGCGCCTTATACAAGCCACTGGGCGTCCCGCAATCAGCGGCGATAGCTCGGCCCCTC
>Ga0315330_10002786_pt1 | contig 12039 bp, 11 predicted proteins | sample M140m34915metaG_FD_203453 | JGI IMG/M metagenome (GOLD analysis project Ga0315330, IMG submission 203453) | Ammonia-oxidizing marine archaeal communities from Monterey Bay, California, United States - M1 40m 34915 | ecosystem: Environmental > Aquatic > Marine > Intertidal zone | place: USA... | reverse complement strand
TTTCAAAAATGTAGTTGCATTAACATGCGGCCTAGTAGATGGATTGAAGCTAAAAGGTAGTCTGGGAGGAGACAATCTAAAGGCTGCAATTTTTATGGCTGGATTCAAAGAAGGATGCATATTATTACCATTGCTTGGAGCAAAAGCAGAAGTTGCTTTCGGGCCTGCTGGGCTTGGTGACCTCTATGTCACGGCTACATCGCCTTATGGAAGAAATAGAAGCATGGGTGAAAAATTAGGGACAGGACTAACTTTAGAGCAAGCGCTAGAAGAAATGCATATGGTTGCTGAAGGTGTAAGAGCAGCTAGAATGTTCATTAAACGTGCTGAGGATGAAGACATCAATACTCCTTTTACAAAAGCAATCAATACTTTACTAGATGGCGATATAGATGCTGAAGAATGTTGTCGAAGAATTGTCGCCCTAAATTAGAATTACTCAGTCGGTGTTATTTTGAGGGGGAACTATATCCCCATAACATGGCCGAGGAGTTAAGCGAACTAGAAGCGCGCTTATTTGAATGGATTAGACAATCTGATTTTCATACAATGCCATGGTCTACATCGGATGCTGCAAAAGCATTCAAAGTTAAAAAAGATGAAATTTACGAGGCAGTCGCTTCTTTAACAAAGAAAGTACCTGATAGAATTCAAGTTTTCTATAAAGAAGGAACTCTGCATATTGCTGCAGAATAAATGGATATTTCAACAAATATTGAATTTTTCGTACACCCTAAAATATATTTATCGGAAATATTAGGGTGGCCTAAAGTGGGACCATGAGTAATGCAATTAGAAAATCGATTTTGATGATAATTTTCCTTTTAGGCGCAAGTATTCCAGGATGTATTTTTAGTAATACTGTAGAATTCGATAAATGTGAAGATGAAGATAATTGTTTGATTATTGCATTCGAAGCTAAGGAAGAATACAAGAACACTGAGGAAAGTCCACAAAAATTAGCAGACCGTTTAGAAGAAATAATGGGAGTAGAAATTGAAATATATCCTGTTTCGGGCCCTGCAGCAACTATTGCGGCTTTAGAATTCGGCAAAGCAGACATTGGTTTTCTTGATGGTGGCGCTGCATGGTTAAGTTGGAACACTAAAGGATTCCAAGTTCTCGCTGCTGAACAGAAAGCAGATGGTCGCGCTTACTACAATGCCGTAGCATGGGTGCACAAAGATTCTGACATGGCTAAAGCAGATATGGAAGATGGGAATTCAACTAGAGCATTATCTCTAATGGCCGGTAAGACATCATGCCATACGTCAGCACTAGGAAGTTCAGGAATGTTACTCCCAATGGGCTACATGATTTCAGAAGGGTATATCCAAGTAGTTGGTGATGTTAATGAAATTGATTCTCTAACTGACACCGTTAGGAATCATTTCTCTGAAGACTCTAGCATTCCAAATAGTGGCACAAAGTACTACAAGTATCAAGGGTCTCTAAGATGCTTAGCAGAGCATGAAGGTGGAAGTGCAACTGACTATATCTCATTCGCAAAAGACCCAACTATTCCTGATTACTGTGGAGATGAGCCTCAATCTTGGTGTTTTGAAGGAGATTTCACTTCTACAGAGGACTTTTATCCGATTGGAGGATATGCTGAGAATGGTGAAATTAATACACCATTTGGTAGAGCTCCAAGCCACCCAGTAATGTACAACCCTGATTATTTCACTCAATCAGAAGTTGATGCTCTTAGAGATGCATTTAGTGTCATGAATAACAATTCTGATGACTTAGAGATATTAGACGACGTTCTAAGCACCCCTGGAATGACTATTATAGGCACAGATGCTCATTTAGGGACTTATGGAGATGCTGTAGAAGATGTCCCTGGAATTAATGCTTACTTTGATGAAAAAATGAGTTCCTCATCCAGTGAGGAATCTTCATCAAATTCTCTATTGTATCTAGGAGGCGGAGTTGTTGTAATAGGGCTAATTGGCGCTATTTTCACCTATGTTAGAAATTCAAAAGAGGAAAGTGATGAACGCACTGTGAGTGTTAAAAATGATCAAGATTGATTCAGTGAAAAATAAAGCTGTAATTATTTTTATATTGATTACCTCAAGTTTACTTTCTGGATGTTTTGGAGAAGAAGAAAAGCCTGAGTCTAGATTCTCTTGGCCTGAATTTGAAGACATCGCATGTGATATTTCTAATATCGAAGAGTACCAATGTGATGTATTCCTAGATGGTTTTAATACGCCTGTAAAAACTTTAATTCATCCAAATAATAGTGAATTGTGGATTGCTGACTTGACTGGAGAAATCTATTCTTGGGACGGTGAAGAAAAACAGTTAGTTGCAAATTTAACCTCAATTATTTCAACTTGTCATAATGAACAGGGTTTGCTAGGATTTACATTTTTGAATAGTAGTGGAACAGATAATAAGATCTTACTATCATATACCGAAAAGGTATCTTGTTCGGGAGAGGAGGGAGTAGCCTCTTTAGTTCTCTCGGAAGCCACGATTGTCAATGGAAATGTCGACATCAATACAATAAATGTACTAAGAACAATTGAACAGCCTGAAAGAAACCATAATGGTGGGTCAATATTATCGATTGGAGGTAATCAATTTCTTTGGAGTGTAGGAGATGGCGGTGGTTCTAATGACCCTGACGAAAATGGCCAGAATAAATACTCACATTTGGGAACAATACAGTATTTTGAGTATCAGAATAATACAGTTATACCGATTCTAGATACATACGGAAATGATACAGATTTTATTCTACACTATGGTTTAAGAAATCCATGGAAATTTGATGTTGATGATATGGGAAGAATTTGGATTGCTGATGTAGGACAATACTGCTTTGAAGAAATAAATATGGTTGAATTACTAAATCAATCCAATTTTGGCTGGTCAGAACGAGAGGGAATGCACGACTTCGGCAAAGAGAGTTTATGTGATCAACCTAAAACTGAGCCACCACAAAATGTTACTGACCCAATTATTGAGTATTCCCACGATAATGGAGATTGTTCAGTTACTGGTGGCTATTGGATGGATTGGGGGCCAATTTCAGTCCAAGATAGTTACCTGTACGGAGACTTCTGTAGCGGTTCTATTTGGCTTGCAAAACAAAACAATGGTGACTGGGTTGGAGAAGAAATGGTAAACATAGGAACTATGATTGTTGGATTTGGGAGAGGATTAAATGATGAACTTCTAATATTCAGTTGGTCGGGTTCGATATATCATCTTTCAGAAAAAGAATAAGTTATCACTCGCTTTCCTCAACTATTGGCTTTTCATGAAATTTCCTGGCTTGTTTGGGAGATAAAAATATTGAAACCCATGAAGGCTTGTTGATATCCCCTTCATCTGTAACGAATGACCTGATGAACATCGAAAATAAATCGATTATTATTACTACAATAAAGATAACTACTAAGAATGCCATTACTTTCTGATAAAGGAATAATTGCATGTAATAATTTAGATAATATCCTATTCCTCCCGCCCCAACTAAACCTAATACGGTTCCATGCCTAACATTATATTCGAACATGAATAATAGTTGGCTAAGCAATGTATTACTAGACTCAGGAATGACTACATTTGTCACAATCTCAGAATGTGTCAAACCCATTGCCCTAGCAGCATCCAATGGCTCTCTATGCATACCTTCTAACTCTTCATATTGTAATTTACCAAGATATCCTATTGTGTAAAAAGTCATCGCCAGAACACCTGCCAAAGGACCTAGTCCAAATACCACTACGAAAAGAATGGCCCAAATTATGCTAGGAAGACTTCTGGTAATAGCAAGAATAATTCTTACTGGGAAATAGACAAATGAAGGGACTAGATTTTTTGCAGCCAATGTTGAAAGAGATATCGCCCCGATGAAACCAAAAATAGTTGCAACAAATGCCATTTTTATTGTTTCCAACATTCCTAAGTAAGCCTTGGAGCAAAAAAATCCAATACTCACCTGACACTCAGGATAAGATTGAGCTTCCAACATAGACCAATCAGGAGGCCATAAGGAATCATTCCAAAAATGAATTAAGTTACCCCAGCCTTCAGATAAGTTACCCCAATCCCCTTGAACTAAATCATTCAAAACTACTATGCAGAAAAATAGTAAAAAAGAAATCAACAGGATCAACCTAGAATTACCCCTATTCATTTTTCCACCCCAGATGAAAATATTCTAAGTTGGCTATCTTTTATTTCTAATATTTTTGTTGAAATCTTCTTCGCTCTTTCGATATCATGTTCAACTAATATCATAGCAGCATCATTATTTTCGATATATGATTTAAACACATTCATGATGTTATTTACATTATCTTGATCTAATTCACTAAGAAATTCATCAGCCAATATTAGTTTAGGCTTCTGTGCCAAAGTACGAGCGGTAGCCACGCGTCTCTGTTGACCCCCGGATAATTTCCTTATTGGTTGATACATTTTTTCTGAGAGCCCCATTTCATCAATTGCTTCTTTGACGTCGATACTTCTCTCTTTACTCCATCTGAAAATATTCCAACTAGGAGTCGTTCCTGCTCTAGCGCCTAAATCTACATTATGAAAAACACTTGCATGCCTAACTAATCCAAGTCTTTGTGGAATGTAACCAATTCCGCCTCTTTTACGTATTTTTCTCCAAGTTATTTCCCCATTAAGTGGCGTGATTAAACCTGCAATAACTCTTAGTAGAGTAGTTTTACCTAGTCCAGATGGACCTACAATTGCAATTATGTCACCAATTTCTACTTGTAAATCTATAGAATGAATTAATTCATCCTCATAACCGATTGTAAGGTTTTTTAGAGACAAAATTGATTCGGGCATCTTGACTCCTCATTACTTTCCCAATCACTTTAAATCTCTAGCTTTTTTAAGTAAATTTATTATCTCTACCCTTACTTCATCTGGCTTAATACGCTTACCAAATGAGTAGTAATATTTGTGATTCGGCTCTTGTGCATGTAATATTATTCCTCCGGGATCTAAGTCAACCATTTTCACACTTTTAGGTTTAATTTTACTCATTCCCTCGCATATTTCCAACATTGCATCTTCATGATCTTCATTCATATGCTCAATAGATTCTTGTTTTGCACTATGAAAATCTGGATCTGAGACCTCACTAACGACCTCTTGACCATCAATCCAACATATTCTTCCGAAACCTGCGATATATCTTACTCTTTCTATTTCATTCATTTTCCAGAAAAAGAAATTATGGGTCCTAAGATAGGTTTCTGCATTTGGAACTCTGTGACAATAACGTGTGAGCATATTATCAACTTCCTCATCTGAAATAATCAAACTTTTTTCAAGTTTTTCACTAGATAATTCTGTGCTTCTCGATTCTGAAACCACTCTGGTAAAATTACCCATAATTCCAATCCGCCAATGTGATTGAGGGTCGCCTTTTGGTGATGGATGAGATAAAAAAAGACAGGCTTTTGGAGATTGAAGTAGATTTTTGGTATGAGCTGCTATCTCAGCAATCAAAATGTATGGATATCCGTCACCACTTATGGCAAATGGAACTATCGACCCATGTGGAAATCCCTCTATTCCCTTTGCGGTTGAAATAGTACTTAGCGTACCAAACTCAGAATCTTCAAGCCATTGTGCAACATTTGACGCAGGGTTCTCATTTTTATTAGCCTCTTCATGCGCTAACTTAATGTCTTCATTTTTACTTTCATTATTAGTCATTTTAATTCCTCTTATTACTTGATCTAATCCATATTAGAAAATTTTACGATAGTCTCTTCAATCCATTCTTCAGCATCATCTTCATAATCGACATCACAGTCTATTCTATCATTAATTCTTTTAGCACCCTTTTTTTCAAGTATTTCGTCCCACTGAATCCCTGCCTCGCAGAATAAGTCAAATGCTGTATCACCAAGAGCTAAAACTGCAAAATTTACATTCTCTAAATAATCAATATTAGATGATTCAACTGCTTCAAAAAGTTCAATCGCATTATCTGGTTGTTCTCCATCACCCCAAGTGCTACAAACTATAATCAAATTATCACATGATTTCAAATCTTCTAATCCGATTTCGTCCATCCCCGACACTGTGGTTTCGAAGTTGTTATCCTTAGCAATATTACTTGTATCTAAAGATAGAAGTTCTGAATTACCTGTCTCTGTTCCATATATTATCATTAATTTTTTTTCCGACATTTTTTATTCCTCCTCCATATTATTTGGAAGAATCTGTTCTTTAACATAGATTCGCATAGGCGAATCATCACTAGCTGGATTAATGTCACATGAAACGCCAAAGATATGTTCAATGTTTTCATTAGTCATTACTTCTTCAGGTTTACCGAAATATTCGATACTGCCGTTGTGTAGCAAGATAATTTTATCTGCATACCTAATTGCCATATTTATATCATGAATAGCAATTATTGCAGACTTATCACTATCTTTATCAGAAATTAATTTCTTAATTTCTTCCATAACCCCAATTTGATGCCAAAAGTCAAGATCACTAGTCGGTTCATCGAATAAAAATAAATTTGTATCTTGGGCTATTGCTTTTGCAATAATAACTCGCTGTTTTTCGCCACCAGACAACCTATCAAATCTCCTAAATGCAAAATCTTCTAAACTTAACGCCCTTAGAGTTGTACTGACTTTGTCTCTGTCTTCTTGACTTATTTTCCAGTTTATGTGTGGCCTTCTACCTAGTAACACAACATCAAATACGTCCATGGGAAAGTTAGTTTGAACATTTTGAGGAACATATGATACTCTTTTAGCGACTTCTAAAAGTTCCATCTCTCCTATTTCCGATTCAAAAATATTTATATTTCCAGAATTAGGTTTCAAAATACCATTTATGCATTTTATCAAAGTAGATTTTCCTGCACCATTAACCCCTAGTATGGCAATTAATTCGTTTGAATTAATATCCAAATTGATATCTTTCAGTACCTGGTGGTCACCCCAACTGAAACATAAGCCAGATATTTTCAGCATTTTCGACACTAATCAATCCTCCTATTTTTGAGTAATAAGTACATAAAGAATGGTCCACCAATAATTGACAGCATGACTCCGACAGGAATTATTATTGGAGCAAATAAAGTTCTTCCAACAGTATCAGCAAGAAGCATCAAAAAGGAACCAAATACTGCTGAACAAGGTATTAGTTTTCGATAATCATTTCCAATTATCAACCTACTCATATGAGGTGCTGCTAGACCTACAAATCCAATCAATCCGGTAAATGCTATGATTATTGAAGTCATCAGTGCTGAAAGAATCAAAATATTTCTCCTAATCTTAACTGGATTGACACCAGAAGATATTGCAAAATCGTCTCCTCCTAGAGACATTGCATTGAGGTCCCACGACCATTTTACTGCTGTAGGAAGTAATGAAATGATGGCCACAAAAATCCATAATACATTGACTAATGAAGGTCTTGAAAGACTGCCAAAAGACCAATGAGTAAGTTGGGATAACTGTGCATCTGATGCAAAATACTGTAATGTTGAAACTATTGCTCCGGCAATAAAGGTAATAGCAATACCAACTAGAATATACGATTCAGCATTAATTGAACGTATATTACCTAGTTTAATTATGATCGCTACAACTACTAAAGAGAAAATGAAGGCGTTTCCTACAATCGCAATCTCGGGAATATTGATGATTGAAATTCCTAAAACAATAGCAAAAGCAGCCCCTAATGCTGCTCCAGAAGCAACGCCTAAAGTTAATGGGGATACCAAAGGATTACCCAGACAACCCTGCATCAAAGTACCGGCTACTGCTAAAGCAGCACCGGCAATTATCGCCATTAATATTCTAGGAAACCTCAATTTCCATATTATATCTGATTGTAATTGGTCACTAGATTGAAACCCAAAAATTATGTTTAATGTTGAGGACATATCCAGAGTTGTAGATGAGCCAAAACCCATTGATATTATTGCCAAGAATAGTGTTGAGGCACATAAAATTACTACGTACAACAGTTGCTTTCTGGACTTTTCTAAATGTAATTCTGAAATAGGGTCCATATTTAGATCCCCGTTGATTTACAAACAAACTTACCTGTGCGATCTACATTATGATAATCAAGATAGTAATTATCCAGTAATTCTTCAGCATCAAAATCAGAAAACAAGTCCGGATTCAATAACTTTGCAAGAACTGGCAAACCGTGAATCATCATCGGACCTGCAAATTCACCCGACATTACAATCATTCTATCATTAATTACAGAACTCATACTTTCAAAACCGGGCCTATTACTAATTAAATCAAAATGACTTTGACATTTATCGCTATCATCGAATAAATCATATCCAATCTCAAAAGTGATCCCATCAAACATCAAAACATCGGGGTTTGAATCCAATATAGCTTCCATATCTACGTGAGTTGTATGACCTGCTAAATCCTGAAACACATTCACCCCACCAGCTAGATAAATTATATCAGTCCATTGAGAGGTTCCAGTTAGTACCACTGGATCACGTGTTAGTGATGCATGGTGCTCCATAACCACAGTAGTCCTATCGGACTCATTGACTTGTGAAATTCTCTGAGAAACCATTTGTTCTATTTGGTCAAACTCTTCGAATAAGTTTTCTTTTTCTGATTTCTTATCAAATAGTTCTGCTAAAACAGAAATTTCAGTTCTTAAAGAATCATACTTATAGAAGTCTAATGCTAATACTTTGATTCCAACTGGTTCTAATTTATCTCTAATTGTATTCGTATCAACCATGCCATTTGTAGCAAAAACAATGTATATTTCGGGCCTAACATCGAATAGCGACTCATAATCGATTTCTGAATGTGCAGAATTTTGGACAATAGGAGTTTTTGTAAATTCTGGCCATAGTTCATCATCATCAAGGTCACCTGAAATACCCACTACTACTGATAAATCAATATCTAGCATACGCATAACAGTTGCCGCATAACTATTAGTTATCGCCACACGGGTAGGTCTTTCTTCAAATGAATGAGTGACACTGTTGGAATCTGTAACGATTATTTCTCCATCGATTCGAACATCGTCATTAGTGGTAAAATGCCAAACACCATATGAAGATACAATTAGCAAGACAATCTGTAGTGCAAGAATTTTTCTCCCATCGGTCAAAAAATCACCTTCTACTATACACGAATACGGAGAACAATATCGCCAATAACGAGAATAAAACCGGTAAATCAGGAGCCCTATCTGCGGCTTTATCTGTGTCCTGTGAATTTTCTACACTCATGAAGATGGAGTCTGATGGTAAAGAAAATTTACCATTCCCCAATCCTTGTTTCACCCTAAATCGATTTTGTCCAGGTTCTAAATCTCCCACTGTAAATATATTCTCTGTTCCATTGTATAATTCCGTCATTTCTCCTTCGGAATCAATTAATGTCAAAGAATACCACGAAATATTTTCTTCTTCACTAGTCCAAGAAATTAAAATTTCGTCTGTCGATTTAATACTTTGAGAATCCGTATCAAAAGCGGGAGGAGGTAATATATAGAATACTTCGAGTTGTATTAAATTCCCCTCAACACTCTCATCGGAAATCATCTCAGCATTGATTTGATAAGAAAATATACCATCTGATTGTTGATAGATATCATAAGAAGTCTCAGTTCCAGAATAAATTAAATTATTATTCTCCAATAATTGATATGATACAGCGCCATCAAAATCTGCCCATTGAAGAGAATAATCATTTTCTTGTATATATTTAGATTCTGTGATAAATTGTGGTACAATAGGGAATTCATAAGAAATTAATTCTTTTACAACCATTTCATCGTGAGAACCGGGCAATCTATCAATTATTTTCACCCAATTCTTTACTGTTTCATTATACCACAACTCCCATGATACGATACCGTCATTAATGTCTGAAATGATTATATGAGTCGTTACAAAGGTTCCAGCCTTAGTTTCTAATACCACATTATGGTTGATTTCTACTAAGTTTTCAGTATCGTCATTACCATCCGGATGACCTGGCACTCCGATTACATTTGTTCTGTTGAAATGTAGATTAAGGTCTTCAGTCGAACTAATAGGGTTCACTTCTTGACCAGAGGAATTTGTAAAATTCCATCCTAAAGTACCTTCCATGTAATATGAAGATTCAGAAGGCGCATCAACCCAATATGTGTGTAAAGTGAAAAAATTCAATGCGTCAATCCACCTGTACGTTTCTGTTCCTTCAGTTGAAGTATTATCATCTATACGGGTTAAGAAAGACTCCCTCTCATTTCCAAAAGAATCTGTAACGGTTTCAGTACCTACTACTGTCATACTCACATTATGTGAACCATGAATACTCGAGGGAGTATATACTGTCTCATAATTCCATTTCATACCGGACGTCCAAGCATCAGACTGTGCACTTTTTGGTAAAACAATAATTAGTAAGGAAAAATTATTGAAAGTTGTACCATTTTGATTTGAGGCTTCAATATTAAATTCATAACTACCAGACTTTGAAGGCTGAAAATTATACTCTGTTTGAGTCCCTCTGTATAATTGAATTTCATTCTGATAAACAGAATAAAATTCAGTGAAGTTTCCGCCCTCCCACATTAAAACTAAGTTAGTATCTGTAATTGTTTGAACTTGAGTTGTAAAATAAGGCATCTCTGGAAGCTCCACTGAAATATCTGAAGTCACATTCATCCAACTCTGATTATCAGCAATAGTGGCTGAAATAGGATCAATGATTTGTATTCCAGACCTAGTAAAATTAAACTCTATTTCTTCACCAATATGAAAATTGCTTAGTAAATAATATCCATCATTATTAGTAATTGATGACTTGGAACCTGAAGACACTAACACATTAGACATCCCGATTCCATTTATGTCAGTGACAAAACCAAACCTATTTTCCTGTCCATGATAAAATGAGTAATCATTTACCGAAGGGTTTGAGGATGAGCCTGGAAGTAAAGGGGCATACAGATACTGCGAACTATCATCTATACTACCAAAATTGCCTTTAAAGGTATAATATTGACCTATTTCAAGTGGACCAAATTCTCCAAAACCGCTATTTATCGGCGTGATATCTCCCGGTTCTAACAATTCAATAGTATTACTTTCAGAATCTGTGATGAGTTCTTCGCTTTGATCATACATTTTCATTGTAAACCAGTTATTACCAACGTACCAGTCAAGTTGTGTATCTGAACTCACCTCAATAGTTCGATAGGACACTGAATGGCCATCGTTCATGAAATAAGCACGTATTGTATGTGTTCCAGGTGAAATACCTGCATACTGATAATAACCATCGTCATTAGACCACACTGAATTTAATGAATCTACCTTAATGCTAGTTCTATTGGCAATAAAGGATCCTGTGGAGTCGTATATAGTACCAGAAATGGTGAATGTTTCATCTCCATTTTCTTCAGCCATAGAGCCTAAAGGAATTGAACAGAATAGAAATATCATTACTAAAAAAATAGTTTCAATATTTTTCATGCTATTAACAACTCCCTATATGTCAGCGGCCCGAGACAACTTGGGTGATATTATCTCGGACCGCCAACTTGAAGGACTCTTGATTAAACTAAATCAAGCGTAAGTTCCGATATCAGCTGTTGTAATTCCGTAATGCTTCCATGCACCAGTGAACCATGCTGAAACATCATACGATGTTCCTAATTGGCTTGCATCGGTCAAATCTAGAATTCCATTCATTTGAGATGCACCATAGTTATCATAGTACATTGGCATTCCAGTTGAGCCTACAGATCCAAATCCATCATTACACTCGGTTTCATTTACACCTGTTGCTTCTACATGGACTTCCATGTTGTAACAGCCTGTGAAGGATACTCCATTGTGCATTGTCGTATTTTCATACCATTGGAAAGCATCACAGTTGCTGGCTTGTCCAGCGCCAATCCAAGTCATGCCGTGAGTTTTGTTATTGTAACATGCATCTGTGTAATCAGCGACATATGCTTCAATAGTCTTCCAGAATGTGTAACCTTCAGCCTGGTACTTTGGACCAGACTCATTACTAT
>Ga0315330_10002783_pt1 | contig 12042 bp, 12 predicted proteins | sample M140m34915metaG_FD_203453 | JGI IMG/M metagenome (GOLD analysis project Ga0315330, IMG submission 203453) | Ammonia-oxidizing marine archaeal communities from Monterey Bay, California, United States - M1 40m 34915 | ecosystem: Environmental > Aquatic > Marine > Intertidal zone | place: USA... | reverse complement strand
TAATGTTACCGATTGTAAAATCAATAATAGATGAAAACTTTAGAAACGATAAACTAAATTCTTCATTCACAAATTATTTGTTGCTTACAATTGCCTATTCGGCTTCTATCGGGGGCATGATGACTCCAATTGGAACGATTCCCAATGCGGTATTAATTGGTTTTCTTTCTGAAAATTACTCTCTTGAAATTGATTTTAAAAAATGGTTTGTTTATGTTTCTCCCATTGCATTAAGTATAATTATAGTAATGCTTACTTTTATTTCCCTAAGGATTAAAGAATTAAACCAAAAAATTTCAATAAAGAATATTACAAATAAATATCTAAAATTAGGGAGGTATTCCAAAAATGAAAGAGTTGCCACATTCATTATTACTTTAACAATTCTTTTGTGGATATTTAAATCAAATATCAATTTACTATTAAATATAAAATTGACTGACTCAATAATTGCAATATTTGGTGCATCTCTATTTTTTTTAATTCCTGCTAAAAATGGTAAAGTAATGCTTGCAAATGAATGGTTTGAAAAGATTCCATGGAATATACTAATCCTTTTTGGAGGAGGCTTGGCGCTTGCCTCTCTTATAATTACATCTGGATTAGCAAAGGAAATAACATTGTTTTTGAATGATTTTCAACATGTAAACTTATTTATTCTAATCTTATTAATTGCCTTTTTTACTTCTATTTTGACAGAATTTACAAGTAATACAGCCACTACATTTCTTCTACTTCCAATCTTGAGTATATTTGCTGATACAAATAAAATTGAATTAACATTATTACTACTTCCTTTTATCTTATCTGCAAGCTGTGCCTTTATGATGCCAATTGCAACGCCACCCAATGCTATTATATATTCAAATAATAGCTTTAAAATATTTTTCATGGTGAAAAACGGATTCTTTTTGAATTTAATAGCAATTTTGATTATTGCATCGTATGTTTACTTAACAGGTGGTATCTTCTGATGAGCAAAAAAAGAATTGCAATTCTAATTGATCTTGAATTAAGCGAGAAATCAGGAGGGCATGTAAAGTTTTGGCAAAGAATAGCAGGAAGCCTTAAAACTCGTAAACTAGAATATGATATAACTCTTTTTTTTTTAGGAAATAAAAGTAAGATAATTCAATTTAGTAAAAATATACACTTTAATATAGCTAGACCCATAATATCCTCTAAGATTTTGAGAAAAATTGGTGTTGATGCCGATTCAACAGACCTTTCTCCGATTAATTTAAAACTTTTATGGAGTTTGAAAAATTTTGATTTAATTCATACTACCGATCAATTATTCTCTATGTCAAAGACAGCAAGGATGGCAAATAAAATATGGAATATTCCTTTGACTACTTCCTATCATACTGATGCGCCATCATATACTGAATATTATGTGTTGGAAATATTGAAAAAATTACCTTACATTTTTCAAAGACTTCTAATTCATAAACTCGAGCTACATAAATTTGTAAGTAATAATCAAAAGAAAAGTATTTTAAAGTATATAAATAAATGTAAGGTTGCGTTTATTAATGATTCTTTTTCAAAAAAACAGTTAAGCTTTTTGGGTGAGTCCGTTGTAAAGATTGACAAGATTTCAAGAGGCATAGATAAAAATGTATTTTTTAAAAAAAGAATAAGTAAAAAAAAAATTTTTAAGAAACTTAAAATTAGCGAAGATAACAAAATAATTTTTTTTTGTGGAAGAATTCATAAACTTAAAGGGGCAATTCTTTTAGCAAGAATTCAAAGTATGTTAGATAAAAAAAAAATTAAAGTCACAACTGTAATGGCTGGCGAAAATATTCATGGAAATATATGTAAAAAAATATGTAAAAATAATCTCAAAATATTAGAGTACCTTCCTCAAGAAGATATAAGTGATTTATATAATATTTGTGATCTGTTTGTATTCCCTTCGTTATATGAAACTGGCCCACAAGTGGTAATGGAAGCAAGATCATGTGGTGCAATATGTGTTGTATCAGAGTCAGGTGGAGGAAAAAGAATTCAAAATAATGGAGAAGATGGAATTGTAATCAAAAGTCAAGAACCAGAAGCTTGGGTTAAGGAAATTGAGAAATTATTAGTTGATAAGAAAAAAATACAACTAATGCAAACTAAAGTAATGAAAGTTGGACAATATCCTTCATGGGAAGAAATATTTAATGAGATTTTTCTAAAAAAATGGAAATTAATAATTTAATATTATGAAAAAAATTTTATTTGTTATTCCGCATCCTGATGATGAAATTGTGGGTGCTTGTATCTTGATAAGAAAACTTTTAAGAGAAAAAAAAAAGATCTCGATGGTCTTTTTAACAAATGGCGTAATTTCGCCCAATCAAAATTGGTTCTGGAAAAAAAATAAATACCAAGATTTTGTAAAGATAAGAAAAGATGAGATGCTCCATAGTTTGGAATTACTAAATATTAAAGAATATTATTATCAAAATATACCAACAAGAACTCTTAGGTATAAAATTTCGGAGTCTCATAAATTAATTTGTAAAATTATAAAAAAAAATAAAATTGATACTATCTTTTGCCCTGCTTACGAGGGTGGGCATCAAGACCATGACATAGCCAATTTTATCTGTTCAAGATTAAAAGGTTTATGTAATTTGTATGAGTTTGCAGAATATAATTTCTTTCAAAGAAAAATCAATTCAAATACATTTTTTGATTCTAATAATAATGAAGAGACAATCCTCTTAAATCATTCACAACAAAAATTCAAAAATAAGTGTTTAAGGATCTATGAGTCTGAAAAAAAAAATTTAGATTATATAAATGTTGATAAAGAAAGTTTTAGACCAATGTTAAATCATAACTATTCTAAACCTCCACATCATGGCACATTGTTTTACCGGAGATACAGTTTCTTTTCATGGCACCCTAAAGTTGACTCATCGTCTCCGCTTGAGACAACAAATATAATCTTAAGGTCAAATATTTATTAAATGAAATCTAAGATAAAATATTTATTTTTTCTATTGATTGGCGTATTTCTTTTTAAATGGGTCTATGGGACATTTTCTGGAGAAAACGCATTAAACTTAGTGCTAGATTATAAATATTATTTTTATCTCTTAATTATTGCTCACATTCCGACATTATATTTTGACGCGTTAACTTGGGTTATGCTTACAAAAAAATCTAATTTATCAGTACTGTGGTCTTTTATTATTATTTGGATATCACAAGCTACAGGAAAATTTTTCCCAACAGGAAATATTACTGCAGAATTTGTTAGAATATATTTAGGAATTAAAAAAGGTTTATCACCTACCGAATCCTCATCTTCAGTCTTTATTGATTTAGTTATAGCGACATTTTCTCTTTTCTTAATAGCATCTCTTAGTTTTATCTATCTAGTTTTCAATCATCAAGAAATTATGCTGGATGAGTATATCATGTACTTTATTCTTTCATTAATTTTAATATTATTGGGGTGTATTACATTTTATCTTTTGATTAGAAAAAGATTTCTTAAGAATTTAATTAAAAAGACTGAGAAATTTTCTTTTTTTAAACTGTCATTTCCTAAAATAGTTTCGATAATGAAAATTGATAAAGCTCTTTTTAATTTTACTAACGATAAAATTATACTTTTTAAAGCTCTTTCTTTCAGATTACTTGGATGGTTGGGTGGTGCCTTTGAAATTTATGTTTTTTTATGGATCATTGGTTATGAACCTCAAATCATTGATGTAATAATTATTGAGTCTTTTTCGGGTATTATACGAGCAATGGCTTTTTTTATTCCAGCTGGTATTGGAGTGCAAGAATTAGCTTTTATTGTAGTAGGAGACTTCGTAGGTCTAAGTTCACAAATATCCTTTTCTATCGCGATTGGAAGAAGGGTTCGTGAGATTTTAGTAGGCGTTCCTGCTATAGTAGCTTGGTTTTTTTTAAATAAAAATTTCAAAAAATAACTAATTCAACTTTATTACTAGTTTTTGAATATTCAGTATAACAATTACAAATGTTATAATTCCTTTTTTTACTTACAGTCAAATAAAAAGTATTTGGTCCACTTCTATTTCTAATTATTGGATACTCCATTTTAATTCCATACTGTTCTAACCTTGAAATAATTTCATTAAGATATATTTTGTAATTTTTATTAAAAGATTGGAATTGTGTAAATATAATAGTTTTGTCTAAATTGTAGTATTCTAATAATTCGTTTATATTTATATACTTCAATGAATTTTTTCCTGTTTTCTCAAATCCTAAACCATTGTCAGGATCCAGGAAAATAATCTTAGTCTTATCAAAAAATACTTTAGATTCATTAAACCAATCCTTCCTTTTTTCAATCGTTAAAAATTCATTATAAAATTTAACTGATTTTTTAAATTTTGTTATGCGAGCAAAATTTTTGATAATTCTATTATTGAATTTTTCATATGATTTTAACTCGTTGATTAAAAGATTATTAATTTCAATATATTCGTCTTTGTATAAATAACTCCTTTTCTCACCATCATTTTTTTTTATCTCCAGTTTACTTATATGTTCAGGTCTTACTAGATACCAATTTAAACCAATCAATTGCCCCGTGTACGTTGACAAATATTCCAAAAAATTCATTTTGAAAAAGTCATGAATATCTCCTAAATACCTTTCTTGCATATGATTAAAAAATATACAGTAAAACAAAATAGATTAAAAAATAAGCAAATAAGTTCGGATGCATAAAGATTGTAAAATTTATTACCAATATAATCAATTGTTTAACAGGTTTATATATATTATGGCACGTATCATGCATAAGTATTTTACTAAAACTTATTTATATTAATTTTATAGGGAGTAATTATGTTTACAAACAATTTAAAAAATAAAACTTCCCCTATATTCAAGGTTGGATTAAATTCACTTGCACTACTTTTTGCTTTGGGAATATCTACCTCGGTGGGGGCTCAAGAAACTTCGGTGGAAGCTATACCAGCAGTATCTTCTGAAGTCGCTTACATTCTTAACACTTTTTTATTCTTAGTATGTGGCTTTCTTGTAATGTTCATGGCTGCAGGATTTTGTATGTTAGAAGCAGGACAAGTTCGTAGTAAAAATACAGCAGTAATTTGTCTTAAAAATATTGGGTTATTTTCATTAGCCGGATTGATGTATTATCTAGTTGGTTACAATTTAATGTATGATGGAGTTGATGGCGGGTATTTCGGCTCTTTCTCAATGTTTGATAGAAGCACCGATGTTGATTTAGAAACTGGTTATGCTGCATCATCTGATTGGTTTTTTCAAATGGTTTTTGTCGCAACAACAGCTTCAATCGTTTCTGGTGCTTTGGCAGAAAGAATTCTGATTTGGCCATTCTTTTTATTTATAGCAATTTTGACAGCTTTCATTTACCCAATTGCGGGTTCATGGCAATGGGGTGGTGGTTGGTTAAGCGAAATGGGATTTTCTGATTTTGCTGGTTCAACTTTAGTACACTCAGTTGGTGGATGGGCTGCTCTTTCAGGTGCAATAATTTTAGGCGCTCGTGAAGGAAAGTTTACTAAAGATGGTACTGTCAACACTCTACCTGGTTGTTCATTACCAATGACAACTTTGGGTGTTTTTATATTATGGCTAGGATGGTTTGGATTTAATGGTGGTTCTCAACTTGCATTAGGTTCTGGTGCTGATGCAACGGCAGTTGCAGATATTTTTGTGAATACCTCTTTGGCAGCAGCAGGTGGCGTGTTAGCTTGTATGATTTTGAGTAAAATAACAAACAGTCATACTAACATTGCTGCTACACTTAATGGAGCAATTGCTGGATTAGTCGCAATCACAGCAGAGCCCTTAACACCTTCTATGGGCCAAGCAATTGTTATTGGTGCAATAGGCGGAATAATATGTATGTATGGTATGAAGTTACTGGATATACTAAAAATTGACGATGTCGTTATGGCTATTCCTGCTCACTTATTTGCTGGAATATGGGGAACACTAGTTGTTGCCTGGACTAATCCTGACGCATCATTTATGACTCAATTAACTGGAGTAGTAGCGTATGGATTATTCACACTTATTGTCAGCTTTGTAGTGTGGACATTGATTAAGATGACAATTGGACTTAGAGCTACCAAAGAAGATGAGGAGTATGGATTAGATATGAGTGAATTGGGCTCGGTTTCATACCCTGATTTCGTTAAAAAATAATTACGGCTCCCCACCTAATAAGGGTTTGTGAATTTAATTTATAAACCCTTATTTTTTACAACTATTTGGGATAACTTCAATTTTTTTTAACTTAAGCAAAAGCGAATACTCAGGATAATCATATCTAAATTCACCGGCAACACCTTGATCATTGAGAAGTACAGTCTGTTCAAATATTGGTGTTTGCTCGTTATCCTGATAATAGGCCATCCTTATTTTTTTAAATTTGTTATTAATTTCTTTTGGGAGGGATTGTTTTTTTAAGTTCTCAACATCATCAGTAAAAAATGCAGAAATTCTAAAAAATTTCTCTGGAATTGTTCCCTCATAGACATTCCTGACTAAAATCTTCTTTCCTGAATACAAGTTATCTACAACTTCTTCTAAAAATTGATGAGGGAAGATTACTTCATTTGGAAAATCTAGAGACATTTCTCTATCAACAAAACTTATGTTTAATTTATCTTCTTTCTGGGCTTTACCATAAAATCTATCAACAACTTCAGCATTTTCTTTGATTTCCAAAACAAAATCCATAGCCTTGCCATTCATATTTTCATTTAATGAATAATTAATTTCACTTACAGTTCCTACGCCATAGGAGTTAATAAACCTTGTCATCATACGTTGATTGGATACCCATGAATTTTGACAGCTATCTAGCCAATCAATTGTTAGATATCCTGTTGCTTTGTCAATATAGGTTTTACCAGGGAGCCTAGGTTCATCATTGTTTGCATTTGAAATTTCATATTCACTTTTGTATGAAATAATTTTTGCCTTTATAGTTGAAAAAGTGAAAACTAGAAAGAATGAGAGATAAAGATATTTAATTGAAAACTTCATGACTAATTATAATTTAAAATGTTAAAATTAAGGTAACCTTAGAGTTTTTTTAAAAATGATCAAATATTTTATTATTCTATTATTGATTTGCTTGGTTATAGTCGTATTTGCTTTAACAAAAAAAATGTCAAAGAGAACAATTTATGTTTTACACCTGATGACGTTAATTATTTTCTCAATTTTAATTAGCTCTTTTTTTCTTATGGAAAAAGAAAATGAAAAAGAATACACTCCTCCAGTTTATAACGGAGAGAAGGTGATACCTGGACATTTTGATGAAAAAAATTAAAGATTTTCAAAAGAAATGTAAGGACATAAATATACCTCTTAAAGAAATAAAAATTGTACAAAATTCTTTAAGTTTTAAAAAAGGAAAGTTATACCTAATTGGAGGTATAGTTAGAAATTTAATTTTAAATAAATCATTTAAAAATCAACATCCTGATCTGGTTACAGACCTCTCCTTAAATGATTTGACTAAATGTCTAAAGAAATCAAATATTAAAGTTCTTCCTTTAGGAGTAAAGTTTGGCTCTTTAGTAGTATTAGTTAATAATGTAAAAATTGACGTAACTATAATGAGAGAAGATATAAAAACAGATGGAAGGTGGGCTGAAATCAAACATACTAGTGATATAGAACTTGATTCCATTCGGCGCGACTTTACAATTAACTCAATTTATTGTGACATGAAAGGAAATTTATATGACCCTAATAATGGTTATAAAGACCTAAAAAGTGGAGTTGTAAGGTTCATTGGTAAAATAGAAAGTAGAGTTTCTGAAGATTTCTTAAGAGTATTAAGATTTGTAAGGTTTTCAATAATTTATGATAAGAATTTAGATGTTGATACTTTGAATACGTTGACAAAGTATGAAAAAAAGATTGCTACCTTATCCTTTGAAAGACGTTTTGAGGAGCTTGAAAAGATTATAACTCATAAAAATTTTTCAAAGAATATAAGTTCAAAATCTATAAGAAAAATCATTCAGAGTAGTATTGGTGAGAAACTAAATTTTTATAACTTTGATAGGTTGTGTGAAATTGAAAAAAAAATAAATAATGTCAGTTTTTTAAGAAGACTTAAATTTTTATTAAGAGATGTAAAAAAGTCTCTTAATTTTGAAAAGAAAATGAGTAAAGAATTTAGAAAAAGATTGAAATATAAATTTCATATATATCGATATAACAAAATTTACTTAAGAAAAATTTATTATAAACACGAAGCTGTTTTTGTCAGAGACACACTCATTGCGAACTATTCTAATAAAAGAATAAGTTTCAATATTTTGTCAAATGCTTTGAAGGATTTAGATTGTTTTAAAAAGAAGAAATTTCCAATTAAGGGTGCTGACATTATCAAATTAGGCTTTTCAAGTGGAGCTGATGTGGGAAAAGTTTTAAAACAAACTGAAGAATGGTGGGTAAAGAATGATTTTAGAAAAAATAAACAAGAATGTATTGAATTCGTTTCTCGTTGTTTACCATGACGCATGTGGAGGGAGTGACATGAGTATCGCATCAATATTACCATCGGTTTGGAGTCCAAATTTAGTTCCTCTGTCATGTAATAAGTTAAATTCAACATATCTCGATCTTCTGTGAGCTTGCAATTTCTTATCCACATCATTCCATGAATCAGAAATAGTCTCTTTGATAATCTGCTTGTAGACTCTGAGAAAAGTTGCACCAACACTTTTTGTAAATAAAAAGTCCGAATTCCAATCTTTTGAACTCAAATAATCGTAGAATATTCCGCCTAAGCCCCTTGATTCTTCTCTGTGTGGTAAATAGAAGTAATCATCGCACCATTTTTTATACTTTTTATAGGATGCTGGATTATAAACATCACATATTTTTTTTAGTTCATCATGGAAAACGCCTGCGATTTCTAATGATTTTTTACATTTTTTATCTGTGGGTGTAATGTCTGTTCCACCACCAAACCATGATTTTTCTGTTACAATGAATCTGGTATTCATATGAATAGCGGGTATTTTTGGGGAATATGGATGAATTACAACAGAAATACCTGAGGCCCAGAATTCTTTTTTATTTTCCGTTCCAGGGATTTTCCCCATCATTACATCTGATAATTCTCCATAAACAGTTGATATATTAACACCAGCTTTTTCAAAAACTTTTCCCCTTATTAGACTCATTTCTCCTCCACCGAGTTTATTTGTACCTGATTTATCCCTGAACCAAGTTGTTCTATTGAATTTTGAAGAGGTATTCGAATGTTTTTTTTCTATTTCTTCAAGACAAAGACAAATATCATCTCTAAGCTCTCTGAACCAATTTGAGGAATTTTTTTTTTTATCATCAATTTTTTTCATTGTTTTAAGTTTATTATTTTTTATATTATAATAAATAATATAATTTATGGATAAAGTGGAAACAAAAGATAAAAATAAAATAACATCAGTTGATGAAGAAAAAAGAGATTTTCTTTATATAACGACGGCTGGTCTAGCTATAGCTGGCGGTGGGGCTACAGTTTGGTCACTTATTGATACAATGAACCCTTCAAAAGATGTATTGGCCCTTGCTTCTACCGAGGTAGATCTCTCACCAATTGAAGAGGGGCAAAGTCTAACTGTAATGTGGCGAGGTAAACCAATCTTTATTAGACACAGAACAACTTCAGAAATTCAAGATGCCACAGATGCTGATGTAGATGGTCTTATCCATAAGGCTTCCGATGAATCTAGAGTTAAGAATCCTAAATGGCTAGTTGTAATTGGCGTTTGTACACATTTAGGATGTGTTCCTCTTGGCCAAAAGATTGGAGATAGTAAAGGGGATTTTGATGGCTGGTTCTGTCCATGTCATGGATCTCACTATGATACTTCTGGAAGAATAAGAAAAGGACCAGCTCCATTAAATCTTGAAATTCCACCATACGAATTCGTATCAGATGACATAATAAAGATAGGTTAAAATTATGAAAAAAGATAATAACATAGAACAAAAAGGCGTTTCAGGTTGGATTGATAAAAGATTACCTGTTTTTAGCTTTATTAATCATAATCTTAGAGACTACCCCACTCCAAAAAATCTAAATTATTTTTGGAACTTTGGCTCTCTTGCTGGGATAACGCTTGTTATCATGATAGTTTCTGGAATTTTACTAGCTATGCAATATACAGCGAATACTGATTTGGCATTTGAAAGTGTTGAAAGAATAATGAGAGATGTAAACAACGGCTGGTTATTGCGTTACATACACATGAATGGTGCTTCAATGTTTTTTATAATAGTTTTTATTCACATATTTAGGGGATTATATTATGGATCCTACAAGTACCCTAGAGAAATTTTATGGATGTTGGGAGTTGTTATTCTGTTGTTAATGATGGCTACCGCGTTTATGGGGTATGTTTTGCCATGGGGACAAATGAGTTTTTGGGGCGCCACCGTTATTACTAACCTCTTCTCTGCATTTCCTATCATTGGTGACTACATAGTTACTTTCTTATGGGGTGGATTTTCAGTTGATAACCCTACACTTAGTAGATTTTTTGTGCTTCACTATTTACTTCCTTTTGCAATAGTTGGCGTGGTTGCTCTTCACTTAGTTGCTCTTCATCAATTTGGCTCTAACAATCCAACGGGGGTAGATGTCAAATCAGAAAATGATACTATTCCGTTTCACCCTTACTATACAGTTAAGGATTATTTTGGTTTAGGTGTTTTTCTAATTATCTATGCAAGCCTTGTCTTTTTTGCTCCAAATTTTCTTGGGCATCCAGATAATTATATTCCAGCAAACCCTCTCCAAACACCAGCTCACATAGTTCCAGAATGGTACTTTCTTCCGTTTTATGCTATTCTAAGGGCTGTTCCTGATAAATTGATGGGTGTTCTTTTAATGTTCGCTGCTGTCCTGGTTCTTTTCTTCCTTCCTTGGCTTGATAAGCATAAAGTGAGGAGCGCAAGCTTTCGACCATACTACAAACAATTTTATTGGTTATTTGTCATTAATAGTATCGTTTTAGGTTGGGTTGGAGCAATGCCTGCCGAAGGCATTTATGTATTGATAGCGAGGATTGCTTCAGTTTATTATTTCGCTTTTTTCTTAGTAATAATGCCTTTATTATCTAGATTTGAGAAGGTTTCCGATTTACCTTCAAGCATATCATCAGCTGTTTTATCAAAAAGATTTGATACGGAAACTAAAGAGAGTTATGTTAAGTAAAATTTTCGTAATATTGGCAATATATTTATTTTCGATTATTTCTAGTGGCGTCAAAGCTGCTTCTGATAAAATCAATTTAATAGAACAAAATTGGCCTCATAGTGGTATATTTGGAAGATTTGATAAATCCTCACTGCAGCGTGGTTTTTTAGTTTACAAAGAAGTATGTGCAGCCTGTCACGGATTAAAACACGTGTCTTACAGAGATTTAACAGGCATAGGACTTACAGTTGATGAAATCAAATCAATAGCTGGTGAATATGAGTTGGTAGATGGACCCAATGATGAAGGTGAAATGTTTGATAGAGAAGCAAAACCCAGCGATAAATTTGTGAACCCTTACGAAAATGATAATCAAGCAAGAGTTGCTAATAATGGTGCTTATCCTCCGGATTTATCCTTGATAGTTAAAGCTAGAGCAGGTGGTGCTGATTATTTATATAGTTTACTTAATGGATATAAAGAATTTCCTGAAAATTTTGAGGCAAGCGAAGGTATGTATTATAATGAATATTATCCTGGAAAACAAATAGCTATGCCATCCCCAATCATGGATGATATCGTAGACTATAATGATGGAACCGACGCAACACATGTTCAGATTGCACGAGATGTCACTTCATTTTTAGCATGGGCTGCCGAACCTGAACTAGAAGAACGAAAGAGTCTTGGAGTAAAAACATTATTCTTCCTCATTCTTTTAACCATAATGTTATTGGGCGTTAAGAGAAAGATCTGGAAAGATGTTAATTAATAATGGATAAAATTGAAATTGCTTTTATTGGTGGAAGCGGTCTCTACAAAATCAATGAGTT
>Ga0315330_10002782_pt1 | contig 12042 bp, 10 predicted proteins | sample M140m34915metaG_FD_203453 | JGI IMG/M metagenome (GOLD analysis project Ga0315330, IMG submission 203453) | Ammonia-oxidizing marine archaeal communities from Monterey Bay, California, United States - M1 40m 34915 | ecosystem: Environmental > Aquatic > Marine > Intertidal zone | place: USA... | reverse complement strand
CCCATATTGCTGTCCCCCCCTCCTTCGTCGCCGCCTTGGTTGGCGGTATCGTTGACGTCGCTGTCTCCAGACGCCGCCAGCTGGGCTTCGACGGACGTCGTTGTCTGCGCCACCGCGCCGGCGAGTGCATTTTGCTGGTCGAGTACCGACGTCATGTCATCTGTGTTGGGAATGTCCATCTGCAATTCTTTTCCTCTTTCTCTCTTTTCTTGGTGTGGAAGATAAAAAAAAACGCGCAGAAGCTGGCTTTTTTCCCCCACAGTGTGCAAAGAATAAAGATATTCTTGCGATGGAATTCCGTACTTACCATATTGAAATTCTTATCGGTTTAACACTAGTGGTTTGGTTGCTAGTATCTGTTTTAGCAACAGACGTGATGGACGGATTGATAGCGGCGTCTGTCGTGGCCCTTGTGGGAACGATCCTCTTGATTTACATGGGGAGCCGAAACGCCAGATCGTCCAGATCGTCTCGCCCCGATGCTTTTCAGCGTCCATTCAACGAATCGTTGCAAGATTACGAGCGGGCGATCCGAGCAGTGAGAGAGCGACAGCAAACGTTGAGTGCGAAGGAGACGCGCTTAAGAGTTCAACTTGAAGATATGCAGCAAGCCGTGAGTGCCGCCATGCGAACGGACTGATCGAGCCGTGATTTTCGTTTTTTTTGTGTCCTAAGATGCTAAAAGCTTACGGATGGCGCATCCATTTCAGAATTTGAGCTCCAAACTGAATGATGGGAAGTTGGCTAAAATGAATGATCGCCTCAGGGTGAGAGTTGCCCGTCTCGCACAAGCGACGACGGCGGAGGCAACAATAGTGAGCGTATTCAACTACGATGATGCTCAAAGATGCGCGGACGAATTAAGGATTTTTGTCACAGATTTGGGAATGAAGGTAGAGAGCATTCTCGAATCCTCGATGAAAGCGAACCAGGAATTCGAAATCGTGGTCAAGTTGGAACTTGAGGCGTTGAAAACCTACATCACGAAGCAAAAAAAAAGTGTGCAAAAATTCTGCCGTCCTTACCAAGGCGTGCTGATTGCCCTGGAGGGAGTGGTAACGGAGTGTCAGAGTGTTGTGAGTGAAATACGGGGTGGTGGAACACCACGACCAACATCCGTTGCTGGAAAAAGAAAAGCGGTCAAAACTCGTGAGCAGCGCCGAATTGCCCTTTTGTTGCAAATTGTCTTGGCACTCCTCTCTGCCCTCATCCTTATCGCTGCGTATTTTATCTTGACAAGTGCAGCTAACAGAAGCTATGATGCGGTGAGTGGGAGACTGAGTGGGATAGGGGGGGCGATAGCTGAGCAGGCGAGAATCTTCAATAATGCCCAGGCGAGAATCTTCAATAATGCCGAGGAAGGGTGGAGGCCAGCACACCTACCTCCTGAACGCCTGATGTTTGACTTTACGGATCCTTTGAGTCGGGGATGGGGGGTAGTTCAAGCTTTTGTTGGCAATGGGATGGTAAGAGGCATTCCCTGGCAAATGGCCCAGAATCCCAACAACTTGTATTTTTCCGCGCCGCATCTCCCAACACCAACAGAAGAGGCGGCGCCATCTGTGGGAGATGCTTTCTCGCCCAGATTCGGATTTGTAGGTCTAGGTGATCTAGATGCATATCATGATCTTTTTACCGAGCAAGAAAACTTTATGCTAATGCTTGCATCCGAGGTGGCGCAGGAAGCGTTTCGACCAACTTCGAGCGGGAGGTGTGTTCAGGCCAAGATACATGGCGACCGCCTTGAGACAAGAACGCCGTTGGAGTCTTACGCCGCTTTCCTCGTGAGCAGCTTGCGCCCAGTGCTAACAGGTTTGATAGATACGAACCCCAAGCTGGACGATGAGAAAAAAAGACATCTATTCACTGTCCTCAAAGACGAGATAAGAGAATTACAACAAAATCCACCGCAAAATTTTAATGAATATAGAGATGTAGATTACGAAAGCCTTGATCGTGTCATAAGCACGGGCGAGGACCAGGTCGTGATTCAAGCCGCTATTAAAAATTACCTTGGGAGGTATGGTTTCGAAACCCTGAAGTTGTTCGACGACAACTTTGGGTTAGTGGAGAACATTGTCGAAATCATCGATCTGGGTAGCGATAGGAGCTGTCCTACATATAGACCCACACCGAGTCTGGAACGCATTTCTGGGAATTCTGAAAGTTTGCAATATCCGCTAGTAGCAGCCGCTGGCGCATACGGCGTCGCAAAATTTGCTCTCAAATGGCCTGAGAGTGCGAACATCTTATCTGCAGTGGTGGGCCTTTACTTTGAGTATGCAAATCCGGGGTCCATTATTTCTCTGAGGAGGGCAGTTGAAGCATTTTTGCTCCTGCAAGCGAAGAGGTACCTTTTACAAGGTATAGCCTAGAGTCAGGAGGGGGAGATCGGGAAAGCCATTTTTTTATCTCTTCCACAGAAAGCGGAACGATGCCGCCTGTGTTTAAGGCCGCCCATTCTAAGCGGACCGATACGATTGATGAAACGAGGCTTAAAATGGCGAAAAACTTGCGCACACTTCTGCAACATGAGTTCACAATCGGAGGCGGGGGGGCGGTTCCGAATTTCAAAGTGAAGGCAGCAGTCCTAGGCAACCTCCAACGTTACAGCTTTTTGAGATGCGTTTCCGAACAGATCCGGGGCCTGGGAGGGCAAATCCTAGCCCTCCTTCAGGCCGGGGACAATGATGCTGCATTCGACAATGTGGCGGGTGATCTCAAAGAAAAGTTCATTGATATCGTGGAGGCTTGTGGCGCCCGAGACGAGGAGGGGGAAATGATAAATCCGATGGAGGACGAACACATGTCAAGAAATCCTGGCAGGTATGCCGCCCAAGCGATAATTGGCAACCTTAAGCAACTGCAAGAAATAGCCAAAAGCGAGGCTCAACGCCTAGAGCAAGCCCAAAGAGAAGAGCGAGAAAGGCAAGCGCCTCCGCTCCCACACGTCCAGAGAGAAAAGCGCATCGCTTATTTTAAAAGGGCCTACGATAAAACCTGCACTAGACTGCAAAATTCTGTGTTTTTCGTATTGTTTCTTTTCGTACTCTGTCTAGCAGGTGTGCACATTCTTGTTCCTACTGGGCAATATCTTGGTACTTCACAGCTTCAAATTGATGGACGGAGCAATCTGCAAACCTTCATTCGAGAAACGAAAACCAGAAACTTCCGAGGTCAGAACCCCAATGTTCCATATTTTGCTTCGGAAATGAGGGGAATTGTTCCGACACGAACCAATAACAGAGGACTGTGGGCGACATGTGATGAAAGGGCCATGGTCGATTTATTCTTCACAGCAATGCTCGACGAGATCGCGGGCGTTCCGATTTGCAATGACGGTGAAAAATGCGAATTCATTTCGAAGCTCGAATGCATAGGAGGGGAATATAAAGTCTCCGATATTAGCGATCCGAGTTCAAGGAGCAGTATCCGAAGTTTAGTCGCCAAATCGGAAAGACTCGAGCCCTATTTTAATTATGGCATGGACTCATTAATCAGTATTCGCAATGCGACCGTCGCAGCTTGCCTTTTTACGGCGTTTGCAAGTATTCCCTTGGCTTGGTATGTCCTTAAAAGATGCATTGCACGCGGCGAAAACGATTTGTGGGACGGACAGGTCGCGCGACAAGGCCCGCAATTGATGATGGTCGGAGGAGGGGAGTTGGTCCCGGCGAGGCCGAGGAGGCCTTCGCATTCTCCAGCAAGAAGAAGAGGAGGAAGATGATGAAGAGGGCGCGGCGGGTCGTGGTCAAATTGATGGAGGATCGCGACATGCCACAGGCCACAGGCCACAGGCCACGAAAGCGTTCGGAGCAACAGGCATGGACACCCTGGACGTTGTCTTTCGGATCTGCGAGCTCGTTCTCGACGACGAGGTGCGCATCGGCCCGGGCTCCGGGTTCGCAAAGAAAAGCGCCTCCCTAGCGCTGGTGTCCAAGACCTTCGCGGAGGCGGTCCACTTTGCCACCCGCTCGACGGGAAGGAGCGACTTGAAAACCGCCTCGCTGCGGGGGGCGTCAAAGTACGGCGGGCCGATTTTCCAATCCGATCCGCATCGCGAGGGCAAGGCCTACCTGTCTCTGCTTTTTCCTTCGCTCGGCCTGTCGTTCCTGCGCGCGTCTGCAGTTTCACATCTGATGGCCGCGCACCCAAAGTGCCTCGCGCTCAAAAAGGCAGTTTGCGACATCGGCGTCTACGAGCTCCATTTTGACCGACCGGGCGTCTGCAGCATCCTCTCCGACCTCCTCTCCGTGCAAAAACGCGATGAATCGTACCACCAAATCCTTCCTCTGCGCCGCATAGACGCCGAGACCCTCCTCGTCGACGTCTGCGAGTTGCTCGCCTCGCTGCACGAGCTCAACATCGTGCACGGCGGAATCGGCTTGGACACGATCCTTGTAGGAAAGTTCGCCTCCGCCTCGGACGAGCGCCGCGAGGGATGGAGCGGCGGCAGCAGCGGCCCTGGCTTCATGCACTTCCGACTCTTCGACTTTCGGACGTGCATCTTCAACGACATCATCCGATCTTTCAGGACCAAGCAGAACGATCTCTTCCAGCTCGCCAAGGTGGCCGTCGTGCTCGTCACGGGGATGGCGATGAGAGCGGTGGGCGACCTCTACGAGGACGAGCTTGGAATCGTGCGCCCCTTTCCAGACTTTTGTGCGCGCATGCAAAGGGAGCGGAGTCGCCTCTTCGACGCGATGCGCAGGCGGGGAAGGTCGCACACTTCGATGCTCAGACTCAACGGCTTGGAAACGCTGAGCACGAGCTTCGCGCGCTTGCTGTGGCGAATGCACGACATGGATCCGTGGTCGTCGCCAACCGCGAGGGAAATCGTCGCGATGCTGACCCCCGATGTTGTCCGCAATCCTCGTTCCTCTTTTGCGCCCTCTGCGCCCTCTGCGCCCTCTGCGCCCTCTGCGCCCTCTGCGCCCCCTGCGCCCCCTGCGCCCCCTGCGCCCCCTGCGCCCTCTGCGCCCCCTGCGCCCCCTGCGCCCCCTGCGCCTCCCGCATCCGCTCATTCGTGGGCGCGCACGCTCGGTGGTGCCTTCGCTGCTCCTCGCGGCGACCCCTTTGCAGCACACCCCACCTTCGCGCTCCCCGCGGCGGATGGCGCCGCCGCGGTGACGGGCTGTGCTGCGGGCGAGCACCCGCTGTGGGTGTGGTGCATGCGACGCCTCATGCAGATGATGAAAATGCTGCACCTGTACCACTTCTCGAGCATCCTCGCCAACGCCGCCACGACGTTCTACATCTTCATGGCGACCGTCGAACACATCGAGACGCCTCGCCGCCTCTCCTCCGCTGGAGCAGAGGGGAGGACCAAGGTTGTCCTGGAACACGTTCTCTTCGCATGCCTCGTGCTTGCCTGCAAGGCGAACGGCTTCGTTGCGGATCCGAAGAGCAGGCGAGACGCTGTCGGAGGGCTCGATGGGATGTACATTGACACCTTGATGGAGGTAATCTTGAACACCGTCCCCCCCGGGTCGCTCTTCGTGCCGAATTTCTTGACGGGCATTCTCAAGAGCTTCCGGAGGCGGGTGCCGACCTTGAACCACAATCTGGCGAAACTCATCCTCGGCACGTCGCGGCTCGCCCTGGTGCACGCCGATCCGCCTGGGCTGGTGCTTGACGGCGGCGGCGCGTGGGAGAGCGGCGGCGGACCGTCGCTCTGCAGCGAGTACGACAACGTCTTTCAGGAGTTGGGAATTCTGAGCAGCATCCACGCTCCGAACTTGAAGCGGGCCCTTGAGCGCGCGCTCCGGCGCGACCGACAGGCGGCGAGCTTCTGCTCGCTCCGCAAGAGTGACTTTGAGGCGCACTTTGGCGTCGTGTGCGACGACGTCGCGGACGGCACCGTCCTGAACGCGCTGGAGTGGGTCGTCTCCCGGCTTGCGTGAGAGGCCAAAAGGCCAAGACGCCAAGACGCCAAGACGCCAAGACGCCAAGACGCCAAGACGCCAAGACGCCAAGACGCCAAGACGCCAAGACGCCAACGCGTCAAATTTAGCGACGGCGAGAAGGGTGTGCTTGACACCAAGAAGCAAGAAGTCTCGCCAAGGTATGGAAAACTACGTCGTGTCGACGCTGCGCGCGCAAAGGATACGCAAGGACGCCCGCGCGACGAAGAAGCAGCTCGTCGAAGCGGCGGACGAGGCAAAGCGCACGCTCGTCGAGCTCATGCTCGCCGCCGGAGTCGACTCGGTGAAGGGGCAAGGCGAGTACGATTACTTTGTGCTCAAAGAGCGATCGTCCAAGAAGTGTGCCGTCTCCTCCGACGCCGTGCAGGACGTCCTCTCGAACCTCAAGAAGGAGGACCTCTTCGCAGCAGCGCAGTCCGGAACCCCCCCCACCTTCCTCGAGGCCGTGAAGAATCACGTGCTCCAGAGCATCGAGAAGGGAGATGGCGGCGGCGGCGGTGCAGACGACGACGACGACGACGACGAGTCCCCATCGTACACCCTCGCGCACCAACTCCACGCGCCGCTCCGGCACGCAGCGCCTCCGTCCGCCGAGGCGGAGCAGACGCTCCGCTCGGCGGCCGAAGCTTACAGGAGCGCCGATCTGCGCAAACGTGCCTTCGACGGGAAAATCAAAGAAATGCTCACCGACGTGCGCGCGGGCGTCTCGGACGCGACCGAGCTCGACGTCGTCGACTTCATTCGCCGCACCACCGCCGACACGGCGCGGAGCGCCGATTCCTTCAACGACGGCAAGGTCATGTTCACCAAGGTCGAGGCGTCCCTCCTGAGCCCCTCGGCGGCCGAGGTTCTGCACGGAAGCGGCGGCGGCGGCGTCTTCCTGAAAGCCGAAAAAAAACGACGCGAGAAGAAAATCGCAAAGAAGCGCTTCCTCGAGATCGTCAACAGCGTCCTCGATGCCTCGCTCGAAGCGCGCTTCGGCGGCCGCGACGTTACCATCGACGACAGCCACGTCGCCGAGGTCGCGCGGCAGAGCGTCGCGTTGTCCGACGCGATCGACGACCGCGTCGAAAGCGTCTCGGCGCAAGGCGAGGTGAGCGTGGTCGTCACGCTCAGCTCCAAGAAGCCGCGGGTCGCACGCTGAGGCCCGAACTGCTTTTTTCATGAGCCCACTAGAAAAAGACACGAGTGCTTCCCGCAAGCATGTCAACATTCGGATCGACGGCAAGGTATGAAGGCGACGATCCGAACGGCGAAGACGGAGGGGGGGGATTGCTGCTCGGGCTCGGAATCACAGAGATCATTGTCTTTCTTTTCATAGTCATTTGCATTTACCTCGCTCTGCGCTACTCAAAGGCGCTCCGGACCTCGCTCATCGGTGCAATCGGCGGGTACAAGGACAGAGAAAAGGGAATCTTAAATGAGGATTCGAGGATGTACCGCTTCGCGAAAGCTATCGGCATCATCCCACCTGCCCCCAAAACGGCCAGTCAGACTCCTGCTGCTCCCGTACAGGACCAGAAGGCTTATGCAGACGCGACCAAAGTACTTGAAGCCCACAAACAAGCGAACCAACGCGCGCGAAGACTCGAGGAAGCTACAAAAGTCGAACCAAACTGCTCTTATGCACTGGACAACTCCGGTATGGCGAACATTGCTGCTCAACCTGCCCAAGGAACTGGGATGGGGAGCACTAATTGTGAGGCTATCAAGCAATTTCTTAAGGACAAATTCGCCTTGCCGGTGGCAAGATCCGCATTCCAAATGTTCGCCGACAATCACAACGGAGGAAAAGAAGGGTAGGAAGGTTTGCTTTTTTAATGAGCCCAAAGAAAAAGACACGAGTGCTTCCCACAAGCATGGCGGGATCTGGCGACGACGAAGGGGGGGGATTGCTACTCGGACTCGGAATCACAGAGATCATTGTCTTTCTTTTCATAGTCCTTTGCATTTACTTTGCTCTGCGCTACTCAAAGGCGCTCCGGACCTCGCTCATCGGTGCAATCGGCGGATACAAGGACAAAGAAAAGGGAATCTTGGATGAGAATTCGAGGATGTACCGCTTCGCGAAAGCTATCGGCATCATCCCACCACCTCCCCCACAATCGACCACGCAAAACCGCGGTCCCGTGGAGGACCAGAAGGCCGAGGAAGACGCGAACAAAGTATATGCCGCTCACAGAGAAGCGAACGATCTCGCGCGGAAACTCGAGGGGATTACCGGTAAAAAACCAAACTGCTCTTACGCGATCAATAATGATACCGGCGCGGCAAATCTGAATTTTTATCCAGGCGGTGCGCCAGGCGGAGGTGGAAGTGAAAGTAGCGTTGAAAGCGTAAATTGCGAAACGGTCAAGAAAATGCTGAAGACGAAATTCGCCAAGACAGTAGCGAGAGGCGCATTCCAGCTCTTTGCCGAAAATCACAACGGAGGAAAGGAGGAGTCACAACAAGCACAAAGTCGTTCTCCGTTATACGGCCCTTCTAGGCGCGGCGGCTACTAGCTTGAACGGTCCGAAAAATTTCTCAAGCGGCAAATAAAAACGTAAAAAGGATGGCCAGCAGATTCGTCGACATGTTGCTGAGCAGACGGCACACAGTCGGCCAGCTTCTGGCGGCCATTCAAGCGGCTTCGAACGAAGAGCGCCGCTCCGATCGCCTCCTGCCCTTCCTGCTGGCGGAGCACGCGGACTTCGACATGGCCGAGATGGACACGCTGCTCGGCGAGGCCGTTCAGCGCGCCGACGAAGCGACATTTTTCCTCAAGAACCGCAAGGGGCACAGTCTGCTGCACGCCTGCATCAAAGCACCCAACGTCAGCCCCCGAATCGTCAGCGCTGTGCTCGACAAGAGCCCGGTGGAGGTCGCCTGGAGCAGCGACAGGGCCGGATGCACACCGCTACACCTCGCCTGCAAAAACGCCAACCTCTTCGACATCCGCCTCCTCCTGGAGCGGCTCCGTCTCACCTCCCTCACGAAGCTCGCCGCGTGCACCGCGAAGCGGAACAAGGCGGGTCGAGTCCCGCTCCTCGAACTCCTCGAGTGCCAGCATGCCACCTTCGAGGCGCTCGCCGCGGTCGTCCGCGCGACGCCGGGCGCGGTCGTGTGGACGGCATGCGACAAGTGCGGCGCCACGAGCGCGTCCAAAATCGAACGCTTCCACTTCAACGCCTACATCCTCATTCTCTCGTCGCTCCAAGACGAGAACCAATTCTTCAAACCGTCGGGCGTCTCCTTTCTACACACCGTCGCGTCCGAGTGGAGGGTGGCCAGCGTCGTCGAATTTGTGCTCGCCCTCGCCAACACCCGACCCTCGCTCTTGCGCAGAATCATCCTCGACGACGCCAGCGTCAAGGGGGAGGGTCGGGACATCTTCGACGTCTTCATTTCCAATGAGCGACTCCCACACGAGCTCGTGCGGCAACTGCTCACCTGCCTCGCAGCGCACGAGGTGCCGCCGGCGCTGCTGCAGCCGCGCGGAGTGCTGCGCGAGACGCTCTTGCACACCGCGGCTCGGCGCAACATGAACGCATTCCTCGTCGTGCAGCGCCTCGCCTGCGTGAACGGCGTCGGGGTGGACATCTCTCTGAGCACCACCGACGCGGTCGGCGACACGGCGTTGCACATTTTGGTCAAAGGCGCGCGCTACGACGTCGAGGCGCGCTTCTCGGCGCTGGCGCGCGACGTCATCGCGACGGGCGAGCAGCCGTACGACGTCTTGAAGAAGGCGCTCTTCATCCCAAACCTGCGCGGGAAGATGCCCTTCGAGTACGCGACCTCGAAGACGCTCGAGGTGCTGTGGCCCTACCTCAGCGACGAGGCGGCCTTGCGGCGCAACAAGATGCGGATCTTGCGCGCGGCGGTCGCGACGCACAACTTCGATATCTTCACGAAGATCGTCGCCAACGACACGACCTTCGACCCGATTGCAACGGACGAGCTGCTGCACCTCGCCGCATCGAAGGAGGACGTCCTGCTCGCCGTGAGGCCGCGTCGCTTGATGGAATACATGCTCTCCGCCATCGACGTGGTGCGCATCCACAAAAACACCATGTCGCGGCTGCTATCGGTTGCGAGCCGCCTGACGGGCGTGCTCGCACCGAACGCGGCGGACGCGGCGCTCGTGCGCACCATAACGGGCGTGCACGCGAAGTGGCGGGTTTGGCAGCGTTGGCGGACGACTCGCATCAAAATCAGAGCGTACTTTTTCCTCGCGTGGTGGGAGGAGCGGGCGATGCGCGCAAAGTACGCGCCGCCGACAGTGCAGAACGGCCTCGGCGGCGAGGAGTACCAAAAAAGTGTATGTGACGTGCATAACATGTTTTACGAGGAAACGACGGAGGGCTGCTCCTGATCCTGATCGCACTCACACAGAAGCGACTTGAGCGCGGCGTGGTCGACGATTTTTTCGACCCTGTCGCACTCTCGGACAAAATCCCGCGGGAACACTGCTGGTGCGCCGTCCTTCTCCTCCGCCTCCTCCTCCCGCTTCGCGCACGTCTCCGGAAACAACCGACGAAAGCGCTGCCGAATCGAGCTGGCCGAGCGGTCGACGTGCGCGTGCTCACGCAAATACTGCCGGATCGCCATCCACTTCGGACCGATTACAAGGATCGCCTCGACGAGGTAATGATCGTCTTCCAGCGACCACCGCGAATTTGCGTTGCTCTCAACGTCCTGCTGCATCGCGCGGCCGAGGCTGATACTAGGGTCACAAAAAAAAGGGGTGCCAATGTCTCCATTCTTCTGCTCATCACATTTCTTCGAAACCGAGATCGTCGCCAATCACAGTATAGAAGTTGGGACCAGCCGTCAAATAAACCCTCTCTGCACCTCTGGGACCAGCATGCAAGTACCGTTCTATGCCATGCCGATCGACAGTCTTTGTAAGGCGTTCATCCTGCAGTGAAGGGCCTCCCTCGTAGTACCGCACCTCGCCATTGGAGAGTGGAACTAGGCGACTCATTCTCCGCTCGGCGCCGCGCTCGCCATCGTAGTACTGCTCTCCACGTCTTTCGCCCTCCCCTCGGGCGGGGAGGAGTAAGCGTACAAGTCGCTCGTGGCCGGGGCCTCCCTCGTAAAACTCTTCTTTGCCGTCGGGACTTGTCCTTCGTACCACTCGCTCGGCGTCGGGCTCACCTTCATAAAAAGTCACACGCCCATTGGGGTAGGCGACACGCACCATCCGCTCGGCGCCGGGCTCGCCCTCATAAAACTGTTTCTCCCGCCAAACACGAGCGGCGGTGGAGAGGTCGTAAAAGACAACTTGAACAATCCGCTCGGCGCCGCGCTCGCCTTCGTAAAAATCCACTTGGCCCGTGGAGAAGGCGATACGCACCAACCGCTCGGCGCCGGGCTCGCCCTCATAAAACTGCTCTTCGCCTTTGTGGGTGAGGACCCGAATGAGCCTTTCACCGCCGTACACACGCTCGTACGTGAAAATACCATTGGGATAGGGAACGTCAAACGTCCTTGTCATGACTCACGTGCGGGTTTTGATATCTAACTATTTGAAAGGTAAAATATTTTCGTACCCTTTTTCTTTTTTGTGTCGGCAAAAGGCAAACAAGAGCACAAGCAAAAAAGCAAAGCAGCATGGGCGAGGCGGCGGCAGAAATGCAAATTCGTTGTTTTATTTTGGACACGCTCGGCAGCGCGATTGTTCGCGCAAGGGCTTGTATCAGCGTCTCGCCGATAGCGTACGAATACGCCATCTCGGCGAACGACGTCAAAGAACTGTACTTAGCTTGGTGCAACAAGTCGCCCTTCGTCACAAAACGCGTAGGCACAAAAACCCTCACAACGACCTTCGTGTCCGTCCTAGATTCAATTCACGCGGAGGTAGGTGTTTCCCGAAAGGACGATAGGACAAAAGGATACATTTTCTCCGGCAAGGCGATCGAAAAGGTTAAAAAGTTGACGAGAGAGAATGCATCCCTCTCGCTGCCGGACGCCACGTCCATCACGAGCTTGGACACCTTGACCACATTCCTCGACGACGCCGCGCAGGCCGGTCCCGCCGCCAACGACCTCGCGCTCTTCTTGCTGAGCAAGGCGACCGAGGTCGTGAAGAGGAAGGCGGCCGACGCGCGCATCGCCGCCTTTGACATCGAAGCGT
>Ga0315330_10002779_pt1 | contig 12049 bp, 9 predicted proteins | sample M140m34915metaG_FD_203453 | JGI IMG/M metagenome (GOLD analysis project Ga0315330, IMG submission 203453) | Ammonia-oxidizing marine archaeal communities from Monterey Bay, California, United States - M1 40m 34915 | ecosystem: Environmental > Aquatic > Marine > Intertidal zone | place: USA... | reverse complement strand
TAGAACGTCAGTAATAGCGACCAAACCTACGTCAAAGCGCTGCTGAACCTGTTCCATTTGACGTTTGACCGCATCTCGCTCGGCGTTTGCGGAGTCGAGCCCATCTTGGGCTTCTAAAATAGCTAGGTAGGTCTCGGCAACCCTGACAATCAGTGCCAAAGCTTCGGCTGAGTAACCTGCCTGCGCTTGGTCACGAATACTTTTGGATTGTTGATATTGGTACCAGCGATCCATTCTAAATAGAGGTTGGACAACGCCGGCCTGCCAAGATTCGTTAGTGGTTGTTGTGTCTTCAAAGCGGGTGATGCCTGTTAGCGGATCGAAGGCTCGTAGGGACGGACTGGTGACGTCTGAATAGCTGCCTGAAAGGCTGAGGCTCGGTAGCAAACCTGCCCGCGCTTGAGGCACAACCTCGCTCTGGGCTTGGTAGGCCGCGGCCGCTGCACTGAGTTGCGGGTCGTTGGTGACAGCGAGCTGATAGATTCCTGATAAATCAATGGTTTCAGCCTGGCTGCTCGCGCTCGCAAGCGTGATGAGAAGGCCAATGAGTATCAGATGGGTTTTTATCATGACAAGCTCTCGCTGCGGATCGTTCGCTTTCGCAAGGGACGGTAAGAATACGCCCCATTGAACTCAAGTGCTAGTTTTTGCGCTGGTCCGCTCGGTTCCTGCGGTAACTGCCTTGAAACGTCGAATGAAAAAGGTTTTCGGTATTAGATATTATGGCGATACGCTGGGAATTGGAAAAAAGTCCAATTGATTTTGTATTTCTTGGGCAATTCGCAGGCATTGGTGCTCGTGAAAGGGTGCTGCAATCACCTGAATGCCGATGGGGAGACCCTCGGAATCGAGACCACAAGGCACGACAACCGCAGGCCAACCCGTTAAGTTGTAAGTCATCGTGTAAGAGTAATCGAGCATTTGCTCGTCCTCGCCATGAGGAATCGCTGTTTTGGCATTGACCGGACTGAGCAGGACATCGAAGTGTTCAAACGTTCTCAACATTGAACTCTTGAAACCGTCCCAAACTGCCAAGGTCTGGCTGAGTTCAGCGGCGGAAAAGCCAGGTTTAGGCTGCGCCAGGTTTCGGGCGATGGCCGCTGAGGGTGAATGGGTGTTGCAACGCTCCAACAGGTCCAGCACCGTTTCATGATCATCTGCGCCCAGTATGCGAGAGAAGATGAGGGGCGTCATCTCGATCCCCTCGGGGACGTGGTGGGTCAGGTTGAGGCCAGCTTGCTTCAGTCGATCCACGACCGTTTGAATCGCATTGAGAATATCGACGGTGGGCTCTGCAAGACCATTACTGAGGTGAAAGCCGATACGAAGCGGAGAGTCGAGCTCCTCAGGGCCTAGCAAGGACTGGCCGGTGATTGCATTGGGGTCGACCCAGTCGGGTCCTGCAATGATATTGAGCAACAAGGCAAGATCGTCGACTCGCTTTGCCATGGGGCCGGGTTGAGTAAGCGGTGCCCAGAGTCCATCAGATGGCAGGGCATTCCCCGTTGCAGGCACTCGGCCAGATGTGGGCTTTATGCCTGCAATGCCGCAAAAATGTGCTGGCAGCCGTATACTGCCGCCGGTGTCTGTTCCGATATCAAAGGGTGTGGCACCGCAAGCGATGAGTGCTGCGGCCCCTCCTGAACTTCCGCCGGAAGTACGGGTAAGATTGAACGGGTTGCTGGTTCGACCGAACAGATTGTTGTCGGTTTGGAACGACAAGGTGAATTCTGGGGTGTTGGTTTTGCCCAGTAAAATAGCGCCCGCCTGACGTAGTCTCGCAACACAAGTTGCGTCGCGACCTGGCCGAAAATCGGCTCTGCCTTCGGTGCCCCAGGTGGTGACAAAGTCAAAAGTGTCCAGGCTGTCCTTGATTGTCATGGGCACGCCGTGGAGTGCACCAAGGGGCTCTCCAGCTGCCAGCATCGCGTCTGCCTTAGCAGCATATTTAAGCGTCAGTTCAGGGTTTAAGTTGACCACGGCATTAATGTGAGGGTTGACCGCGTCTATTCTCGCCAGAGCCGCCTCGGCAAGCGCCACGGCGGTGATCTCTTGATCCCGCACAGCCTGGGCAATGTCACGAATAGACCGATCTAGAATGGCTGTCATAGGAGTGTCCTTGCATGGGAGATAAGCAGGTTACCAGTCGCGATCACATTCAGTCATGTTGGGAGATAAGCAGGGTACCCGTCAAGTTAGGCTTTGGTGATCAGAAGCTCAAATGCATGATCGTCTACCGGTAAAGAGACGGAACTTTCGGATGGGGCCCCTGTGATGACAAGATCGAGACCCAGGGTTTCCTTCAAGACATAGGCGCGATGCAGGTCTAATGCTGCCATTAAATCGTTTGAACCTGAGGCCGACAAATGAATCCGGTCGACAACCTGCAAACCGAGATCCTTACGGTGTTTTTGAATTCGGCTGATCATCTCGCGAGCCAGTCCTTCTGCGATGAGTTCGTCATCAAGGGTGGTGTCGAGGTCGATCGAAATAAAGCGATTGGATACTGCATCGGTGCCTGGGCGGGCCTCGCGGAAGACAAGAATGTCGTCGATGGAGAAGGTTTGATCATCGAGGGTAATCGATTTTTCGGTTTGCAAAGCTTGGATCTCAGCGCTGCTTAGCGCATCAATGCGTTGTTTAAAGTGTTTGAAGCGGGATCCGAGTCGCTTACCGAGAACCGGTGAATTCGGTCGAGCAAACAAATCAATATAATCCGATTCGTTGGTTTCGTAACGTACACTTTTGACATTCAGCTCGGTCAAAATATAGCCTTCAAGCTTGCCGATCTCGCTTAAAAGAGCGGTGTCCTGGTGCAAAACTTTCAGCACTTTGGTGGGGTACTTAATTTTCACCTTGTCTTGATTACGCTTTTGGCGGCCGAGCAATATAACGTGTTGCATGCGCGTTACCGCGGTTTCAAGCAGCGGATTGATGCGATCGGAATCTGGCTCTGGATAGGTGCAAAGGTGTACTGATAGAGGCGCATGCTTGGTTTTGGGCATCGCCTGGTAGAGGGTTTCGGCCAGAAAAGGCGCAAAAGGCGCCATGCATACCGTAAAATCGAATACGGCGGTGTGCAGTGTTTCAAAGGCGTGAGTCTTGTCTTCGGTTAAGCCTTCGTGCCAGAAACGACTCCGATTCAGTCGAATGTACCAGTTGGTCAGATCTTCGATGAAATCAAATAGCGCGGGAACCACGTTAAAGAGTCGATAAGCTTCCATCTCCGTCTGAATATTGGTTTTCAGCGTTTGGAGGCGAGACAGTAGCCACTGGTCCATAATGTTAGGGCTGGGTGTTGGCGCTGCACTGGGTTGCCAGGCATCGATATCGGTATAGGTCTTTAAAAAGCGATACGCATTGAGCCATGGCAGTAACGCTCGACGGGTCATTTCTTTTACACCGGCATCGGTAAAGCGTTGCTCCTCGGCCTTAACCAAGCCTGAGTTAATGAGATAAAGCCGGAGCGCATCGGCGCCGTAGACTTCCATCAAGTCATCTGGTGGCGTGTAGTTACGCAGTCGTTTCGACATTTTTTTGCCATCTTCAGCCATAACAATGCCGTTGACGATGACGTTCTTAAAAGGGTTGGTCTCGAACAAGGCGTAGCCCAGCACAATCAAGGTGTAAAACCATCCTCGAGTTTGATCGAGACCTTCCGCAATAAACTCGGCGGGAAACCCTTGCTCAAAGAGCGTTTGGTTCTCGAATGGGTAATGCAGCTGTGCATAGGGCATTGAGCCCGATTCGAACCAGCAGTCTAGCACTTCGTCGATGCGACGGTAGGTTCCAGGCTCGTCAGGTAGACTAAAAGTCAGTTCATCGACAAATTCCCGGTGTAGATCATCGACCAAAACGCCGGTTAGGTCCTTAAGCTCTTCAATCGAGCCTACGCAGTGAGTGGCACCGGTCGTATCATTGATCCAAATCGGTAGGGGTGTGCCCCAGTAGCGGTTGCGGGAGATGGCCCAATCCATGGCGCCATTGAGCCAGTTCCCCATACGACCGTCGCGAATGTGGTCGGGGACCCAACGAATGTTTTGATTGGCCTTGACCAGATCATCTTTAAATTCAGAAACCCGCACGTACCAAGAATCGACTGTCCGATAAATGATGGGTGTATCCGAGCGCGGACAGAAGGGGTAACTGTGCTGAATAACCTCTTGAACATAAAGCGCACCAGTTGTTTTCAAAAAGCGCATGATCGCTTTATCCGCTTCCTTGACATGCATGCCCTTAAAATCGCTTACCTCCTCGGTAAAACAGCCTGCCATATCTACTGGGCAAACCATGGCGGTGACTCCAGCGTTCTTAAGCACTCGAAAATCGTCCTCTCCAAAAGCGGGCGCTTGGTGCACGATGCCGGTGCCGCTATCTGTCGATACATAGTCATCCGCGAGAATTTGAAAGGCGCCTTCTTCGGCGGCGGATGCAAAATAAGGGAACAAGGGTTGATAACGACGCCCTACCAGTTGAGCGCCGGTGAATGATGCTACGGGGGTTAGATTACGACCTTTCTGATAGGCCGCTAGCCGAGCGTCTGCCATGATGATATGCAGACCTTGGTCTTCATCGTAGACCTTCGTGTAATCGATGCTATCGCCAACACAGAGCGCAAGGTTTGAAGGCAGCGTCCATGGAGTTGTTGTCCAAGCTGCTACGTAGGTATCTTCATCCTCGAGCTTGAACAAAACGGTGACGGCAGGGTCTTGAGTTTCTTGGTAGTTGCTCCCTGCTTCAAAGTTAGACAAAACGGTGCCAAGCGCGGTGGAGAATGGCACGACTTTTTCGCCACGGTAAATTAAGCCTTTCTCCCAGAGCTGCTTGACGACCCACCACACCGACTCCATGTACCAGGGTTCCATGGTCTTGTAGTCATTATCGAAGTCTACCCAGCGCCCAATGCGGGTGATGGTTTTTCGCCATTCATCGGTGTAACGCTGAATAATGCCTCGGCAGGCATCGTTGTAACCTTTGATACCGAGTTGCGCAACCGCCTCTGCTGACGATAAGCCTAAAGATTTATCGATTTCATGTTCGATGGGGAGACCATGACAATCCCAACCAAATCGGCGCTGAACGTAGCGTCCTTTCATCGTGAAATATCGCGGTACCGCATCTTTGAGGATCGAACCGACAAGATGCCCGTGATGCGGTAACCCTGTGGCAAAAGGCGGGCCATCATAAAAAATATAAGGTTTCTCTTGCTGGGTCTGCTCAAGACTTTTTTGAAAGATTTCGGATTCAGCCCAGAATTCTAGGACCGCGTGCTCGGCCTCGACAAAAGAAAAAGAATCCACATCAGGGTTGATAGGACGATCACTGCTCATGCTCAATTCCCCTGGGTGGGCGTTACGATCGGATGGATTTCGAGTTGTTCTGCCTTGTCAAAGAAGCCAACACAGCAAGACTTTTGCGCAATGATATCGTCTCTCATTGGAAGGTCAATACGAGGTTAGCCTTGATGGTTCTGAACCCCGGTAACACTGCCCCGAGAATTGATTTTCTCGAGCACTGCAGCGACCAAGCGCTCGATCCTGAATTCAGCGTACCAGGTCGGCGTTTGTTGATGAGTGATCGATGAGGTGCCGATCACTTGGAATTGCCAACCTTCACGCACTGATCTCTCATAGAGGGCTTCTAGGCGTGACCAGGCTGGGTCGGAAAATACAGGGTGTACGCAAGCAACAGTGATGTTTTTGGCAGCTTGTTCTTTGAGGGATTCCACGGCGGCGACCACCGATCCTGCGGTGTCGATGATGTCGTCGACGAGCAACACGTTCTTTCCGGCAACATCACCGATGAGCGTCGATCGAAACACTGTATTCGGTTGAGAGTAATCGCGTTCTTTGGACAGCGCGGCCAGATCAGCCGATAACTCCTCAGCATATAATCTCGCGTTTTCAAGGTAGCCTACATCCGGAGATACGACCACATTGACATCAAGCCCCTGATTTTTAAGCCATGGCACAAATTGCCGCGTGAGGAAAATATTCTCGAGATGCGCTTGGCTCGGGTTAAACATGCCAGCAATGGCGTCATTATGAATCTCTACGGTAACAACCCTGTCTGCACCGGCGCTTTGTAGCATTCGAGCAAATAAACTGGCACTGATGCCTTCTCGGGTTCGACCTTTGCGTTTGTCTTGCCTGGCCCCGGGATAATAGGGGGTAACCGCAGTGATGTATTGGGCATCAGCGAGAGCAGCGGCCTCCACAGCATGCAACAACATGATGAACCGATCATAGACGGTTCGCTGGTCCTGACCGCTGACCATGGTTTGGAAGACATAAAGATCGTGGCCCCGGACATTTGCCTCAATCTCCAGTTTGCCTTCGCCGCAAGCAAACCAAATTTCTTTACTGGGCACGAGTGGCACCCCTAGGGTGTTAGCGACACCTTCAGCAAAAGGCCGACCGGATTCGCAGGTCATCAAAGCAATGGGTGCGCGTGGATGTCGGGGTGGCGTAGATGACTCAGGCATGATCGCTCGCTATGTTTTTTAGTACGTTAATGAGAAGTTGGTGTTCATGAGGTAAAAGGGCGCCTGCCAATGCTTCAGGGGTCGTGATGTGATCTGGGATTGGCAGGCTGACCTGCGCAACAATAGCGCCCTCGTCATAGTGCGCGTTAACCCAATGCACGGTGGCGCCAGTCTGGGTCTCCCCGGCGTCCAATACGGCTCGGTGGACGTTGAGTCCGTACATGCCCTGACCACCATAAGCCGGTAGCAGCGATGGATGGATGTTGAGGATATGATCTTCAAAGGTGGCAAGGGTTTCGGGGCCGATCTTTTTAAGGAAACCCGCCGTGATCACCCAATCCGGACGATAACGGCTTAGCAGTCCACTAAGGTTTCGATCTTGAGTGGTCGCATCACCTTGAGTCGATATAGATGCCGTGGCAATGCCGCGCCGTTGGGCCTCGCCGAGTGCGCCGCTCCCCGGGTTGTTAGATGCCACCAAGACCACCTCGGCATGGAGCTCGTTAGCGGCGCAACGGTCAATGATGTTTGCCGCGTGTGAACCTCGACCTGAGGCCAGGATTGCCAATCGCATTCGGGGTGAATTTGAAGGGCAGCGAGTCATGGGGCAATAAAGGTATCTTGGTGCTGGTCCCGGAGCAGGTTCTTTTGAACTTTACTCATGCTGTTACGGGGCAATTGATCAGTGAAAAAGACTGCTTTAGGCACCTTAAAGTTTGCCACTTGTTGTCGCATGTAGTTTTGGATTTCATCAGCATCTGGTAGGGCATTGGGCTTTAAGACAATGACCGCACAGACGGCTTCACCAAAATCCGGATGCGGTAAGCCGATAACAGCACTCTCGCTAACGGGCTCGAATTTATCCAGGAGCAGTTCGAGCTCTTTAGGGTAAATATTGAGTCCGCCACTAATGATAAGGTCTTTACTCCTACCAACGATGCTGATGTAACCGTCCGGATCAATACTGGCGATATCGCCGGTGATGAAAAACCCCTCCTCGGTAAAGGATTCGGCGGTTTTGTCAGGATTATTCCAATAGCCTGAAAACACGTTAGCGCCCTTCACCCAAAGGTCCCCGGGAGTATCACTGGCAACGGCTAACCCCTTTTCATCCACAATGCGGCATTCAACGCCCGGAAGGGGTAGTCCAACTGTCCCCGCTCGGCGCTCGCCGGTTAGGGGATTAGAAATGTTCATGCCGGTTTCGCTCATGCCATAGCGTTCGAGAATGATCTTGCCGGTGGCTTGCTCCCAAGTACTGAACGTTGTTGCAAGTAATGGAGCCGAACCAGAGATAAACAAGCGCATATTGGCGCTCGACTGTTGATCAATACCGTCGTTCAAAAGTCGGGTGTAATAGGTTGGCACACCCATAAATACGGTAGCACTGGGCAAAGCTGCCAAGACGGTTTTTGTCGAGAAGCTCGAGTGAAAAAGGATGGGTGTGCCGGCCAGCAATGGCAAGTGTAAACCAACGAAAAGGCCGTGTACGTGGAACACAGGAAGGGTGTGTAATAGAACGTCCTCTGTGGACCATCCCCATGCCTTGAGAAGCGTTTCGCCATTGCTGATGAGATTACCATGGCTGATCATGGCGCCTTTCGGTAGACCGGTTGTCCCTGAGGTGTAGATAATGACTGCAATATCGTTTTCAGTTCTGGGTTCGATATTAGGATCGGAGGGGCTGGCGGCGGCTAGGCTCGACAAGCTACCGCTGCTGTGTTCGCCGAGGGAGACAACTTTGACTTCACGGTGCCGATGCTCGGAGGTTTTGTTGGGTTCAACAACCAAGAGTGTTGCCCCAGCATCGCTCAAAAAATGATCGAGTTCTTGATGGCCATAAGCGGTGTTAAGAGGCAGGTAGATCAATCCGCTGCGGAGACAGGCGCAGTAGAGATACAGTGCTTCCGGGGATTTTTCAATTTGGGCCGCAACTCGATCCCCAGGCTTGAGACCTAAATGCTTGAGCGTGTGGGCGTATTGGCCGCTTTTTTCGTCGAGATCCTGATAGGAGGCTAGGGTCTTACCCTGATCGCTAATGAGCAAAGGCTTGTCTGTAGAGACATGTTGTTGAAAGCGTTGGTATAAGTTGCTCATAAAATTTTATTCGAACTGCGCGGCGTTTCGCGTTGCACTGGATAAAAACAATTAGGTTGGGCGGTAAACAACCTAGGGTTCTGGTAAATTATACCCTGCTGGGCAAATCTTTGCCTTGACGTTATTTGAGGAGGAATGGTGGTCAGATTGGTTAAAGGGATGGTGCTTGTGATGCTGGTTGGGTTGTCGACTTTCAGCAGGGCCGAGTTAAGCCTACAAAATGGCTGGCTGCGATTGCCGCCCCCGGGCGTTTCGATGTTAGCGGTATACGGAGAGATCCAAAATCAAGGGGCTACGGCAAGGGTTGTAGCAGAGTTATCGATGGCCGATGCGGCAAGCGTAATGGTGCATCGATCTCAGCTTGAGCACGGTAAAATGCGTATGCGAAGTGCGGGTCAGCTGCTGGTGCCTGCTGGTGGGCAGGTGACCCTTGAGCCTCAAGGCCTGCATATCATGGTGATGCAATTCGCCGGTACCCTTGTGGTTGGGGAAAACATTGCGATCGACGTGCAAACTGAGGCGGGCGATCGCTATACCCTTCTGGCAGAGGTACGCCCGACCAATGCCATTGGGCCCGCGCTGTCAGTCTCAGACGGTCAGTGAAAGATAAGTTACAAGCTGGCATAGAACATCATCGCGCCGGTGACTTGGCGGAGGCGGCGAACCTTTATCGATCCGTATTAAATTCGGTCCCGAATGACCCAGATGCGCTCCACCTGTTAGCGTTGGTGCTGGCGGTAGAGGGCCAAGAGCAGCAAGCGATTGCGATGATTGAGAAGGCCATCGAGCAACGTCCTGGGGCGGCGGCCTATCACCATAATCTTGCGGGAATCTATCGACGAAGCGGATCGTTGGGGCTTGCAACACAACATTTTCACGATGCGTTCTCATTGAAGCCCGATTATGGTGAGGCGTATCAAGGATACTCAGAGATGGTCAGTTTCGACCGCTCAGATAACGCGCACAGGGACTTCATCACGCGAGTTCTAGCGCAGCTGGAGAGCCCGGGCCTCACTGACAGCACCCGGTCATACCTGCATTTTTCTGCGGGCAAATACTTCAATGACATTCAAGCTTGGGATAATGCTTTTGAGCACTATCAGAAAGCAAATGCCATGGCAGGCCGTACCTTTGATGCAGATAGACATCGATCGTTGTTAAAAGATGTTCTGCATTATCAACATGATTTAGGGGCTCCCGATTTGACCCTGGCTCAGGGTGTCGCAGAGGATGCGGGTCCGCAACCGATTTTTGTGGTGGGCATGCCGAGGTCCGGAACCAGTTTGGTCGAACAGATTTTAGCCAGTCACTCCAAAGTTTTAGGGGCAGGAGAGCTCCAGGATATGGCCCGGGAGGGTCAACGATTGTTGACTGAGGTGAAGCGTCTCGAGGGGCAGCTCCCGGGTGGACTGAGTCGGAATGAAGCCTTGCGTCGATACAAAGTACAAGCGGCTCAGCGTTATTTACAAGGCCTGCGTAGCAGGCCGGGTCTGACGAGTGAGGATTGGATTGTCGATAAGCATCCTCTGAACTTCCGGTTTCTGGGTATCGTTCGAGCGCTACTGCCCCGCGCCAAAATTATCCATCTACGTCGTCACCCTTTGGATATCTGTCTCAGCTGTTATTTTCAAAATTTTACTCAAGGGCAAGATTACAGTTTCGACTTACCAACGCTGGGTCAGTTTTATCAAGATTACGTGCGCATCATGCATCATTGGCGTCAATATTTAGGTGATGATCTTTGCGAGATTGATTACGAATCGCTGGTGACAAATAGCGAACAGGAGATCCGTCGAATGTTGGCATTTTGTCAATTACGGTTTGAGCCGGGTTGTTTGCGGTTTTATGAGACCGATCGATCGATCAGCACGGCCAGCTTTAAGCAGGTAAGACAGCCAATGTATCAAACCTCGCAAGCTCGTTGGCGATCTTATGCCGAACAACTTCGCCCCTTGGCTCGGCAGCTTGGGCTTGAGCACGAGTTGCCGGTAACGGTAACCTGATCATTGCGGGTGAACGATTTCGCATTGTCAGACTGTCTAGGCCGTTTTGGCATAAGATCCTCGGATCAGGAGGGAGTATGAGTGGATACAGTTGGGCAGAGTTTGAAGCGGCAGCCCCAGAAATTGCTGATTATGGTCGGCAGCGGCTTGATGGAAAGGTCGCCTATCTGGCGACGGTACGCGATGATCAAAAACCGCGTTTGCATCCTGTGACACCGATTATAGGCGCTGGTCGTTGTTTTTTGTTTGTCGAACCGAGTACCCCTAAGGCCAAAGATTTATTGGATATTGGATGGTATAGCTTACATTGTGCTATGAGTGATAGTTCGGGCAGTAGCGGGGAGTTTGTTCTAAATGGTCGAGTCCGGTTTGTTGAAGCGCAAGCTGCACGAGAGGTGGCAGAATCAGTCTCGAGTTATCGTCCGGCGGCTCGTGCCTTGCTGTTCGAATTGAGCATTGATGAAGCTCATGCGATTGAATACCCCTTTGGTCGCCCTTTACGCAAGAAGTTTCCCTCCGCTGTCAGCTAGCGACCCACCCATGTGTCGGTGGTAGCATAGTCTAAGGTACACTCAGGCAGCCGTGGATCCCTCACGGTCGGCGAGGCTTTGCCCCAGCCTCTGCTGTCTAAACTAAGATTGCGGTACGTCGAGCAAGGGTAGTAGGGCTGCGATTTCCTGCTGCAACACTGGAATCGGCAGCGAGGTTATAGGCCCGCTCAATTGTTGATGGAATGCGAGCAACGCGCGGGCACTGCGTTCAAACGCTTCGGGCGCTTCGGCAGCCTCAGCAAAAGCGGCTTGTAATCGAGCGGGATTGGTTCTTGTGATGGTTGTGAGCTCAACAAACTCATCAAAAGCCATGGTGACGTTGATCGCCTTAAGTTGCTGGGCTGTGACCAACAGCAAGTGATTGAGCCGAACGGCTCGGCTGTAATCAACTTGATAGAAGGCAACAGCGTCCGCCGCCTCTAGCATCAGTAGGGTGAGCGCGGTTTGATTTGCAGTCCTATGTTTTGGAAACACCGCAGGCAACTGCCGCCGATGCGTCAGAAAGTGTTTCCCTGGCAGGCCAGCAAGAAAGGCGATAACTTCTGCCTCAGCGAAGGATAATTCCGACAGCAGCATCGGGTTCAAACGAATACTCGAGTCCTGGGTTTGGTAAAAAAAAGCCTTGTGGGTCGGTAGGTGGTAGCGTTTGATCAATAGCGACGGCAGTTGGGTGTAGTCCAGCGCGAAAGGGTTGCTGGCGAGCTGAACGGCAATCGCGCTGTCCATCAAGTCCAAAAATTGTTGTTGACCGAGCTCTGAAGGGCCGACTCGAACCAACAGTTCGGGGTTGAGCCTGCCCAGCGCGGCGCGGGCAGTCGATAATCGATTCAATCTTGAGGTAAGCGCCTCAGTGAGTTGCTGATGATCTCTCTCGATACGAGCTTCAGGGGGTGGAACTTGCGCCTTGGCGTGCC